>ENA-ORXM01004948-ORXM01004948.1-marine-metagenome-genome-assembly--contig:-NODE-4948-length-11130-cov-3.042522_pt1 | contig 11130 bp, 14 predicted proteins | sample MGYA00237867_ERZ511480 | MGnify/ENA primary metagenome ERZ511480 (study PRJEB26309, sample SAMN06266103) | marine metagenome | isolation source: Algal blade | place: United Kingdom:Sidmouth, United... | reverse complement strand
CGAATTTGGCAATGCAGATGATACTTGGCGATACAACCGATAACATAGCGGGCATACCTGGTGCCGGACCGGCGACGATGAACAAATTGTTGGAACCCTTGAACGAATCCGATTATATGGCGGCTATACTCAAAGAGTATGTCGTTAGGTTCGGAAAATATGAAGGTATCGACAGGTTTTGTGAAAATTGGACATTGTTGCATCTTCGTAGGGATAGGGGCGATTGGTTCAAGTCTAAAATAGCTGGAGCTTACGAAACCCGTGATACGATTATAAATATGAATTTTAAACCTTAATAAAATGAAAGAAGAAAAAACAGTATTGGTGCTTACCGATGATATGACGGACAAACTTCCTGAGAGTGTTCAGGAAAGCGTCGTGTGGCTTTCGGAACAATTACGACCCAAAGAGCTTGTACCGTTCAATCCCGTTGTAAAAGCGCTCTTAGACCTTAAGGAAATGGCTACAATCAAGTACGATTCGAAAAATGAAAAAGAGTCCGTACAAAAATACAAGGACGCCAAAAAGGCCGTAGGTTCGTTCAACTCTGCTTTGCGCCAAGCAAAAAGCGACATGAAAGGCCCTTACGACGAAATCGGGAAGAAGATAATTGTCATGGAAAAGGGGTTCAAGAAAGAGTCCGACGAGGTTATGGAAACCCTTCAAAAGACCTTTAAGCCGTATCTGGATGCGGAAGCTAAGAAGAAAGCTGAGCGTGAAGCCAAGAAAGAGGCGGAACGGAATGCGGAGCTGAATAGGCTTAAAGAGGAAAAAGCCCAAACGGAAAACTTGGCCAAGCGTCAATCAGTGTTCAATACGGCGAAATACGATATCATGGCCAATCTTAAAAACACCCTGATATCCCAACTTAATAGTCTCAATCTTGGAAGCGTATTAAAGTTTAAGGAAACCTACGAAAAAGCAAAGTTTGAGAATACTGTATCCTATGATCAAAGAATACGTGAGGACTTTGCCCTTCTTTCTGACGAACAGGTTTCAGAGCTTAAAGGCGATTGGGACGCTATGATCAAAAACGTTCTCGAAACTTATGGCGAGCGTGCCGAAGAATTGAAAAGAGCTGAAGAGGAGCGCCTTAAATCCGAAAGGGAAAAAGGCAATCTTGAAGGAACACAGATTGTTCCTGCGGACCAGCCCGAGCAACCGCCTGTTCATGAGCAGCCTAAAAGTTTTGAAAGAGTTGAACCCGCCAAAGAAAGCAATGAGCCTCTTAATATGACCGGTGCACCGTGGACCCCTGAATCCAGAATACAGTCTTTGGTCAAGTTTATGTCAACACTTAAAAACCATGCCAATTTCCATCAAGAACAAATGGTATCACAAAGCCCTCAACATGAATTGCTGGCCAAACAAATCAGCGATATGATGGGCAAAGCAATCGAATTTGTAAACTCTAAATTGTAAATTATGATATCACTTAAATTTCCGCCCTTGCATAAGCTTCTGGGCAAGGATATAGCGGAATTGCCAGAAGATAGCCCTAAAAGGGGAATTGCGGTATTGGCGGACCACGCCATAGTCGTTAACGAAAGGTATTTGCTTTTCTTTAATATGAAGGATTACTTTATAAAGCAAAACGGTATCGACGATGAAGAAATTATGGAAGTGCTTGGATCTATAATGGACTTCATGCATGGCCGTATGTTCAAAAAAGCTTTCTGGGAAGAATTGACCAAGGGAGCCATAGTTAGCGTAGAGGACAATACCTTGCAGCTTGATGGTGCGGTAAGAAAAGATTTGATATACAGTGATCAGTCTTTTGATTCTTCCGAAATATTGGAAATGTTGAAACGTTCTGCCAACGGAGAGCCTATGGATGTATCAAGGAGCGCAATATATGTGGAGCCCCTGTTTGATATTCTCAATATAATGAAAGGCTATGTAAAAAAAGACAGTGTGGCCTTTGAGTATATGGGGGTCAATACAATGGTAAGGTTCACTTTTGAATCTAACCCTTGGATGTTTGGGCTTGTTTCTTCAGACCCTATGCTTACAAGTAAAGGCTTTCTTTTTCAGCGAATGGGAATGTTGTATCAACAGGTAAAAGAATAAGTTTTGGGAAAAACGGAAACAAATGATATTGAGGGATATTTTGAATGGTGGCTCAACGAGCTTATAGTGGCGGGGTACGTACACTCGTATTCAAGGGAAAGCAAAGTGTTCGAAGTATTCCCCAATTATATAGCGCAGCGAAAATCGTATCGTAAGACCATCGACCCAAAAATAGAGACTTTTGCTTTATTGCAGAAAACTCAATACACTTACGATTATGAAATATTGTGGAATCTTTCCGCTGCATATATTTTTTATCAGCCGGCTGATTTTTCAAATCCTAATGAGCTTCAGACACTTGTTTACAAAGACACGTTGTTTTATGCCCATGAGGATAAAGGGCTTGACCGTTGGGTCTCATATGTCGATGTAAAGCCACCTAGTCAAGCAGCAAGGTTTTCGGGGCAGTTGAGCAGCTATCATACGTTTCCGTTAAAACAAGCGGCCTTACTTTGGCTCCATGGAGTATATGTGAACAAAGTTATACCTATACCTATGAGCGGTGCCGGTAAAACAATTTCCCTTTTTCCCAATTCCTTTACCCCAAAGCGCTATCTGATAACCGATGGCGCGACCAGGACAAGAAGTATAAAATTTAAAATAAGAACCCTTGCAAAATATGTGATGGCAAGGGAGGGCTATATAAATTCAATAGTGAATCAACAAAAAAAGATACGTGCCAAAAAAATAGAGCAGGGCGATCTTTTCCAATAGCGATATTATGGCGGATAGAATAGTGGTAGAATGGAGGTATCAGAAGTTTTTGAAAGATAATGATATGGCCGGTCTTGATAAGAATCAAGATTGGTTTCTGAGAAGACTTTTCTTTGCGGGGTTTACTTCGTACAGGGACTTGTCAATGCATGAGCTCCAGTCCATGAATAACAAGGATATGATGCTTGCCCTTACGGATATCGACGAGCAGCTTCAAGAGTATTGGGGCGAAAACAGTAAATTTGAAATGTGAAGTGTTTCCGGGAGCGTATAGAATAACATATAGCGATTTTGTGGCAAGAGCCTATTGTGAAGCCAAGGGCTATGAGGTCTATACGCTTCCTGTGGACAGGTACACTTTCAGGGTTTGCATCGATATGCCGGACGGTAATTATGTTATAAGAGAAAAAGAATATCCTAAAGATGAATCAAGGTATGCGATTTATGAAACTTATAGGGCGTTGGGCGCTAAACTATTTAAAAAAGAAGAAGATGAAAGAAAAAATCGGAATCAGGGCTGAAGTCGTTGAAGGCAAGCCCCACGAAATAGAGATTTTCACAAGGTTTTCGTTAAGAAAAAGCTTTCTTGACGTGCTTTGTGAAACAATCGGAGTGGAGCATGTTGATTACCGCAGGTATGATGCAAAAATTTCCATAGGAAAGCTCTTCGACAAACATTCGGTCTTGGCAGAGCTTAAGAAAAACATTGCGAATTATCTGAAGAAAAATAGTTTGGAAAATCAAAAACCAAAGCCGTTAATAAAAGACTTTAAGCCGCCTTCCTTGGAAGAGCTGGATGCCTTAGAAGATAAGGGCGACGTGGAAAGCTTTGTGAAAAAAGAAGTCGAAACGATGTATTCCGGACATACCGCGGAAGATTTGAAAGCGCTTCTTGATAAATCCGTAAACAAGGAGGATTACGAGACTGCGGCTTTTGTTCGTGACGAACTGAAATCAAGAGGGATAAAGCTATGAAATCCTTTCATGAAAAAAACCAAAACGGTATTGCATACAATGCACACAAATATGGGGTGCATCTTTCCGGAATAATGAAAGTGAAGGGGCCTATTGCCTGTGTTGAGGAGGCTTATAGGCTAATCGATTATTCAATGAGGGTCGCTAATACCCAAAAACCTTTTAGCTGTTCCAAAGGGTGTTCTTTTTGCTGCCACGACCGAATAGATATGAGTGGTCTGGAAGCTATGTACATTCAAGAAAAAGCCGATGTTTCCAAAGCTGACCTTGCAATGGGGAGCGTTCAGATAGAAGAAAAGGAATTCTTTGATTTAAAATGGGCAGATCGTAAATGTCCCATGCTACAAAAAGACGGTAGTTGTGGAATTTATGAACATAGGCCTGGAGTATGCCGTAGGCATAACTCGCTTAGCCATCCTTCTTTGTGTAAACGTGAAGACCCAAAGGCTTTGACTACAAAGCAAGCCTATTCTTTGGAAGCAGAGGGAATATTATTGGCTTTAAGTATGATGTGCGGGCATAAAAATGAAAAAGATTTAATTTCAATGCATCAACTTTTTAATTCGAAAGACCCAGTAAGGGTTCAGATAAAATAATATAAAAGGCGTCGTTCAGAAGCGTCCAACGAACGGGGGAGTGTTTAAGTTGTATAATAGCTATTGTTCAAAGTTCCTCCGGACTATTGAGGCGCCTTTTTTAATGAAATGGAAAAATTAAAATCCCTTTACATAGATACTCCTGCATGGGAAAGCCTCAAAGTCGACGACTTTGTTGTTGCTGTCGGCAAAACGAAATCAAATAGTGTGTATCACATAGCCGAAGTAAAATCGAAGCCCAGTCCTAGACATAATAGAATGACCAGGCACTATGTAAAGGTTTTTAAAAGTGATTTGTTAACTATGCTGCGTAGGGACAAGGAGCAAAAACTTCTTCCTATATCGTGGTATTCAAAAAAGAAAAAATGAAAACATTTAAAATATCATTTTTGGCGATTGCCTTATTTATATTTCTTTTTGGAATATTCATAGAGGGCGAAGCCCCTGAACTGTATTACGCTACTTGTGGTTTTCTTGCCTGCGCGGTAGTAGTATTTTTTGTGTTTAAAAAAGAAGAATCAAAATGAGTTGTGACTACGTAGCCAATAGTGTTGAACCTTGCGATACTTGTCCACAATTAATCACTTGTTTGTATATGTGCGGTCTTTTGCAAGAAGGCGCCAAAGAGTCTGTAAAAAACGAAGAAAATATTCCTTTGTTTTCTGACGAAGAGCTTGATGATTTGCCATTTTAAAAATTTAAATATGAAAACGGCAAAGCATAAATATAAAGGCCATACCGTTCAATATTTTCAAGGGGAATGGCCTTTTGCAAAAGGTAAATACCAAATGGTTTTTGAAGATGGTTCTCAGTTGTGGACAAATTCGTTTAAGATTGTTCGAGAAAAATTTAAATTATAATATGTGGTCTTATTACGGAACAAAAACAAGTAGTGTTGATTTTTATCCGCCTCCAAAACATGATGTTCTTATAGAGCCTTTTGCCGGCGCTGCGAAATATGCTTTAAAATATTTTGAAAAAGAAGTTATTATTTTGGACAGGTATCCATTAATCGTGGATATCTGGAAGTGGCTTCAAAAATGTAGCCCTGCAGACGTGCTAAAACTTCCATCAGTAAAATATGGAGAACATGTAGACGCTTATTCTTATGACTGTAAGGAGGCCAGGGATTTAATAGGTTTTATGGTGGGGTTTTCAACCTCGTATCCAAGGCGTACCGGCACCATCAGGATGAAACAAAGGCCTAACTACATAAACTATCAATTAAAATCTATAGCAAGTCAGCTTTTTAAAATAAAACATTGGGATATTCGTCAAGGAACTTATTCGGATATTTATAATCGGAAAGCGACTTGGTTTATAGATCCACCATATCAAGGAAAAGGAGGCAACAAATATAAATTTGGCACAAAAACCATTGATTATGAAAAGTTGGCTAAATGGTGCATATCTCGAAAAGGCCAAACAATAGTTTGTGACTCGAAAGGCGCCGATTATCTTCCGTTCAAATTCTTTAAAAATAGTGTTGGTTCAAGAGGAATTTTTACGGAAATGATATGGTCTAACGAAATTATTGCATCAGACAATGAACAATTAAAATTAATTTTATGAAAAAATATCTTTGGGAGTTTTGGGATGAACTACATTCAAATTTTAACTACAATTGTTTTGTAAAACATCTTATCAGACATCTTTCCGAGCGCAACTGGGAAGAACCTACTATTGAAAAATACCATACTTATTTAAGTTGGTATAAAAGATATGGCCGGCGTGTTCATGACCGTTATTTTGAAGATGTTCATTATGTTTGGCGCAATTATCAACATCTTTATTTTTCAATTCTAAAGAATTGACTCAACAAGATTCTCAGTCGTCCGGACCGCAGAAGGAACCATCTTGAATTTTAGTTTGTCAAAGTTCATGTAATAATTGGCATCCCAATACGTATTATTTGCAAGTTGATTACCTGTCTCTATCGCGAAGGCCCCTATAAGTCCACTCATGGCAAGGCCCTTCAACCCACTATCAAGCCTAGCCCTCATTTCGGGGGATAGGCTTTTTCTATACGCGACATAATCTTTTGGCTTCATGGATTGAACATCTGCAATGGTCTTACCAAGCATTCGCAATGATCCGATGTATTCCTTGCCATAGATATCAACATCGTGCTTTGCGAACCTATCGTGCATCATAGTGGGTATGAACCTACTGAACTGCATGAACATCCTTCCCAGGCTATACTGCTGTATCATTCTTTGATCAGTGGCCTGATAGCCTTTTCCCTGTGACCGTTTAACTTTGTTTTCCAATTCGGTCACTCGCTGCAGCGATATGGGCTCCGTAAATGGCTTTAAATTGCCATCATCGTCGAACCTATTGAATTCTTCTTCGCTGAGCATTCCTAAAAATTGTACTCCTTGGATCCATTTCTCGGACCATGCCATTGGCATAAGCGCCAAATCGCCAAAGAAGTTATCAAGTCTTGACTGTGATGCTATCGATACGTTATCGTAAACATTGATATCAAGAAAATTGATGTTCTTTAAAATGTTCTGAGTCCGTTTAAAGCGTTTTACGGCATCCAATGGATTTAAAGACTTGTCTGTGCCCCAAAATCTTTTTTCGCCCACTATCCATTCCTTTGGGCTACCATTTTTAATGTTATGGTATTTTCCCGCAGCTACGTTTCCTATAACGAAGCTCGCCTTAAATCCTAATTGAAAGAACAAATTCAGTTTTGTCATTAGGTCGACCACTGCATCGGTATTCTTTCCTAGCAGCGCTTGCTTTTTATTCTTTAAGTAAGCATCCTTCCAATTTATCTTCACATATTTAGAAATGTTCTTATGGCCCTTGGCATCAGCTTGGGCCAGAACACCATCTATTACTCCTTGCATATGCTTAAAGCCCGTGACATTCTTGTTTCCATTGATGAACAACGTCGAGTGGATATAAGAGCTCAACGCGTGGTTCAAGTCCATAGATGGCATTTCCGAGGCCTTTATACTTCTGGAGTTCGAAAACCGGTTCATGATACCCATATTAAGAGCCGAGGTTACGGCCATTGGATCGGTCTGTAAAACAGAACCATCTTCGTTCTTTCCGGAAGCCAATAATTTTTTGGCCTTTAACCTCAACTTGGTGTAGTCGGCAATCTTATTGATGTTGTTTCCGGATTCAACACTTATGGCCTTGTAGATGTCCTCTACATCTTTGAAGGGCACCAGTTTCTTTCCTTTACCTTCCGGGTCCGGAACGAACACCTTTACATCATAGAGCTGTTCGTTTTCCGACTTGGAGTTTTGCATCAGGCCAAGTATACCCCTATTGCTGAACGATTCGAAAAAGCCCATCGATGTGTGGGGAATGTAATCCCTTCGCTTGCTATTGTTTTTTTCGGTGCTGTAAGGGGCTAGTTCTGTAGTCACGCCCCGAAACATTGTATAGAAATTGTATTCCGCGTCAGTTAGTCGATCATCGTTTTTCAGCTGTTCGATTTCTTCTTTGCTTTTCAGCTTGAATTCCTTAACAACCTTTCCGTTGTTGATGTGCTCGACGGTTTCTACAAGGTTGCTGTAAAGGTTTTGATACAATGCCTTCCTATCAATAAAAAAAGTATAGTAAAAACGCTTCAAAATATTGAGCGGTGTCTTTCTGGAAAAGTCAAAGCCGAATTTTTCCTTGTAAAGTGCATCGGTGGCCTCATTGACTTTCTTCAGGTATTTTATCTTTTCGGCCGTAAACTCCTTGTGCTTGACTTCCATGATACGAACCATTCCGGCTACGGCTGGATGGTCGGAAGGAATGTTATTGGCCATAAGAAAGGATTTAAAAAACCCAATATCCTTATTTCCTTGCTGCCGGCCTTTAAAGTTTTGCTGTTGATCAACGGCAATCTTATTGGCTAAAGCTTTCATTATAGGGGTAGTGATTATGGAAAATGCGTAGGCATCCTTTCCGGCATAGTCATCGTAAAGAGACAAGAGCTCTTCGGTTTCCATATCGTTAAAATCCGTGTCCCTGAACTGTTCGTCATAAATAAAGTTTGCCCTCTCTTTTTCTTTGAGGTACTTGTCGAACATGGCTTCTTTCCTGGCATCGTTATCGTATTTGGTAAATTCCAAAGTAGCGTCATAGGTAGCCCTATCCATGGGTTTCTCGGAATCGTATTCCCAATACTCTTCACGATATTCCATTCCCGCGGGTTTTCCTAACGGGGTCGGATCAAACTTTTTTTTTACATCACTGATAGTGATAAGTTGAATATCAAGGTCTGCAGCACTGCCCGTTTTGATTTCGGTAGAGTTAGGACCTACCTGCATGGCCAGATGGGCGTTTTTTTTGTTCGTATCCGAAAAATGCTTATCAAACTCTGATTTTGGCATACCATTGAAACGATACAGAACGGGTTTACCCCCTTTTACTTTGGGCGTAGTATAATAGAAGGGCTGGTTGCTCAAAAGTCTTTGCTTTGCTTTTAGATTACGTTGTATTTGCTTGGCAAAATTACCAGCTGTCTTGCCGGCACCATCGAACTTGAAAAAATTGTTCCTTCTTCCAATAGCATCCTTTGCCACGATTATTCTTTCCAATTCAGCGATTTCGCCTTTTTCGAATATTTGACTTTCCTTGCTCGCGAAATCAGCTTCCATCACGTTTTTTATTTCATTGTTCACGTTTTGGCTCATTATGGGCAATAAGGAAAATGGACTTCCCCAACCGTTTTTCAAAAGGTCGTATGTTATCAGGTCTTCCCTGAGATCGTAATCAAGCTCCATGAACTCGGATTGCATGCGCTTGATTTCTTGTGGGGTGACACTATCATCGAAAAATCTTGTATTCAAAGATATATAAGGGCCCTTTCCGGAGAACTTCATATTAAGTCCTTGGGTCAATAAAAGATTAGTTTCAAGATTGCCCTCATTCTTGACTTTTTGAATGTGCGCCGATAATCTATTAAAAACGTTTCTAGGATTGCCATTGGCCGTAAGCGCCTTAACGCTATCGGCAGTCAGATAATTGGTGTTAAGAAGTTTCGAATTGAGAAACTGTGCAATAGTACCGGTATACTTTTTTATCTGATTATCCGAAAGATCGTCGTTATTAACTGTTTGGCTCAAAGTTGTTAATAACTCTGTCATTGCTGGACGGTATACTGGATTGACTTTTCTCGTATGGGCCAATGTGGCCTCAGCTGTTTTAAGGTATCTGGCCATATCCGGATTATTGGCCATAGCCTCTTTGATCATTACTTCTTGGCCAAGCTCTGCATTGTTCATTACCGATCGGAAACGCTTGATTTGCTTTTCCAACAAATAAGGGTTTGTTTCGATGCCATTATGGCCAGCCATGATTTTACTGATTGCCTGGATTTCTGAATTAACGTTTTCCATGGCCATGATCATATCGATAATAGCGGATTGGTTTTCCGAAGAATAAAAAGCACTGTTCCCCGGATCTGAGATCACACCTCTTGGGCTTCCTTTTTTGTCAGGAGAGTAATAGACTTTTTTGCCTTTGTTATCGAATACCGGTCTTTTAGAAAGCTGGTTCAATATTTCGGATTTTCTGGTATAGCCATGAAAAGCACTATTGTTCTCATTGTAAAGGTTCACGTACTCCTTGACCATTGGGGAGTTCATTATCAAAGCGATATTCTCCAAAGGAACATTGAGGTTCGTCAATATTGTAAAAGCAGCTACAGTATGCTCGTTCAGGTTCAGGGCATCCGCGGATTGCTCCTTTAGATTGTCAAGGATAAGGTTGGCCACCAAAGCGGATTTATGGTTACGGCTATTTGTACCGGTACCGATATCCTCGAATGTCTGATATTCCTTCCCGTCAATCTTAACGGGGGTCTTTATTTCAGACCTGTAAGCAGCCAGTACGTTGGCTACCCTATGAAGGTTAAAGACCGTACCAATGTTTCTTTTGGCAATCATAGAATCCTCATAGGCCTTTCTTCTCGATTCGGGCGAAAAGGGTGTTGTGGTTCTTTCGGAACTTTTGAAATGCTTTTTGACGAAGCGTTTTTAAAAACCGCCAATCGTATATTTTATTTTTCTTTTTTGATATTTCTATTGACCCACCTTTCAAATCGATGGGTACCGAAACGGCCACAACTTTTTTTATTTTCTCATGCAAAGGATATATCCCATCTCCCAAATACTTCAAAACAATATTCCCACCCAAACTAAATCCGACCAATACAATCTCATCATAATCAGGAGCCATCTTTTGTATGATCAGATGGAGATCCCAGGTCGCACCGCTATGATACATGATCAATTGCTTATTCATTTCACCACTACAGGAGCGATGATTGATAGCCGTGACATCCCATCCATTTTTAGATAAAATTCCTGCCGTCCCCTGAATATATTGTGACCTACTACTCCCTTCCAATCCATGACAAAGAATGGCTAGTCCTCTGCTCCCCTTATGCAGATGATCAATATCCACAAAGTCATCATCGGATGTGATAATACGTTCTCTTTCATAAGCAGGTGGTGTCTGCCGACGAAACATAGCCGGGAAAATGGTATTAAAATGTCCGTTGGTGTATGGGAAGGAGGGGTTGTAGTCTGTAGCTTCAGTTACTGGCATTTTTTTTTAAACTATTAAGTAACTGTTCAGCAGTTGTGTTATGGTTTGTGCAAACGAACGACGTTCCTTGAAGGAACGTTGTTCGTAGCTCCTCTTTAAAACCAAACAATCTGAATAGTTACCTATTTTTAATAATTTTTTCTTGTCTGTTGCCTCTAATAATAGAAGGCTGTAAAAGGGTTTTCAATTTCTTGAGAAAGCATAACTT
>ENA-ORXM01004946-ORXM01004946.1-marine-metagenome-genome-assembly--contig:-NODE-4946-length-11134-cov-3.324319_pt1 | contig 11134 bp, 4 predicted proteins | sample MGYA00237867_ERZ511480 | MGnify/ENA primary metagenome ERZ511480 (study PRJEB26309, sample SAMN06266103) | marine metagenome | isolation source: Algal blade | place: United Kingdom:Sidmouth, United... | reverse complement strand
CGATCCGACGCCGGGCTTCTTCCCGGTCAGCGAGGTCGTCGCGACGCTCGACGAGGCGGACGCCGCCGCGAGTCGCATCGAGGCGCGCGTCGAGACCGCCGGCGTCACGAGCGACAACGCCCAGATGGCCGCCTCCCTGCCCGATCCGGACTGGTTCGATTCGGAGGGTCACCCGGAGGCGACGTTCGCGTCGAGCGCGGTCAGGCGGATCGACGACAGCACGCTCGAGGTCGACGGGACGCTGACAATCAAGGGTCTGCCGCTCGACGTCACGTTCCCTATGATCATCGCGGACGAGGCGGAGGGGCGCGTCGCGCGCGGCGAGTTCACGGTCGATCGGCGCGACTTCGAGCTCGGGCTGGAGAGTCAGGCGACGGACGAGTACGTCGGCTACCCGGTATCGATCCGCTTCCGCTTCGATATCGGAGAGCCAGCCGGGTGAGCGCGTAGGCGGGGCGGCTCGACCCGGCCGGTCTACGCATCGGCCTCGGACCGACGACCGGACCAAGACCTTGGCGCGGGCCAGCACCGCGGCGACTGCTAGAATCCGCCGCTTCCTGTCCCCCGGAAGCGTCCGTCATGCCGATCAAGAAGATCCTCGTCGCCAACCGCTCCGAGATCGCGATCCGCGTGTTCCGCGCCGCCAACGAGCTCGGCATCGCGACCGTCGCGATCTGGTCCGAGGAGGACAAGCTCGCGCTGCACCGGTTCAAGGCGGACGAGGCCTATCCGATCGGGCGCGGACCGCACCTCGAGAAGGATCTCGGCCCGATCGAGGCCTATCTCTCGATCGACGAGGTGCTGCGCGTGGCCGCGCTCTCCGGTGCGGACGCGATCCATCCCGGCTACGGGTTACTCTCCGAAAGCCCCGAATTCGTCGACGCCTGCGACGCGGCCGGCGTCACCTTCATCGGCCCGCGCGCCGACACGATGCGCCGGCTCGGCAACAAGGTCCAGGCCCGCAACCTCGCCGTCGAGGCCGGCGTTCCGGTGGTGCCCGCGACCGAGCCACTACCGGACGACCCCGCAGCGATCAGGACGATGGCGGCCGAGATCGGCTACCCGATCATGCTCAAGGCCTCCTGGGGCGGCGGCGGGCGCGGCATGCGCACCATACGCTCGGAGGAGGACCTCGAGCGCGAGGCCGACGAGGCTCGGCGCGAAGCGCGGGCCGCCTTCGGCAAGGACGAGATCTACCTCGAGAAGCTGGTCGAGCGCGCCCGCCACGTCGAGGCGCAGATCCTCGGCGACACCCACGGCAACGTGGTGCATCTCTTCGAGCGCGACTGCACCGTGCAGCGGCGCAACCAGAAGGTCGTCGAGCGGGCACCGGCCCCCTATCTCGACGCCGATCAGCGCGAGCAGCTCGCCGAGCACGCGCTGAAGATCGCCCGGGCGACCGGCTACGTCGGCGCGGGCACGGTCGAGTTCCTGATGGACATGGACAGCGGCTCGTTCTACTTCATCGAGGTGAACCCCAGGGTGCAGGTCGAACACACGGTGACCGAGGAGGTCACCGGTATCGACATCATCAAGGCGCAGATCCATCTCGTGGACGGGGAGGTGATCGGTACCCCCGAGTCCGGCGTCCCCCGGCAGGAGGAGATTCGTCTCAACGGACACGCGATGCAGTGCCGGATCACGACCGAGGATCCCGAGCAGAACTTCGTCCCCGACTACGGTCGGATCACCGCCTACCGAGGGGCGGCCGGCTTCGGCATCCGGCTCGACGGCGGCACGGCCTACTCGGGGGCGGTCATCAACCGCTTCTATGATCCGCTGCTCGAGAAGGTCACCGCCTGGGCCCCGACCCCCGGGGAGACGATCAAACGCATGGACCGGGCGCTGCGCGAGTTTCGCATCCGCGGCGTGGCGACCAATCTCACCTTCCTCGAGAACATCATCGGGCACCCGAAGTTCCTCGACGACAGCTATACCACGCGTTTCATCGACACGACCCCGGAGCTCTTCGAGCAGGTGGCGCGAAAGGACCGCGCGACCAAGCTCCTCCAGTACATCGCCGACGTGACCGTCAACGGTCACCCCGAAACGCGCCAACGTCCCGAGCCGCGCGCCGACGCCGAGGTGCCGCGCGCGCCGTTCTTCGGCGGCCCCGTCCCCGACGGGCACCGCCAGCGGCTCGAGACGCTCGGAGCGGAGAAGTTCGCCGAGTGGCTGCGAGCGGAGAGCCGGGTGCTTATCACCGACACCACCATGCGCGACGCTCATCAGTCGCTGCTCGCGACCAGGGTGCGCACCATCGACATCGCCGGCGCGGCCGGCGCCTACGCCCGAGCGCTTCCCGAGCTGCTCTCGCTCGAGTGCTGGGGCGGCGCGACCTTCGATGTCGCGATGCGCTTTCTGACCGAGGATCCATGGGAGCGACTCGCGCTGGTGCGCGAACGCGCCCCGAACATGCTCCTCCAGGCGCTCGTCCGGGGGGCGAACGGTGTCGGCTACGAGAACTACCCCGACAACGCCGTCGCCTTCTTCGTCCGCGAGGCGGCACGTGGCGGCGTCGATCTCTTTCGTGTCTTCGACTGCTTCAACTGGGTCGACAACATGCGCGTGTCGATGGATGCGGTGCTCGAGGAGGGCAAGCTCTGCGAGGCGGCGATCTGCTACACCGGCGACATGCTCGATTCGGCGCGCTCGAAGTACGACCTCGCCTACTACCTCGGGCTCGCTCGGGAGTTGGAGAAGGCCGGTGCCCACATCCTCTGCATCAAGGACATGGGGGGGCTGATGAAGCCGGCCGCCGCCACCGAGCTCTTCGCGGCGCTGCGGCGCGAGATCGCCCTGCCGGTGCACTTCCACACCCACGACACCTCCGGCATCTCGGCCGCGACGGTGCTCGCCGCGGTCGAGGCCGGAGTCGACGCGATCGACGCCGCCATGGATGCGTTCTCCGGCGGCACCTCCCAGCCCTGCCTCGGCTCGATCGTCGCCGCCCTCGCCGGCTCCGCCCGCGATCCCGGGCTCGATCGAGCGGCGATCGACCGGCTCAGCTTCTACTGGGAGGCGGTACGCGCCCAGTACGCCGCCTTCGAGAGCGATGTGAAGGCGCCGGCCTCCGAGGTCTATCTCCACGAGATGCCGGGTGGGCAGTTCACCAACCTCAAGGAGCAGGCGCGCGCGCTCGGTCTGGAGTCGCGCTGGCACGCGGTCGCCCGCGCCTACGCCGACGTCAACGCCCTGTTCGGCGACATCGTCAAGGTGACCCCCTCCTCGAAGGTCGTCGGCGACATGGCGCTGATGATGATCAGCCAGGATCTCTCGATCGAGGAGGTCGCCGATCCGGCGCGCGACATCGCCTTCCCCGAATCGGTGGTCACGATGATGCGCGGAGAGCTCAGTCAGCCCCCGGGCGGCTTCCCCGAGGCGATCCGTGCGAAGGTGCTCAAGGGAGAGCGGCCGATCGAGGGGCGGGCCGGCGCGCAGATGGAAGCGCGCAACCTCGAGAGCGATCGCACCGCGCTCGCCGAGACGCTCGGACGCGAGGTCACGGACACCGAGCTCGCCTCCTGGCTCATGTACCCGAAGGTCTTCACCGACTTCGCCGCCGCCCAGACGACCTACGGCCCGACCGGCGTGCTGCCGACGCCGGTCTACTTCTACGGCATGGACCAGGGCCAGGAGATCCACGTCGAGATCGAACGCGGCAAGACGCTCGTGGTCCGCTGTCTCGCCGTCGGGGAGACCGACGAGCGCGGCATGGTGCGCGTGTTCTTCGAGCTGAACGGTCAGCCCAGGATCATCGCCGTGCCCGATCGGGTGCACGGGGCCGGGGACGCGATGCTGCGCGCCAAGGCCGATGCGGACGACTCGTGTCAGGTCGGCGCGCCGATGCCGGGGGTGATCTCCGGCGTGAGCGTCGAGCGCGGGCAGCGTATCGAGGCGGGGGACGTGCTGCTCTCGATCGAGGCGATGAAGATGGAGAGCGCGGTGCACGCCGAGCTCGGCGGCACCGTCGCCGAGGTGCTGGTCAAGGCCGGCGACCAGATCGACGCCAAGGATCTGCTCGTCAGACTCGAGGCGGAGGACTGAGGCGCGGGCCGGACCGAGAGCCGAGGCGAAGGCTCGGTCGGGAGCCCGGAGCGAGGCACACGCACCGAGCGAGCGTGAGCTCGGTCACAGCACCGGAAAACGGCGCCGCGGAGCGGTCGTCCCCGACGGCGCTAACGCCTGTCCCCGCGGTAGGCTCGACGCTCCGAAAACTCCGGAGCCCGGCCCGTGGACGATCTCTCCCTGCTCGACTCGAGCTGGGTTCTGCTCAGCGCCTTCCTGGTCACGACCATGCTGATCGGCTTCTGCATGCTCGAGGCCGGGCTCGTGCACCGGAAGAACAGCGTCGATGTCGCCTTCAGGAACCTGACGAGCTTCGTGGTCTCCGCTCTCGTCTTCTGGCTCGTGGGGTTCGGGTTGATGTTCGGGGCGGGGCACGATAGCGGACTGTTCGGAACCGATCTCTTTCGGAGGGGGCACGGGGACGGCTCCGGCGCGTTCTTCTTCTACCACCTCGCCCTGTGCAGCGTCGCGGCGACGATCGTCGGCAGCGCGCTCGCCGAGCGCACCCGAGTGTCGGCTTCGCTGCTCATCGCGGCTCTCGTCGCGGCGATCTTCTATCCCCTGGTGGGACACTGGATCTGGGGCGGGCTGCTGGAGAACGGCACCCCGGGCTGGCTGGCCGAGCGCGGCTTCGTCGACTTCGCCGGCTCCACCGTCGTGCACGGCACCGGTGGCTGGCTGGCGCTGGCCGCCGCGCTGGTCGTCGGCCCGCGTCTGGGCCGATTCGGCGGCGAGGCGGTGCCGCTGCGCGGCGGCAACTACCCGCTCGCGACGGCCGGGGTGCTGGTGCTCTGGTTCGGTTGGTTCGGCTTCAACGGGGGCGGGGCCTACGGTTACGACGCGCGCGTCGCGGTGATCCTCGTCAACACCTCGCTCGCCGCCGCCGCCGGCGGCTGCACGCTGCTCGGTTTCGCCTGGCTCACGCGGAGAAAACCCGACATCGTCGCCACGCTCAACGGCACGATCGCGGGCCTCGTCGGGGTCACGGCAGGCTGTCACCTCTACGAGGCACAGGACGCCGTACTCGTCGGCGTCGTCGCGGCGACCGCCTGCGCACTGGCGATCGGCTTGCTCCGGCGATGCAAGATCGACGACGTGCTCGCCGCCTGGCCGGCCCATGCCGTCGCCGGTATCGCCGGCACGTTGATGGTCGCCACGCTCGGCGATCCGGCGGGCTTCCCGCTCGGGCTCACTCGCGTCGATCAGCTGCTTGTGCAGCTCACCGGCATCGGCGCGGTCGCCGCCTTCGTCGGTCTCGGCGGCTTCGTGACGCTCTGGGTGCTCGACCGCCTGTTCCGTTTCCGCGTCAGCGAGGCGGACGAACGCAGCGGGCTCGACATCGCCGAGCACGACGCTGCGATCGATCTCGTCGAGGCTCCCGACCGGGCAGAGCCGCGGCGGCGACCAGGGGATTCGCCGCCCCCCGCCACGATCGACGCGCGCGCCGATGACGATCGCACCGCCGAGGAGCACGAACGCGCGCTCGAGCGCGCGCGGCTCGAGGTCGACGCGCGCGATCGGCCGGCCCTTCCCGCGCAGGAGGCCACCGAGTTTCGCGTGATCTTCGAGAACACCCACGAGGGCATTCTGCAGTTCGCCCGCGACGGTCGGATCATGAGGGCCAATTCCGCCGCGCTCGCCCTGCTCGGCTACGCCTCGGAGAAGGATCTCGTGAGCGGCGCCGGGCGCTGGCTCTCCAAGCTCGACGGGATCGATCGCGCACGCCATGTGCGGATACTCCGTACGCTCGAATCGAGCGGCATGGCGCAAGAGCCCGAGCTCTCGTTCACCCGGCCGCTCGACGGACTCACCGCGCACGTGCAGCTCGACCTTCGGCGGGTTCACGGGCGCGAGGGCGCGCCGAGCACGGTGCTCGGCTCGATCGTCGATGTCGGCGAACGCCAGGCGAACGAGCGGTTGCGGGAGGAGCGCGACGCGGCGATCGCCGCGAGCCGAGCGAAGAGCGAGTTCCTCGCCAGCATGAGTCACGAGATCCGTACGCCGCTCAACGGCGTCATCGGCATGCTCGAGCTTCTCGGTCGGACCGAACTCGACGGGCGTCAGTCGCGCTTCGTCGACCTCGCCGACACCTCCGCGGCCGCGCTGCTCTCGGTCATCGACGATATCCTCGATCTGTCCAAGATCGAGGCCGGCAAGCTCGAGCTCGAACGTACCGCCTTCGACCTCCCCGAGCTCCTCTCCGAGGTCGTCGAGATGTTCGCCCCGCAGGCGGCCGGCAAGGGCATCGAGCTCGCGAGCCTGGTGCCGGCGAACCTTCCCGTTCGCGTGGTCGGCGATCCGGAGCGTCTTCGCCAGGTTCTCGTCAATCTCGTCGGCAACGCGATCAAGTTCACCGAGCGCGGGGCGGTGACGCTGCGGTGTCGCACGTCCAGGGTCGGACCCGAGGAGACGAGGTTCCGCGTCGATGTCGAGGACAGCGGTTCGGGGATTCCGCCCGCCGAGCTCGAGCGACTGTTCCAGCCCTTCGCCCAAGCCGACAGCTCGATCCGCCGCACGCACGGCGGCACCGGTCTGGGCCTGACCATCAGCCGTCGACTGGCGAGTCTGATGGGCGGGGAGATCACGGCCGACAGCACGCCCGGGCGAGGCACGACCTTCCGCCTCGAGCTGCCGCTGCCACTCGCCCCGGCGCCGGCCGTACCCGATCCGACGCCGCGACCGCTCACCCCCGAGAACGTGCGCGTGCTCGCCGTCGACGATCATCCGCTCGATCTCGAGCTGCTCGTCGCTCTGCTCGAGCCGGAGGGCTTCGACGTCGACTGCGTCGACGGGGCGGAGGCGGCGCTCGCCGCCCTCGCCGGTGCCGCCGCCGAGGGGCGCCCGTACCGACTGGCACTACTCGACTACCCCCCGCCCGGCACCGATGGCGAGGCGCTCACCCGGGCGATCCGCGCCGATCGCCGCTACGACGAGGTGGACCTTCTGGTGCTGAGCTCGAACGAGCAGGCGATCGGACCCGACGCGCGGGCGAAGCTGCGCATCGCCGGAAGTGTCGTCAAGCCACTGAGGCGCTCGCGACTGTTCGACGCGATCGACCGGGCGCTCGGGGGCGCGCCGAGTGGACGCAAACCACCGGTGGCGACACCGATCGGTCAGCTCGGTATCGAGCCGGCATCGCCGCTGCGCTCGGCGCCCACGGACGCCGCCGAGCGCCCGCTGCGTGTCCTCGTGGCCGAGGACAATCCGGTGAACCGGGCGGTCGCCGAGGAGCTCCTGCTGGTCGCCGGCCACAGCGTCGTCGTCGCCCACAACGGAGCGGAGGCACTCGAACGGCTCGCCACCGACGACGGCATCGAGCTCGTGCTGATGGACTGCCGGATGCCGATCATGGACGGCTTCGAGGCGACCCGACGACTGCGGGAGATCGAGGGACGCGAAGGGCGAGCGCGCGTGCCCGTCATCGCGGTCACGGCGAACGCCCTCAAGGGTGATCGCGAGCGCTGTCTCGAGGCGGGGATGGACGACTACGTCGCGAAACCGATCGACGTGGAGCGGCTGGAGGAGGCGATCCGCCGCCACGCGATGTCGGTCGCCGCGTGATCGCCGCGGCGAGCGACCCCGCGCCCGTCCGCTCAGGCCGCTGACCGATACTCCTCCGGACCCGCCTCGCGATCGTCGTTCGGCTCTATCCGGGTCGGCCAGTCGAAGGTGAAGCGCGTGCCGCATCCCGGCGCGGACGCGACCGTGACTGTCCCGCCGACGTGCTCGACGGCCTTCTTGACGATCGCCAGGCCTACGCCGGTGCTGTCGACATCGTCCCGCTTCCCGAGTGTCTGGAACAACTCGAAGATCCGCTCATGGTCGGCCGGGTCGATCCCCGGCCCGTCGTCGGTGACCGAGAAACGCTGGAAGTCTCCCACCTCTTCGGCCTCGACGATAACACGGGCGCTGGCGGTGTCGTGGTGGTACTTGAAGGCGTTGCCGACGAGATTGGTGAGCACCTGCGAGAGGCGTGTCTCGTACGTCAGGAGCTCGGGGAAATCGCCGAGCAGCGTCAGACGCTCTGCACCGACGCCGAGCGTCTCACCGATTGCCGTCAGCAGCACCCGCGTGTCCACGAGCGTCGGGCGTTCCTCGGCGGCGCCGAGACCGGAGTAGTCGAGGATACCTTCGATCAGCGTATGGGCGCGCTCGACCTGTCGCCGGATTCGGTGCACGTTGCGCGGCACGTCGGGACTGATCTCCTCGACCTCGGGGCAGTCGGCGAGATCCTCCTCGATGAACCCGGCGAGGTGACCTATGCCGTTCAGCGGCGTCTTCAAGTCGTGCGACACGGCGTAGGCGAAGGTCTCCAGCTCACGGTTGGCCGCGGCCAGCGACTCGCTCTCGGCACGCAGATCCTCCCCGGCCCTTCGTGCGAAGGAGAGCGCACGACGGTTAGAGCGCGTGAGCAGCACGAACAATCCGTACAGCATCGAGTCGATGAACAGCCCACCGCCGAGAACGAGCGCCGAGGTGTAGCTGATCGCGTCCTCGCGAAAGGCGAGATTGCTGTCGATGCCGAAGTGCCACGTGCGGCCGAACATCGAGATGTCCACCGAGCGCGAGAACATCGGTTCGGGATCGCTCAGCGGGTGCGCCGGATCGCGCTCGTCGTAGATCGTCTCGCCGTCATCGGAAAGACCCACCCACAGCAGACGCCGCTCCTTGTCGAGGATTCCAGCGGCCACGTCCCGAACCAGGATCGAGACGGCGAGCGCCCCGGCGAAGGGCGGACCCTCTCCCGGTGCCGCCGTCTCGATCAGCGGCTCTCGATAGAAGGGAGCGAACATCAGAAATCCCTTCGCGTCGCGCGGCGTCGGGCGCACCGGCGCCGTGATCGTCGTCATCCCACTCCGGAGCGCCTCCTGTGCCGCCTCGTACCGGCGCGACTCGTGGGCGAGGTCGAGTCCGAGCGCCCGATCCTCGATTCTCCGCGGCGCGACCTGCGCTATCAGCAGGTGGATCGGTCGCTCGTGCTCGGGGCTCGGGCCGAACTCCGGGCGTCGCTCCCGCTGCCGGGCGAGGTAGGCCGGTAGCTGCGCTCGGGTGACCCGCTCCATCACTCCGATGCCGGTGATGGCCGGGTAGCGCTGGTCGAGCCTCAACGCCGAGATGTAGCGGTGCCACCGCTCGGCGGTGAGCTCGTCGGTGGAGAGTACGAGCCCGACCGCTCCCTGCAGAAGATCGGAGTAGCTCCGCAGGCGCTCTTCGAACAAGGCGATCACCTGATCGGCCTGACGATCGAAGCGTTGCTCGGCACGTTCGTCGGCGGTTCGGCTCGAGGCTTGCCAAGCGATCAGCGTGATGGTCAGCGACAGGCCGAGGATGACCCAGTGGAACCAACGCAGGCGAGAGGCTTGCTGGAGCACCCGGCGCTCGCGCTGCAGCGTACAGTCAACCCTCTCGTTCGCCACCGCGCCCTCCACCTCTCGAACGTCTCGATGAGACGCGAACCTCCGACTCACGCCCGGAGGGGCGCCACCCTCTCACAACACCGTTGATCGGGCGAACCGGTCCGTTCTTGAGAGTTGGGGGTGCCGCCGGGCTCGTCCACACCCGTTTCGTGACCCGGGTCTGCATCCGCCGGAGATTCCGTCGCGTAAGCCGCGCTCAGATCTCGTCGAGCAACGAGGTGTCGAACATCGCTCGCGTCGCCCGAACGCCGACCCGCCCGAGAGCGTCGATGTTCGCCGCTATCGCCTCCTCGCTCATCGAGAAGATGCCGTCTTCGGTCTCGATCAGCGGCTTCTGCGCGGCGTTGTAGTAGACCTCGTTGGCGATGTCGCGTCCGGTACCGGCGAACCACGTACTACCCCACCTCGGGGGCCAGGCCGAGGTGTTCAGGAAATTCTCCTCCCAGCCACGCCGACTCGCCCGCAGCCAGGCCACGAGATCACCCCGTCGCGACGCCAGCGTCTCCTCGGTGACGACGACCACGTCGTTGAAGAGCGCGTAGCCGAGATCGTGGAGCAACAGCGAGACGGGTTGGCCGCCGAGCAGCGTGATCAGGTACGGCACGTTGGTGACGAATCCGGTCGTCGCATCGATCTGCCCCGCCATCAGCGCGCTCGCGTCGTCACCGAAAGGGACGATGTTCACCGCCGAGCGCTCTATGTCGTTGAGCCTCAGCACGGCCTCGACCGAATCCAGATCGAACGGCGGCACGGCGAGCGTCTTGCCCGCGAGCGCGCCGACGGTGTCGACCGGGTTCGCGGCCATCGAGATGATGCCGAGGGGATTCTTCTGATACTGCGCGCCGATGACCCGCAGCGCCGCGCCCTCGTCGACGATGGCCCGGACGATCGAGTCGAGCGAGGCGAGCGCGAGGTCCGCCCGCCCCGAGCGCAGCGAGTTCCCCGGCGTCACGTCCGGTCCACCGGGAAGGTAGCGCAGCGCGAGCCCCTCCGCGGCGTACCAGCCCCGGTCGCGCGCGACGAAGTAGCCGCTGAACTCGGCGTTGTTCAACCAGGCGGCCTGCATGACGAGTGACCGGGCCGCGTGGGCGGGGCCGGACCACATCGACGGCAGGCTCGCCGCCGCGCCGAGGAGCGCGAGAAAGCGTCGTCGGGAACCGCTGTCGAGCGCCCCGGGCGACGCACTCCTCGCCGCGCCACCGCTCGAGACGGACTGCACCGTCGTGCTCACCGGCTCGGCCCCTCCCCGGTCAGATGCTCTCGCCGGCGCCGGCGTGCGCGAGCGCCTGCCCGAGCCGGTCACCGAAGGCGAGACTCGTGCTCGCCATCGCCTCGCCGAGTCCGCGCATCGTGCCGTCGACGAAGCGTCGCGCCGCCGGTCGCCGCATGTGCGCGAGCATCGTCCCGAGCTCCTCGATCGTGAAGCGCTCGTATGTGAACGCGAGGTAGTGGACCATCGTCCCGCGTACCGCCTCGACCTGCGTCTCCCGCTGCCCCTCGAGCGAGACGAGCGTGGCCTTGAGCTCTTGACGCATCCCCGGCGGCACCGAGAACGAGATACCGGCGAGCATCGCCACCTGCAGATCCACCTGGAGGTTCCCGACCGCCTCGGCCAGTCGCAGCGCGCGCTCCATCTCGATGGCGCGCTC
>ENA-ORXM01004944-ORXM01004944.1-marine-metagenome-genome-assembly--contig:-NODE-4944-length-11141-cov-3.038051_pt1 | contig 11141 bp, 14 predicted proteins | sample MGYA00237867_ERZ511480 | MGnify/ENA primary metagenome ERZ511480 (study PRJEB26309, sample SAMN06266103) | marine metagenome | isolation source: Algal blade | place: United Kingdom:Sidmouth, United... | reverse complement strand
TTTAGTGGTTAATTATGATCTTCCAAATGTTTCCGAAACCTATGTACATCGTATTGGTAGAACAGGTCGAGCAAATGAAAGCGGCATCGCTTTATCATTCTGTATGGCAGAGGAGCGACCTTACCTGAGGGATATCGAAAAACTAATCAAACAGCAAGTACCGCGATTAGGAGAGCATCCGTTCATGGATGAGGCTTCACAACAAGAAATAGAAGTTAGAAGGCCTTCGCCAAAAACAAGAAATAATAAGTTCAGAAATAACAATGGTTCTGGTAATGCTAATCGCAACAAAAACCGGAATCGAAATAGAAATCGCAACAGAAATAGAAATCGCAACAGAAATAACGGCAGCTCTGCTTCAAACGATTAACAGACTTGTCTTTAATATTCTAATCTGAATTTGAATCCCTATAAAAAGTTAATCCGTTTTTAAAAGGATCGTAAAATGCAAATTCTCTTGTTCCCCAAGCCGTTTCCCTCAGTAGCGTGTGCGCATGGAAGACATTTTTATCAGCATACTCATCAAATAAAGCTTCAATATTCTGGGTTACAATTCGCAACATAGGGCGATCAACATCAAGTTCCCATTCCTTAGCATCGTGCCATTGTAAATGAATTTCGATTCCGTCTCTTAGAACTCCAGCATACTTTGGGCTTTTTGAATCATCGGCAAAACCAATTTTAAATCCTAGTCGGTTAAGATAAAAATCAAGCGCCTCAACAACATCTTTAACAGGAAGTATCGGGTGTATTTGATGTAGATATCCTTTCATTTCCATTGCATAAATTTAAAGTATTCTAGTTAACTTGTTCTCGTAACATATATGAGTTCTATGAAAAAAATAATAATCCCATTTTGTTTTTTGGTCTGCACAAGTTTTATCACTTGCAAGAATGAATCCGTAAACAAAATTGAACCAGTTGCTCAAAACCAAGATTTAAATAAAGAAGTAGTATTGACCGTTATGCAAAAACATTTGGATGCCATAACAAATCGTGACTTAGAAACGCTAAAAAGCACACTTTCACCCAATGGAAATATGCAACTTATATTGCCAGGAACAGAAATCATTGAACAAACAAGTGGTTTTATGGAGTACCATCAGGAGTGGTTCAAAGCACAAAACTGGACTATTGATTCTAAAATTTTGAATTCTGAGGTTGGTGATACGATGGCGATGGTCATTGTTGAATCAATTTATAAAGAACCAGAACGTGATGGGAAGCCTTATTTTAATCGAATGCATGTGAGCTACGTTCTTCAAAAGGTGAATGATAACTGGTATGTTATTAAAGACCATATGGCCTCAGTTCAAAAGTCAACTGATTTGTAATGAAGTACACCACGATAATCCTTGTTTCAGCTCTTCTGCTACCATTACTATGTTACGGACAAGATATTAAAGCAATAACTTATAATATCAAATACGACAATATAACCGATACTGTAAATAACTGGAACAACCGAAAAGTAGCCATGGTGAATCTTTTAAATCAGCATCAACCTGAATTCATCGGAATGCAGGAAGTACTTTACAGACAATTAGAATATTTAAATGAAGCTTTGACAGCTTATAAATATATTGGTGTTGGAAGGGATGATGGTAAACAAAAAGGAGAGTTCTCCCCTATTCTTTATAATGCTGACAGTTATGAAGCTCTGGAATCAAGTACCTTTTGGCTTTCTAAAACTCCAGATAAAATATCGGTTGGTTGGGATGCTGCTATGGAACGTATCTGTACGTACGGACTTTTTCAAGACAAAATTTCTAAAGAAAAAATCTGGGTATTCAATACACATTTTGACCACATTGGTGTAAAAGCGAGAAAAAAATCAGTCAAGCTCATTTTGAAAAAAATAAAACAGTTTAACGGCGATAAACTTCCTGTAATCTTAATGGGAGATTTTAATCTAACACCTCTAGAAAAGCCCATACAATTACTCCAAAAGAAAATGGATGATGCATTGCTGCTATCAAAAACCACATTAGTAGGACCAAAAGGCACTTTTAACGGATTCAATGTTCATGATCCTATGGAAAGACGTATCGATTATATTTTCACTCAAGAATTTGATATTAAGAGTTATCATCATATTGACGAGCGTTTGAAAAGCGGAAAGCATATTTCAGATCATTTGCCCGTATTGATTTCTGCTAAAGCAAATTAGATAATGGAGCTGTTGATTAAGGAAATAGAAAAAAATATTATAATAAGTAATAACCTCAAGATAGAGCTACTAAAAAGTTTTCAAAAAAAAGAGCTTGCTAGAAATGAAATAATAGTTCGTGAAGGCCAATATAATGCACCTCTTTGTTTTGTCAGTACAGGTATACTTCGTTGCTTCAATTTGAAAGAGGATAAAGATATTACCAATGACTTCTTCTTTGAAAATACGTTTGTGACTGACTTTGAGGCATTGTCGAAAAATAATCCAGCGAAGCAAAATTTCGAAGCCATAGAACCGGCAGAAATATACATGATATCTACGGAAAGATTATTTAAATTGAGTGAGAGCTATCCTGAAATTCGTGAATGGGGAGCTAAAATGGCAGAAAACCTATTCTCTAACCTTCTTAAGAATAATTCAATTCTAAAATCAGATAGCCCTTCACAACGATACTTAGGCATGATACAAGAAAAGCCCATGATTATTCAACGCATTCCACTTCATTATGTGGCTTCGTACCTTGGCATTACGCAAGTACACTTAAGTCGTATTCGAAAAAAAGTGCAATAACTTTCCTTTTTAACATTTGTTAAAGGAATTGATTAGACCCTACCCCAATTTTATAACTCACTTTAAAACAATCGTAGTTATGAAATGTTTATTCGAAAAATTATCTATCAAACAATTACTAATTGGGTCTTTGGTCAGCATTGCTGTCTATTTTATTTCCAGTTACTTTCTTGAAGCTCTTTATGCCAAATCCAAATTCTCAGTCCCCTATTTTGAGGCTCAAACCAGTTTTAGCCCTTCAAAACTAAAGATGTGGTATCAAGAACTCCTAGATTTCGGAACCATGAACGTCTATTATCAAACACAATATTTTGATTTTGTCTTTATCCTGACCGTTGTGGCAATGGGCTTTTTTGTATGGAATTTAGCTGGAAGTTTATTGAAAAAAAATACTTGGCTATTCAAAAACAGGTATCACCTAAGCCTATTTTTACCCTTGGCAGGACTCTTCGATATTTTTGAAAATATCGTCTCGTTTTTTATGCTGGCGAATCCTACTACATTTAGTTCTAATCTCGCCTATTTATACTCAGGGTTTGCTAGTTCGAAGTTTGTTTGTTGGGGCATAGCGTTAGTAATTCTTGTCCTATTAATCTCTGCACTTCTTATTCAAAAACTATTTAGAAAACGTAAGTTCAAAATTGATTAGTTTTGAGAAGCCTCTCAAAATTTCACAACAAATATGTTTACTCCTGAACAATACAAAAACGAAGAAATCAATGAAATTAAAGATTTCTTAGCCAACAATAGCTTTGGAATTCTGGTTAATAACGTAGACGGAAAACCCTGGGCTACCCACATTCCATTAGAGTTAGATATTGATTCAGTTGGAAATGATATTCTAGTTGGGCATATCGCCAAAGCCAATCCACAATGGAAGCATTTTCAAGAAAATAGTCAAGTACTTTGCATCTTCAACGGTCCGCATAGTTATGTTTCCTCATCATGGTATAAAGAAGAGGAAGTACCTACATGGAATTACATCGCCGTACATATTTACGGCACTTTAAAAATTCAATCTGAAGAAGCACTTTTAGCTTCACTTCATAAATTAGTGGATAAGTATGAAGAGAATTCGAAAGAACCGATTTTACTGAAGAACATGTCACCCATGACGATGCGCCAAATTAAAGGCGTTGTCGGTTTTGAAATAAAAATAGAAGATATTCAAGCAACCTATAAGCTTTCTCAGGGTAGAGAACATGATCATCCGAAGATAATTTCAGAGCTTGAAGAGCGTGATTCAGGTTCAAAAGCAATAGCCAATGCCATGAAAAAATAAGGCTCATTAAAATGAAATCAAAAATCAAATACTTCATACTAGTTTATGCCCTTCTTTGGGTAATAGCTTTTGTTGTATGTAGTATGTTATTAAGTCGCGGAGATCGCAGCTTATTAGATGGTGCAGCCTTCTTTTTCGAAATTGCTTCCAGTCGTAGATTTTTGATGGCTTTTCACATTGTTTTTGTTTTGTGCTACCTCTTATTCTTAAGTATGCGATATTTCATAAAGCTTTATCAGTCGAGAGGAAAAAAGATCGCGTGGAAACAGTTCTCCTTTCGTTTCATGTTACCATTGCTATTAGTATTCGTAGGTTATAAAACCCTAGCATATACCAATGCCCAAGAATGGTATTCATTTAAATGGGATACTACCGCAATGAATGAAAACGGGGTTGTAAAAAACCTTTACCAGAAAGATCAAAAACATCGTGGCATGAGTGTTTTTGGCTGGTCTGAAGATAATACCGACGCCATAAATAGTCTGGTTCGTGCGAATGTGGAATGGGTAGCTGTTATTCCCTTTTTGTATCAAAAAGATGAAAAGACTAAACTGGTTGATATTCCTAAAAATCCAAAAATTTACACGCGAAGAGATTCCAGTCATATTAGAGCTATTAACGATTTACATCAAGAAGGCATTCGAGTTCACTTGAAACCACATTTATGGATGAATGATGGTTGGCGCTCTAATATCACCTTAGATAATACAAAAGAATGGAATGCATGGTTCGAATCGTATCGCACCAATATGCTGCGCTACGCTAGAATTGCAGAAGAAACAGGCACAGAGTTGTTTTGTATTGGAACCGAGCTTAAGACCTCCATCAAAAAACAACCGAAAAAATGGGAAAGCCTAATCGATGAAATTCGGCAAGTTTATAAGGGAGACCTGACTTATGCAGCTAATTGGCATGACGAATATGAACACATTACTTTCTGGAACAAGTTGGATTATATTGGGATACAGGCTTATTTTCCGCTTACAACAATAAAAAATCCAGATATAGAAGTCATCGAAAAGGGCTGGCAAAAACATCTGATTGCCTTAAAAGCGGTTCACGAAAAATATGAGAAGCCTATTCTATTTACCGAAGTGGGGTATAGAAGTGATGCTGAAGCCACGATAAAGCCTTGGGAATGGACTTCTTTTTTAGGTGAAGTAACTAAAAAGAAATCTGACAAAACACAACAATTAGCCTATGAGGCTTTGTTTCGGCAAACATGGAATCTGCCTTGGTTTGCTGGGGTATACATTTGGCAATGGGATAATCGCACCATGTCAGAAAGTGCTAAAACAGATCTCGACTTTTCTCCACGTTTTAAGCCTGCAGAGAATACAATGGCAAAGTGGTTTGGAAAAAACTAAATACGCACTCTAGTAACGATTTATATGAACAGTAGAAGAAAATTTATAAAAAAAACCATGCTTGCGACGGCAGCCGTTTCAATGTCCCGTATATATACACGCACGAATAAATTAGAAAAAATTATGCCTCAAATATCATTGGCTCAATGGTCGCTCAATCGCGCATTTTTTGCAAAAACACTAGACCCAATCAACTTTGCTGCTATTACCAAAAATGACTTTGGTATCTCGGCCATTGAATATGTGAATCAATTTTACACGGATAATGCCACTAACGAAAAATTTTGGCTAGAAATGACCGCCAGAGCTTCAGATGTGGGTGTTGAAAGTTTAATTATGATGGTAGATGAAGAAGAAAAATTGGGCGATTTAAATTTTAAAAAGAGAGTAAAAGCGGTCGAAGACCATTTCAAATGGGTGAATGCGGCGAAAATATTAGGCTGTCACTCTATTCGCGTGAACGCTTTTGGAACGGGAAGTCCTGATGAACTAGAAGCGGCATTAATCGACGGACTTAGTCAATTAACCGACTATGCAGCAAAAGAAAAAATAAACGTTCTAATAGAAAATCATGGGCGGCATACCTCTAATGCAAGTTTTATTCTCGGAATAATTAAGGCAGTCAACAATCCCTATCTGGGCACTTTACCAGATTTTGGTAACTGGTGTTTAAATGCAGAATGGGGAAGCACTCAGAAATCGAAAAATTGCACGAATATATACCCCCCTGAAGAAGGTTTAGCTGAATTGTTACCTTTTGCAAAGGGGGTTAGTGCCAAGTCATATGCTTTTGATGCTGATGGGTTTGATACGGTTATCGATTACCCCAAACTATTACAACTGGTAAAAAATTCAGCTTTTCAAGGGCATATCGGAATTGAGTTTGAAGGCGAAAACTTGAGCGAATCAACAGGTATTGAGACCACTAAAACACTCATAGAAAAAGTCTGGGCAAATTTAGATTGATACATGTAAGGTGTACCAACTTTAAATTTTTAGAGTAGTAATACGTAAAGCGAATAAATGGCTTATGATGAATTTTTAGCTGACCGAGCTAGACATGTTTTAAAAAGTAAATCCGTTTCTTTTGCGGAAAAGAAAATGATGGGCGGACTTTGCTTTATGGTAGATGATAAAATGTGTTTTGGTATGCACATTGATAAAACAAGCGAAAAGTCCTTTTTAATGGCTCGAGTTGGGCTTGAGGCTTACGAAAATGCCCTCTCAAAACCATATTGTACGGTCATGAACTTTACAGGGCGTATTATGAAAGGGTATGTTTTTGTAACCGAGGAAGGAATAGATTCTGAAAAGGATCTAGAAAGTTGGATTCAAATGTGCTTGGATTTCAATCCGTTAGCAAAAAGCAGTAAGAAAAGAAAATCCAAAGAGAAATAGTACAGGCATATGAAGTTTTCGGGTGCACAAACGACATTTACCGAATGCAGATGATCGTTCTCCTTAGAAAAATATATATCAACCAATTAAGATCAACATTTAATTAGCTATAGATAATAGTTCATCTCGGGTGATAACTACTTCGCTATTCATCATCTCTGAAGCATTTTTATTGTCCTTAATAGCGACTTTAGCCCCATTCCAACTATGCCATTGTAAAAAATAAGCTGCTTTCCCTTTTAACTTATCAGCCCATTCCATCATGTTCCAATTGCCATAGCCAGCTTCCCTTGGACCCGATTCTGACATCACAAGAGGTTTTCCTAAAGATTTTAATTCTTCATAATGAGGAAATTCAAGTTGATTTCCATAATAATCCATTCCGACCAAATCAACATATTCATTTCCCGGGTAATAGGCCGTAACACCTGCATACCAAGTCTCACTTGGCACTACAGAATAAGTCCAGATCAGGTTATCCAATCCATAATCCCAACGCAAGGTATTATAAAGATCTACCCATAAGGCCTTATAATCGGCTTCATTGGTTTGTTCATTGTTATACGCATTGGTACCCCACCAGAAAAAATTACCGTTCATTTCATGAAAAGGTCGCCAAATAACGGTTACTCCAGCATCACGGAGTTCCTGTAAGGCTCCCGCAACCTGGTCGAGTTCATTTCTGTAGCTTGTCCATGCTACTGTTTTTTCTGCATCGCTAAGCAACGCTTTTAAATCAATTTTATCTTTATCTTCTACAGTATTCCAATATACATCAACTGCGTCAACAAAGGGGTTGTCGGCGTGCCAACTTACGGTTACCAATCCGCCATTTCTCCAATGTTCAATCAAAGTCTGCACAGGATACACCTCACCAGAAAACCATCCAAAATCAGCGCCGAGTAAACCAACATGCCTTCCTGTTTCATCAGCGAGCATATCTACATAGGTATTATAATACCACCATGTAGAATCTGGAGCATCACCACATTGTTGACCCACAATGAGTTGTTTACGCGCAATAAGAGATTCGAAATATGTCAATATAACTTCCTTGTTTCGACCATCAAAAATTGGTCCCTCAGGGGTGTTTGTGGATGAAGATTCATCCAAAGCATCGGTATTCTCATTCATAATGACGTCTAAATTATCAGGTGAGCTGCACGCAACAAGCAAAAGAAATCCAAAAATTATGAGTATTCTGTGCATCTTGATGAGATTAATGTTCGCTTTGTAAATATCAATAATCATTCCGAAAAAGTGAATCTTTTATGTCGTATCTTTCTTTTGATGACGATGCCTATTAAACTACTACTACTTTTTACTTTGAAAACTATGATATTGTTTGATTTTAACGGAGAAACAGACCTCAATAATTGGCGCGTAATTGATGATGGTGTGATGGGCGGATTATCACAAGGGAAGTTTTACATAAATGAAGATGGGCATGGATTGTTTATGGGGAATGTTTCTTTAGAAAATAATGGTGGCTTTTCATCGGTTCGGTATGCTTTTAATAGTCTAGACGTTTCTGAATACTCCAAAATAGAAATTCGTTTGAAAGGAGATGGAAAAGCCTACCAATTCAGAGTTAAAGCCACAGCTGATCAACGCTATTCATACATTTCGAATATAGCTACTACCGGAGAATGGGAAATAATACATATTTCTTTTTCAGATATGTACGCCGCCTTTCGAGGTAGGCTATTAGATATACCTAATTATTCTGGAAAAGAAATGACGGAAATAGCATTCTTAATTGGAAATAAAAAAGAGGAAGTTTTTGCTTTAGAAATTGATTATATAAAACTTCAATGAGCTGATAATCAGTTGAACAATATTCAATTCATTTACAAGTTATTGAATACATACATCTATAAATTTTAGCCTATGTTACATAGTAAATTCTGGCAAGGTTTTTTTGCCATTGCCCCTATCGTATTATTCTTCATAGCTTTTGTTGGCTATTTTATTTTCATTTTTTCGATGATTACACATCTTCCTGAACTTGAAAATTCAAACGAGCCTCCAACAACTTTTTTTGCAGGAATTGGTGCCTTCGTTTTTTTTATATTGTTAGCCGTATTCATTGGCCTAGGAAGTCTTATATTTTATATTGTACATGCTGTTCAAAACCCAAATTTAAAAGAAAATAATATGCTCATTGTATGGATTCTTATCTTTCTTTTTGTGAGTGGTATTGGACAAATGATTTATTGGTTTGTGGAGATTATTAGCAAGCGAAAAAACGAGGTTGGTGAAATTTAGACATCTAGAAGAATGGATACAGCTGCTACACATTTAAAAGCTTTGGCCTTAGCGTTTGCAAATGACAAAAAGGTTAAAGATAAAGAATTCAAAAAAAGTCGAGAATGGAAAAAAATCATCAAACTCCCCACATCTGAACGGTATCAGATCGTACTATTTGCCCTGCGGGGATTAGTGCAATCACGAGAACCCGGATTTAAAAATGGTCTTTGGTTAGCCGTTATCAATCACGACTTAGATTATATGCTTCGAAAAGGGAATAAACAATTTCTTTATGAAGCCGCTAACGAATTGAAAAAAGTTAATAGCATCAATACGCTACCTTTTCCCATTTACTCAAAAGTCATACAGAGTCTTTTTGAACATGATTTCGAAACTTGTTTATCAGTACTCTTAGATTATTTGTATAAGAAATACGATCGAGAAACTCATCCATCAACAACATTAGAAGAGTTTATTGCTACCTTAAAAGAAACATATCAGCTAAATTCTACTTTTGAGGAGGCTGATATTTTAAAGGAATTTAATCAATATGGAAATTTCGAAGATCAAAAACCAAATACTTCCAGTTGGCAGACGTATTTTGTTGATTCTCATGAAACAGAGGAAGCTTGGCAACGGTTAGATAACAAAACAAAAGAGGTGGTACAAAACTATGAAAGTGAGCTTTTCTATGATCGAGGTCCTCAACCTTCACAAACTCAAAAAGATAAAACCATTGAAACCGTTCAGAATTCTAAGCTGAATAAACAGCATAAAAAAGCCCTTATCGAGAGCATCAAGAAAAAGGGCTAATTCTAATGTATACTTTTAAGCTTCTAAAGCCTTCTTCACCATCACCTTTGCCAAATGAGCTCGATATTCTTCATCTGCAAAATGGTCGCTCATCAGGTCGTCTTCAACACCATCTACAGCATGTTTCGCCGCATCTGAGTTTCCTGAGTAGGCATTTTCTACTGCAGTTGCTCTATAAGGAGTTCCAGCAACACCCGTCACTCCCACTTTAACCGAATTTCCATCTTTTACGCAAGCTACTCCAATAACTGCGAAGCGAGAAGCCGACTGAAAGAATTTTTGGTAATTACCATTGGCAACTTTTGGAAAGCGAATGGAAGTTATTATTTCGTCTTCAGCTATTGCTGTTGTGAAAATTCCTAAAAAGAAATCGGTAGCGGCAATGGTTCGACTACCCCCTTTACCTTCTACCTCAATTTTCGCATCGCAAGCCAATACTACTGCTGGATAATCGGCCGCTGGATCGGCATGTGCCAGACTTCCACCGATTGTTCCGCGATTTCGGACTTGTATATCGCCAATATGTTTCGCAGTAGCCGCAAGAATATTCAAATCGGAATTTATCAAATCCGAATTCACGATATCGGCGTGGGTGCAGTTGGCACCTATTACAATTTCATTGCCATCCTCAATTATAGCGTTCATCCCCGAAATACCGTTAATATCAATAAGGACCTCTGGGCGACTCAAACGTAATTTCATGGCAGGAATCAAACTGTGACCGCCTGATAATAATTTGGCTTCATCACCATGCTTGTCAAGCAACCCAATTGCTTCACTTACTGATGACGCCTTTATATATTCAAATTTTGCTGGTATCATTTTATTTGTCGTTTACTTTAACTCTTTGTTTTTTTACTACTACTTTAGAATGTTCACCATCCGTGTTACTGAAGGTTAGAAATTGGTAGCTCCTGGCTCGAAGTCTAAAATTTCAACTCTCCTATCTTCGTGTTTCCTGCTCCGCGCTAGTTCTGCATCGCCTTCCATACGCGCTGAGGCGTGACTGGCATCTGTATATCCTTAACTCCCAAATGGGATAAGGCGTCTACAACAGCATTTACTACTGCAGGCGTTGAACCAATAGCTCCGGCCTCCCCTGCTCCTTTTACGCCTAGCGGGTTATGCGGACAAGGTGTCGTAGTTCTATCGGTCTCTATCATGGGAATATCATCGGCTCTCGGCATCGCATAATCCATATAAGAACCTGTCATCATCTGACCTTCGCCATCGTAAACCACTTCCTCTAAAAGTGCTTGACCAACACCTTGCACTACACCGCCATGAATCT
>ENA-ORXM01004943-ORXM01004943.1-marine-metagenome-genome-assembly--contig:-NODE-4943-length-11141-cov-3.881236_pt1 | contig 11141 bp, 10 predicted proteins | sample MGYA00237867_ERZ511480 | MGnify/ENA primary metagenome ERZ511480 (study PRJEB26309, sample SAMN06266103) | marine metagenome | isolation source: Algal blade | place: United Kingdom:Sidmouth, United... | reverse complement strand
AGAACACGAACGGGGCGCGCGGCGCACCGTCCGGGGCGTGCGGCTGCACGCCGGTTTTCGACCGCAAGGCCTAGCGCGGGCATGCGCAAGGCGGAGTGTCGACGCCACCGCCAAAGGGCTTGGCGGTGGGCGTTGCCAACGGGGGCGACAGGGCAAGCTGCCCGGTCCCACGCCGAGAAGTCGGGCGCTCGTCGACGGTCATGCCCCCTCGGGGGAGGAAACCGCGACCGCGGATTGGCGGCACCGGCAAGGCTTACTTACTCCACGTGGTGGACTTTGTCAAGATCCCCATGACAAGTACAACAGCCGCCGCGGAAGTATGTGGCCTGCTTGGAGCTGGCACGGCAGAGCGGCGGCGGGCGCAGCCGCGGGAGACGCTCTGCGGGGTGGCCAAAGGCCAGCGGGCGGCGCACCAATTATGCTCTGGGGCGCGAAAATTTAGGCGGCGGCTGGGCGGCGCGGATGGACGAGGAGCGACGGCACTACTGCCATCACGTCAGGCCGCCATGTCCGGCATCGACCGGCTGGGACGCATCTGGAGGACGGCAAGGCCGACGGTGGGACAGCCACGGACGGCCACGCAACCGGCCACCGCTGGGTGTGGGACCCAGGCGGGGAGTCCTGGGGCGCACGGGCGGCGGGGCGGAGCGAGTCGACGGGCGAGGGTAAACCGGCCGGCGAGAGCCACGTGAGCGTGTGGCTGGGCGCGCCGCCCGGTTTGCATCAGAGGTGTAACGCGGCGCTGAGGGCCGGTGGGAGAGCCACGTAAGGGTCGCGCCGGGGGCGCTTTCAGTTGCTGGCTGACGACAGCGGCGCCTGCGCCGGGACGGGCGGACACCGCCTTCCTGGGCAGACAGGGCGCCAGCGCGCAGGGGGCGCGCGAAAGGCGAGCAGGGTGAGAGGAGGCGCGCGGGGGGGAGCCCGCGCGGGGAGCACATCACCGCCGAGAGAGTATATAGGGCGGCCGAGGAGGCCGACCCGGCAGGTGAGAACAGAAGCAAGAAACACAACCTTTCCCACCACCCTTCCTCCACAAAAGGCTATTGGCCCAGCCTAGCGCTGGTCTGTGTTGCGGCCGAGTCCGTCATGCTGAGGGGGACGGCACGGCGGCGGTGATGCTGCCGGCCGACCCTGGCCGCGTCGGAGGAGCAGGGGCGCGCACAGCCCCGCGACGCGGCGGTCGTGGTGGGACCGGGGGAGCGACTGATGGGCGCCCGTGGGGCGTTGGCGCTACCCGGTGGTTTCTGTGTCCCTCCCTCGTGCTGATCGTGCGGGGAGTGGGAGGTGTCGGGGTGCCGCCGAGCCGCGGGTGCGACTAGGGCCCGACAAGACCCGTGTTGCCGCGGACGGCGGCGGTGCGGACAAGGTGGCCGTGCCGTCGACGGCGACGTTGCAGACCAAGTGGCCGTGCTGATGATGTAGGCGGAGCGGGCATGGTGGCGGTGCCGTCATTGGCGGCGGCGCGGACAAGAACGGACGCACGCGGCGGCAACGCCGTCGCTGCGTCAAGGACAAGGACGGCTGGCCGTGCGGGGCCTCGTGGAGGCGCGCCGCCACCGAGCGGGCGCGCCACGTGTCATCCAACAAGACCCGGGGAGGTGCGCCCGTCGGGTGACGGTCGCCACGGCTGCGGAAGTTGGTGGTGGCGCTCAACCAGGTGGGTATGTGCAGGAGGTCTGCAAAGACGACGGGCAGGACCCAACGCATGACGGCGTGTGGTGAGCCAGCGTGCGGCCAAGGCACAAGACCACAACGGCTGCAAAAGGCGCCGCGCCCAGCGCGCTTTATTGCGCGCAGGGCTAAGTACCAGACGCCCCCGGCACCATGAGTATCGGGAGGGTGACACGACGGACGAGCAGGCTCCCTTCCCGACACTGACACTGTGGTTGGGGGGCCGCTGTGGCGATACTCCCTGTCAGTGCTCGCCGTTCATCGGACAAAGGACAAGTCTTCATGCGCAGTAAGGTTTGCTGCGTCGAGGACGACACGGGCATACCCGCATTGGACGTCCGCAGGGACGTGGAACATGCTGATGCTGGTTTCGAGAGAAAGGTCAGGGTCCGACGCTAACCGTGCGGGCGGGTCCACGAAGCGCATTTCCCAACCGGGTGCGCGCAGAGCAACCATCATCGGCGCCGGGGGCGCTGGTGCGATGGAGATGGTGGCGGCGTCCTGCCATGTGGAGATGTGCGGGTGAGTCGCGCAGACGGTTGGCAAGACCCAACCCCACGAGGGCGGTCGGTGAGCAACCAGGCGGCTATGTGCAAGACCACAGATGGCGGACGAGACGCCGCGCCCCTAGCGCAGCGACGTGCGCGGGGCCGAGCACCAGGAGCCCCCGGCACCAACACTGCCGGGCGAGCGAGACGACGGACGGGGCGCGCAGCGGACCGGCTGGGGCGTGCGGTAGCACGCGGGTTGTCGACCACAAGGCCGAGCGCGGACATGCGCAAGGAGCGGCGCCGACGCCACCGCAAGCGTAAGTAGCGGTGGGCGCTGCCGACGGGGGCGACGGGGCAAGCACCCCGGCCCCGGCGGCGACAAGGAGGGCGCTCAGCGACGGTCGACCCCCGCGGGGGAGCCGGAGCACCGGGCCGGGCGACTCCCTTCCAGTTCGGGCGTTGTTGCGGCCGCGACCCGACGACGACTCGCGGGTGCACGACCGCGGGGGAGTGTTGGAAACTGGGGATTTGGTCGTCGCCCTGGACTTGGGCGGTCGGCTGGACTTGACAAGACCCGTACATTCGGGATCGAATTCAAGGGCGGGTGGAGAGTCCTCCACGTGTGCTGGGACAGTCAGGACACTGTCGCGCAGCGGTAGTGTCCCCACGGGTGCCAGGGACGGCCAGGACAGTCGTCTCCGGTGACACTGCTGATGAGCAGCCGCTGCCGGCACCGTGAGAGCGGGGTGCCGAGGGGAGAGAGCAGCGGGCGACGTGGGCAGGCGGTCGCCCTGGGTGCGGCAGCCGGAAGAGCTTGGTGTGTGGACGTTTGGGGCGCGCGCGGTGCCTGTGGGCCAAGGCGGCCCCTGGACGGGGTCGGAGCACCCCGCCTGGGCGGCGCTGGGGGTAGATAAGCAGGGGGTGCGAGCCCAGGGGGTAGGACAGAGGGAGTAGGCAAGACAACCTTTACCACCACCACCCTCGATTGACAACAGGTTATGGGCCCAGCCTAGCGCTGGTCGGCGTGACGGCAGATGCCGTCATGCTGAGGAGGACGGCGCGGCGGCGGTGATGCCGCTGGCCGACCTTGGCCGCGTCGGAGGAGCGGGGGCGCGCGCAGCCCCTGCGACGCGGCGGACGTGGTGGACGTGGTGGGACCGGGGGAGCGGCTGATCGGCGCCCACGTGGCGTTGGCGCTACCCGGAGGTCTTTGTGTCCCCCCCACCTTGTGGACGGGGGTGGGCGGTGTCGGGGTGCCGCCGAGCTGAAGTTGCAGCTCGGGCCCGGCAAGATCCGTGCCGTCGCGGATGGCCACGGCGCGGACGAGGTGGCCGTGTCGTCGACGGCGACGGGGCGGACCAAGGTGGCCGTGTCATCGACGGCGACGGGGCGGACCAAGATGGCCGCGTCGTCGACGGCGATGGCGCGGGCCAGATGGCCGTGCCATCGATGGCGGCGGTGCGGGCAAGAACGGACGCGTGCGGCGGCAACGCCGCCGCTGCGTGAAGGACAAGGACGGCGGGGCCTAGTGGGGCCTCGCGGAGGCGCGCCGCTACCGGCGGGCGCGTCATTTGTCACGCGACAAGACCTGAGTAGGCCAGCCCGGCCGGTGGCGGACGCCACGGCCGGGGGAGCAACTTAGTCGGCGTGACAAGGCCTCGGGAACCCAACGAGGCGTCCCCTGTGACGCGCCGCTGTGGGCGGGCGCTCGGTGGACGGCGGGCTGACCCCCCCGACACTAACACAGCGGGTGGGGGCTGCTGAGGAGATACCCTGCGGGTGATCGCCGTTCACTGGGCAAGGGACAAGACCGCAGGAGCAGCGGGGTTTGCCTCTGCGGCGCGGACGCGGGGCTCTCACGTGGTGCCTCCGAGGGGACGTGGCACAGGACGGTGCCGGCGTCGACAGGCGTTCAACGCCCGACGCTAGCCGCGCGGGCGGGACCAAGGTGCGCGCTTCCCTGGTGGGGGAGCTGCGGGGAAACAGCATAGGCGCCGCGGGCGCGGGTGCGGGGGAGATGGTAGCGGCGCTCCACCAAGTGGGGATGTGCCGGCGAGCCGCAGAGACGGCGGGCAAGACCCAACGCAAGACGGCGTGTGGTGAGCCGCCGTGCGGCCAAGGCACAAGGCCACGGAGGGTGGAGGTGGCGCCGCGCCCGGAGCGCTGCAACGCGCATAGGGCCAAGCACCAGACGCCCCGGGCACCGACAGTGCCGGGCGGGCAAGAAGACGGACGGGGCACCGACAGTGCCGGGCGGGCAAGAAGACGGACGGGGCGCACGGCGCACCGTCTGGGGCGCGCGGCTGCGCGCGGGTAGTCGACCGCAAGGGCGAGCGCGGGCATGCGCACGACGAGGCGTCGACGCCACCGCACGCGGTCGTGGTGGTGGACGCTGCCCGTGGAGGGCCGCAAGGCGATCAACCTGGGCCCTCTGGCAACACGAGCGCGCGCCCGAATGCATGTCGAACCCCCGCGGGGGAGCCGTACGCATCGGGCAAGGCGACTCCCTTCCAGTTGGGCGTTGTTGCGGCCGCGACCCGACGACGACGACTCGCGGGTGCACCACAAAGGAACCTCTGATATTCACTGGCACCACGGGTGCACAGGTCAAAGGTCGCTGCAACAGCGGCCTCTGCGCCCTGGAAACACATTTTGGCACGAGCTCTGCCGTGCCTGTGCAGGCGTGCCAAACCACGAGCCAATCAGCACTCGACAATACACCTCATTGCGGCTTATGGGAGGGGGTGTTAGATGTCGCCTGGGCTCACATTTGACGGCGTGGCGGTCTCGTTCTAGCGCTTCACATTTTCCAATTCGAGGGCCACCTTGTCGAGGATGTTACAGACGCGCGGCGTCACTTGATTGGGCAGACAAATTATCGGTCCACATCAGCGGCTCATCCAGAACCGCACGTACCTCACCCCGCCTCACGGCTTCGAATCGCGCGCGGCGCACGCGACGGCTCCGGCGACTTTCTGACCGCTCATTTTGGCGCCAATGTTATAATCAATGCAAGGATCTGGGCCCAATGGCGCGTCAAGAGCGCTGCAGTTTTTGCCGCCCTGCTGGCCCACTGGGAGATTCCTGTACGCTCTGCTGCCCTTGGGTGCCCCGGTTGGCCCTGGTGACTGCGGCACCTGCCCCGTCGTGGCGGCACGTGCAACCCCCGCCACCACGTCCCGCCCGCCGCTGGCGCGGCTGCCCTCGCCGCCACCGCCGCGCCGCCCCCGTCGTGGCCGCCCGCGCCGCCCCCGTCGTGGCTGCCCGCACCGCCCCCGTCGTGGCTGTGCGCGCCGCCCTTACCGCTCCGCCCCCGTCGTGGCTGCCCGCGCCGCCCCCGTTGTTGCTCCGTGCCGACCCCATCGTGGCTTCCCGCGCCGCCCCCGCCCCAGCGGCGCCCGCCGCTGCCGCGGCTGCCCGGGCCGTTCCTGTCGTGGCTGTCCACTCCACCCCCACAGTTGTGGCCTCCGCCTCCGCTGCGGCCCCCGCCTCCACCGCGGCCCTAGCCGCGACCCTCGCCTCCGAGGCAGCCCCCGCTGTCATCCCTGCCCGTCCCCTCCTTACGGGGGCATGTCCAATGGCTGCCGAGGACACCCCGATGCCGCGGAGAAGTGGACTGAGGTGCAGCTTCCTTGAGGATGCCCCCGACTACCGTGACCGAGCTGATGATGTCTACCAGCCGATTGGTGGGTCCTTGTCTGGGATGTTTGATACCGCACGTGATGCGTGGCTGTCGGCGGTGGCGGCGGGGGAGATGGATGAGCGGGACTGGGACGATGATACGGACGCGGTAGGGCAAGTGCCGACGGACAACCGCGATGGCCAAGACGAGACCGACATCCAGGAGACGATTGACGGCGGCGCGGCAGACGGCGGCTCGACAACCCCCCCGCCAAACAGCCGCATCGGGGCGCGGCCACGGCGGCGCCGGCACACCATCGACCTCTCCAAGTACACCACCGAGGGCGCCACCGACGACCACCCACGTTGGCAGTCGACTTTGGGGGCCGCACCTCTGACGGTTGAGGAGCTGTGCGTCGACTTCGTGGCCGAGCTCCGGGTCGCGCTGATGATGACGGCGCGCATGGACAACGTCAACAACCGGCCAAGTGTCGATCCCCGGTGTGTCAGCGGCGCCCGCGTGCTCGTTTTTGTGGAGCTCTTCGACCCAATCTGCGTCTAAGCGGCGTCCTTGCGCGGATTGCTTGTCACTTTTTTCTCGTGCGGCGGCGTCCTCGGCAGCGGTAGACGCTCCTTCACGGGCGACAAGATTGAGCATGTCAACGTGCAGGTGGCTCGGGGCAAGTCATCCTCCTGTCGTCATGCCTGCGCCTTACAAATGGCATACAACTCTTTGGCGATGGAGCACGACACGGTGAGCCTCGACAGTTTGCTTGCCATCTTCCCGGAGCTGGCGGGCGACGATGACGACCTGAAGGCCGCCGCCGACGCGGACACGGCGGTGCACCTTGCGCTGTACTCGGGCAAGAAGGGCAATGTTCCCGTACTCGCCGTGTTTTACGAGAGCATATGGAGCCCCGCTATAGTGCGACGGCAGGGGAACAAGCACAAGCTGGCTACCTGCTTCCTCCTCTCGTGCGCGAGCCACCCATGGGGTTGCATCCACGCGCAAGCCGTGAATGAGTTCAACCGGTTGGAGGCAGCGGCCTCGTCGGCCGCCGCCGCCGACCTAGCGGAGGCGCTCAAGTTTGGACCGTCAGGCTACCTCGACGACGATGAGGAGGAACAAGACGACGATGAGGAGCAGACTCCGGGCGGGTCGGGCGGTCCTCCCCCGCCCGCAGAGGTGGCCCCGCCGACGCCACTGCCGCCTCGAGTGCGGCGGACAAGAAACATGTTCCCATGCCCCGCCGAGGTGCAGCATTGCAACCGGTACTCTGACTTTATCGACTCGTGCTTGCAGGCGGGTGAGCCCAAGACGATGGACATCGTGCACGCCGAGGCCATGTGCCTGCGGTGCAACCGGCCGCGAGAAGCGGACACAAGGGTGGAACCGGAAGAGGCCGTGCTCTTCACAATCCGCGGGCGTGCCAAGATCTTCATTGGGTCGTGGTATTGCATCGACTGCGGCATCTCGGTGGAGTACGACGGGGCGCTCAACGGGCTTTTTGTTGCCACACGCTACACAGTCTACGCACGTATCTTCCTTGATGCAATGCTGGAGCTATGCGTCATTGCGCGTAGCACGATGGCAGCGGCGAGCGAGTTCCTCGCAAGCTTGCTCCGCAACACCGCTGCCTACGCGGAGAAGGAGCCCGGACTGGCGCGGCAGCTGCTTTCCATCGCTTGCGGGGAGTTCTCGCACACGTTAATCATCCCCGATGCGGCCTTTCGGTGCTACCATTGTGGCGCGGAGGAGGGCATGGGCGGCCGCTTCCAATGCGTGATCTGCGACGGGCAAGTGCTGTCGGTCCTGCAGCAGCACGTGGTCGAGATGCTTCGGCCAAGTATGAACGCCCCGCGGGTGGACTTCTCCTTGGTTTTTGCCTGTGCCGTTCGCAGCGCCAAGATGCGGCGGCTCGTGCGGAATCGTGTGCGAGCAGCCATAACGGATGATACGTCGCTGACGACAACAAAGGCGTCTGCGTGGCCCGTGTTTGCCGCCGCGCGACTGGGCGTACCTCCGGCTCGTGGCCGTGACGCCATTGCTGCTCGCACCAACACTGAGAAGGCCAACGCACTGCTGTGGTCGTCCAGCATCGTCTTCAGCACATTCTACGCCGTGATTGCCAGCGCGGAGCGGGAGCAGGCGCCCGTTGTTGTGGGGGCGCCCGCGGGGGGCGCGGCCGACGACTTGGCCGCTGCAGCGGACAACTTCAGTGACGGCGATGACTTAGAGGAGGACGCAACAAGCTCGGCAGGGTCATTGGTGGACCTCGTTGCAGCGAGCGGCTCACCAGACGGGAGCACGGCGGAGCTGGGAGAGGACACCGGCGATATTCCAAGGCAGCTGAGGCAGCTGTCCCTCGTCGGGCAAGCCAACAATGGCGAGGATGTCGAAGCCGACGAGCGCGAGCAAGCCAATGAGGCCGCCGACGCCAATGAGGCCGCCGTCCCCGAAGTGGCCGCCGACGCCGACGAGGCCACCGATGCTGATGAGGTCGCCAACGTGGATCACCTCGTCGACGCTGATGACCCCGCCAATCCCGAGGAGCACACCGACGTCAAGGGGCCCGCCGACGCCGCCGGTCCCGTTTCCACCTCCGGGCGTTCCGTTGCTGCTGGGCCTTCTGCCGTAGGCGGGCGTACTCGCTCGACCAGGACCGCTTTTGCCGCCAAGCGTGCTCATCTCAGCAGGACTGCTGACGCTGCCGGTCCTAGGCGCGTTATGCCTGGGTCGTTCGAGGTTGGGCAGCTGCCTGTTGAAGGGCCCACCGTCAACGAAGTTTCGCAACGAGCCTCCGACGATGGCTCGCACGAGGAGTTGGAGAACAAGCAGAGCAGCGGGCCGTGCACGACCGACTCGTGGAAGACGCCGCTGCACTACCTGGCCGATCCATTGGCGCCAGGCGCCGACAAGGGCACTGTGTGCGACCCGGAGGACCCGCTGTCTCCACTGACGCCAAGGGCCTTGGCGGCCACAGCGCCGATCACGCCGTACACTGGCACTGCACAAGCCGCACCGGCTACCCAGGAGCCGCTCGTGATCGTTTCCAACATCCCCATAAGGCTGTGGGACCTGCGGCGGATGGCGCCGACCGTCATGCTTCACGACGAGGCCATGAATGCGTACGCCGCCTTGTTGCAGCAGCGCGAGGAGACGTGGGCGGCCACGGAGAGGCGACCGGTGCGGTTCCACTTCTTCAACTCGTTCATGTTTTCCACGCTCACGAGCAACTACCAGATGATGTTCAACTACGAGGCCGTTTTCCGTTGGACGCGTCACGTGGACCTCAAGGACTACAGCGCGGTGTTTGTACCCATCAACCAGGGGGCGATCCACTGGGTTTTGGAGGTGGTCTACATGCAGCGGCACCATGTTGAGATGTACGACTCGATGGGCTTCGCGCCCGACTGGATGGTTGCCTGTCTCGTGCGGTGGGCCAAGGATGACCTGTCGGCACATGGCTACAGGCGTGGCACGTGGACATGGACAAAGATGCGTTGTCGACAGCAAGAGGGTAGCAAGGACTGCGGCGTCTTCACGCTTAAGTCAATGGACTACATGTCCAGAGGCCTCCAACAATCCAGCATGGTCGGCAACATGGCCTATTACCGCCGCCGCATGGTGGCAGAGCTGCTTTCCAAGACGCTTATTTAGGTCTTTGGCTGCCATCATTCCCTGCTTGCAGTTTTGTCTGCCTTTGCGCCTATCTTATGCCTCATATGCCTTGACATCATGTACATTCTCTGTGTCATGTTGTTTCCCTATAGCCATTCAATATCGTTGCTCTTGGGCTTCAACCGTGCAGGACACTGCGGCGACCTACTTTGTACGCTCTCACCCTAGACGTACAGTGACCATGTGGCGTCCTTGCTTTGAAACAAGGCGGTCAGTAGACTGCCGCGACCTTGCTCGGAACCATCCCCTCTAACAAGGCATCCTTCAACTGTCATCGAGCTCCACTCGTACGTCTTGCATATCACTTTATCCTTTTGCATCGTTGCCATCACGCTCTATCTCACTGCAAAGAATGGCACGCCGCCAGTCTTCCGATACCCTTTCTTTGTGGAGCTATCGATGCTGCTCGTCTTGCATCTCTGCCGCAGTATCGTTCCAGGGACTCGGAGAGTGCCGGCGATTTCTTTCTGTGCACAATCACGGAGCTGCGTCTGAATCTTCTCTGGAGGTTCCGCCGCCGCAGCCCATTAAATCAATGAACGGATGAAGTACTCACCAGTCTTTTCCATCTTTTCTAAACTAACTCTGTTTGCGAGCTGGATGGGTTGGTATTAAGAGAGCTGATCGGGTCTCCCCGCACCTTCCATTGGCCTCTATTCGACTGCCCGGAAGCCCTTGACTGACCAACAGCGGCCAGCCGACATTGAGGTCGGTTACGAGCATGCCCCCCCACCGAGTTCCCGCGCACTCGCCCCGCAACAGCGCTTCCGGCATCTGGGCGCCCCCTCGCGACTCACCCCGAGCTGTGAGCTGCGGGACTGTCGCGCATGTGAGTTGAGGACCACAGGTGGCCTGTTCCTGGGGTACCCCGCCGCAGGCACCGACGCTTCCCCTATCGCTGACAGCCAGTCGAGGGTAACGACTGCCCCAGCCATCGACAATGGGGCCCCCGCCGGCTGACTGCCGCGACTGTCCCCCATTCGCCTCTCCTGCAACCCTCCAAACGTCCCCGATGTGGCCCACCAACCTCCTCTGCTGTGGCCCGCCAACTGCTCGTATGGCTGCTGGCCAGCGACGCTGTAGTGCAGAAAAACTGCTCCTCCGGCCGGAAGCCGACAGCACGTGCGGCCGCCCAGTTCCTCCAGCCTACCGCTCGCGCTGTTCCTTCGATGACCTCGCCCTTGAGGCGGCTCGAGGCTTTTCCTCTCACCGACGAGCCTGTTCTTCGTTTTTTCTGCGGCCTTCCCCCGTTCTTCTCCCCTACCACAATGGCGTACGATGCGCTGCCTGCGACGCCTCCCGCCGCAGTCATGCTGCAACGAGAACTCCCACCGCCTCTTCCTCTGTCGAGGGCACCTGCGTCGGCTCTCTCGTCACACCGAGCCGCGCCGAGCTCGTCCTGGCCGCCTGCCGCAACAGCCTCAATTGCCCCTTGCTCTCTGCGGTCTACCTTGTCGGCCGACGCAGCGGGCAACATTGACCCCCCTCTGCATGGGACAGCGTGCCCCTTTACCCGCCGACCTGCTGCGGATGGAGGAGCACGAGATGAGACTCGCGGTACTTTCGAGAGCAGTGGGGCCCTGGCGCCGCGGTCTGTCCCAGCAGGCAGTGCTCTACAGCAAGTGGGCGCCCGGCCGCCGGCCGACTCTCATGACAACGGGAAGGGCTTTTCGCCC
>ENA-ORXM01004942-ORXM01004942.1-marine-metagenome-genome-assembly--contig:-NODE-4942-length-11143-cov-3.764685_pt1 | contig 11143 bp, 6 predicted proteins | sample MGYA00237867_ERZ511480 | MGnify/ENA primary metagenome ERZ511480 (study PRJEB26309, sample SAMN06266103) | marine metagenome | isolation source: Algal blade | place: United Kingdom:Sidmouth, United... | reverse complement strand
CCAGCCAAAGGAATGTTTCTTTTTCGTGGAGGTAAATATTACCGTTCGCCTCTAGATAGGCGATGTTCCTGTTACGAAGCTCTTGTTTTATTTTGGGAAATATGGTTTGTGCAACGATCATAAATGGATGATACTCCTTGGCGAATGCCTCCAATTTTGGTAGATGGATATTTCTTAGCTCTTTTTTAATTTCTATGCCAAGCTTGATAGTCCGGTCGTTCAGGGTAAGGACTATCGTGCCATCTAAGACTTCATTGTGGGCGTTATCAAGCCATTTGGCTCTAATTTTGCCCGTTTTCTGAAGATTGGTCAATGCGTATTGCACAATTCCTTGATTGTTCATTGTTCACTTTATTTTATCGTTCACTTTATTTTATTGTTCACGAAAACGTGAACACATAAATTTAATGAACAAAAATACATAATTATTTCGAAATGAAATCATTTATTCGGCTCAACACGTATTTAAGGGAATTAGGCGCAATACGTAAGCAGGTCAAAAACCAATAACATTATCAAGAGCATCGTCTAAATCTTTATTGATAAAGTTTTGTTGGTAGTCGATGGTTGTTTTAATATCGGAATGGTTATATAGCTTCTGCAAAACCTGTAACGGAATTCGGTCTCCAGAGATATTACCAAAAGAATGACATGATACGTGCATTGTAATTTTCTTTGTTATTTCCGCTCTGTCGGCAATTTGCCCTAAATATCTATATAAGAGACTGTTTGAAAATATCTCGATTATTTTCTTATAACCTCTTTTTGTGCATATTTTCGTTAAAATTTTTGAACTATAGCGATGCTATGCTTAAAAATTTTGCCGCAATCTGGATCAAAAATAGATTTTGGGATTCTTATTTTAATCTTTGCATCGTGGTTTCCAAAAGGATATTTGTCTTTGGAGATGATGTTCTGTTGTGAAGCTCTGTTGTGCAACGTACGTATGAAAATCAACGTATTCATAATACTTCCTTCCCCAACGGAATCTTTCGTGCTTCTTAAACAGATGCTTTCAGTATTTAAAATAATACTGAAAGCGCCTTAATGTACTAAAGGAGATTAATGATGGGCTTGCCCAATGACATTAATTATAACCTTCGTTTTGCTCGTATAGTGGGTTCGTATCGACTTCTATTTGGGGTATGGGAAGATATTCCCTTCCCGGTCTGTATTGGGAGCCGCCCATATTCGATTTCAATTCATCGGTAATTACATCCGGAATCATACCCCATCTAAGCAAATCGAGATATCTATCGCCTTCGAACATAAGTTCCAACACACGTTCATCTCTTATCTGTTGTGTAAGGGTCGCTTGATCCGAGGCGGCCTTTGGTACCATCTTAGATCTTTCCCGTACTAAATTCAGGGCATCCAAAGCTAACGAGCTGTTCGGTTCGGCCTCATTTAAAGCTTCTGCATACAATAGAAGTATATCGGCATAGCGGATGATACGCCGATTGATTACCGAGGGGGTACCTGCAAATCCGAAGTCCGATTGTTCTTTACCATCCCTAAAATCCAAATATTTTCTGCAGCCGACGGCATTAAGATTATCGGCGAACGCTTCCTGAAAGGTGTCGAGATAAACCATTACACCTGGCTCGTTCCACAATATGGTATTAAATGCCCTTGGGTCGATCTGACCATCGGTCGTTTGTTCTGCCAAAAAAGCATCACGGACCCAAGTATTGATCAAAAGTCCTGATTGGCTGGTGTATCCCGGTGGAGCCAAATCCGGTTCAAATGCGGCGGTGCGCAAATCATTGATGATATCGCCGCCCCAGCTTAAACCGGTATCGTCGAACTGTATCTCGAAAAGCGATTCGACATTGTTTTCTTTGTCATTGCCAAAGTTGTCTGCATGATCGGGCATTAATTGGTAAAGGCCAGAATCGATTATTTTCTTGAACTCGGCAGCGGCGAGCGCATATTCGTTTACGTTTTCTAAACCTGAACGGTAGAGATGCGTTTTTCCTAAAAGGCCTGTGGCAGCTCCCCAAGTTGCTCTTCCAGTATTCGCATCGTCCCAAGTTTCGGGCAACGATGCTTGGGCAGCTTGTAGATCGGAGATAATCTGTTGCCAGACCAGTTCGGGATCCGAAGCCCCATTTTTTATTTCGGCCAACGTCAGTGCCGGCTCGGTAATCAACGGTACATTCCTGAACAAGGTCACCAAATAAAAATATTGATAGGCCCTTAAATAATGTGCCTCCCCTAAAATTTGATTTCGCTGCTCGTCGCTGAACTGTGGATCTTCGATATTGGGCACTTCGACTAAAATTGTATTGGCCCGCAGAACGGTTTTCCAAAGTTCGCCCCAAGTTTCCTGTAAGCGACCAAAAGTAGGCTCTATGGAAAAATTGGCGGCATCTGTAGTAACTCCTTGAAACGGTATTGGGTTGGTGGCATCTGATCTGTAAGTCGTGAAGAGATTCATCATTCTTCCCCATCCCCATTGGTTACCAAGTGGACTGTAGGCACCGATTATTGCACTATTTGCCTGATCGGCTGTTTGCCAGAATACGTCTGGATTAAGCCGATTTTGCTCGGTAACCTCAAGTAAATCCTTATTACAGGAAGGAATCACTGCAAACAGCATTATGGCTATGATAAAATATCTTTTTCTTGAATTTTTCATCGCTATTGATTTTTTTTGTTAAAGTGAAATTTGGAGTCCCATTGTTATTGTTCTCGGCGTAGGATAGGTATTCTCGTCAACACCCCTATTGAACAATGTATTGCCCCTACTGATATTTCTTCCGATTACGGGATAATATCCTGAGTAGTCGTCAATGGTAAAAGCATTCTCTATATTTATAAATAGTCTTAGTTTAGAGAGTTTTATCTTTTCTATAATATCTAAGGGAAATGCATAACCTAACGCAACATTTTGAAGTCTGAAGTAAGCACCGCTTTCTACATATAAATCTGTTGTTTGCCTGTTGACAGCAGGGTCGGCAATTGTGGCCCTTGGTATGGTATTCGAAGGATTATCAGGGGTCCAAGCGTCTTTCGCAATTTCGAATTTCGCTCCATTTTGCGCAAAAATCCCTTCAAAAAGCTTTCCATTAAAAATTTGATTTCCCCCGAGGCCTTGAAAGAATAGGCGTATATCAAAACCTTTGTAGTCTGCTTCGAGATTTAGGCTATATTCATAGTCAGGTATTGGGCTTCCTAAAAATGTACGGTCTTCTGAGTCTATGATGTTATCGTTGTTGATATCAACAATACGTAAGTCGCCAGGTACTACTGCCCTTCCGGTCAAATTATCCGCATCGATTTCGGCTTGGTTCTGATAGACCCCATTGGTCTTGAACCCGTAAAAATAACCCACGGCGAAACCTTCTTCCGTTCGGGTACTATTGAAACTTTCATCGGTAAAACCACCGGCCGTTATCGGGTTTACGCCTTCGCCCAATTCGGTTACTTCATTGTTCAAGGTACTGATATTGGCCGTAGCGGAATAGTTGAATTCATTGACCGAATTTCTATGGGTCAACGAAAATTCTAGGCCGTTGTTCGAAAGCGTGGCAGAATTAAAAGGTATCGAGACATTGGTGCCCGATGTCGGGTTTACGGGAAGGTTCGCCAAAATATCCTCGGATAGCTTATCAAAATAATCGACACTAAAACTAATCTTGCCCGATAAAAAACTTCCTTCTATTCCAATATTGGTCGTAGTAGTTTCCTCCCACTTCAAATCAGGATTTGCAAATTGAATCTGGGCTACCCCGCTCGACCTTTGTTGTCCGGTACCCAATACATACTGGCTTGTAATATTCAAAGCGGTAACGTATTGAAACGGGTCAAGGTTGTCAGACCCCAATTTGCCCCAGCTACCACGTATTTTTAGATTATCGACAAAATCGACATCAAAGAAGGCTTCTTGCGAGATATTCCAACCTGCAGATACGGAAGGGAATACCCCGAACCTATTGTTCAATCCAAAGTTAGAAGAACCGTCACGTCGTATGGAAGCCGAAAAAAGATATTTTCCGGAGTAGTCGTAGTTCAACCTGCCAAAATAACTTCGTATGTTTCTTGGTAATAAAGTTCCGGCGCGTCTTACATCGTCGCTACCTGCATTGATTGTACGCGTGTCGTTGCTGAAAAAGTTCTCTACCTCGACTCCGATGGTCTCGGTTTTATCACGTTGTTCGGAATAGCCGGCCAATAGATCGAAATTGTGTTCGCCAAAACTTTTGGTATAGGTCAAGAGGTTTTCGACAATGGTAGATACGAATGTAGACCTATAATCATCTAAATCAGCTATGGGGTTCAGGCCTACGTCTGAATTGCTCATGAAATAGGTGGGTATAAAGGTAAAATTTCTACCATTATTATAATTGATCGACAAGTTCAACTTATATTTCAGGCCATCGATTATTTCATATTCACCAGCAATGTTTCCCAATATATTGTAATTCGTATTTTCACGCTGGGTGAGTTCTGCAATGCCCAAATAGTTTGTAGACCTTGTGTTGCCCGCAACACCTGTATTTGCTGCTCCGTAACCGCCGTCATTATCCGTATCTAAAATCGGGGATATCGGTAAATGACCATATTCTGTTCCGAAAACAATATTCGGGCGGTTTATCGACTGCGCTAAAAACAGCGATTGCGTAAAATTGAACCTTCCCTTTTTTGCTGACGTATTCAACCGTAACGACGTCCGTTCAAAATCGGAAGCACGTACTATGCCCTCTTGGTCCAGCCTGTTTACAGAAATACTATAAGTACTTGATTCTCCACCTCCCGATATGCGCAATCCATAGTTTTGCACCAAGGCCGAACGGAAGGACGCATCTTGAATATCGGAATCGATACTTGAATCGAAATCATTGAAATTACTAGGTGGGGTAGTGCCATCGTTTGCATAGGCCTGCTGTCTGTTCGCTATAAAATCGGAGGCGTTCATAATATCAAGTTGCCGTACCGGGTTCGCAAAACCCCAACTGCCGTCGAGATCGATTCGCATCGCCTGATTTTGTTTCCCTTTTTTAGTGCTTATCAAAATTACACCTTGGCCTGAGCGAGCCCCGTAAATTGAGGCTGTGGCATCTTTTAAAACTTCGATCGATTCGATGTCACTAGGGTTCAAAAAATCCATATTATCGGAAAAGACCCCATCGATAACGTACAGGGGATCTTGGTTGCTTAAGGAGCCTGTTCCCCTTATAATAATGTTAGAACCCGCACCAGGGGCGCCACCGTTTACCTCAACACGAACCCCGGTAGCTTTACCGACAAGTGCCTGAGTTGCATTACCGGTTACTACATTATTTACGGCATCACCCTTTATCGAACTGACCGCACCAGATACATTGCCCTTCTTTTGTGTTCCGTAACCAACGACAACGACTTCGTCAAGACCGGCAGCGCTTTCTTCCAATACGATAGTGATACTGGTAACGCCATCTATAGGAACTTCCTTTGTAGCGAATCCGATATATGAAACCTCGAGAGCGGCATTTAAATCGCTCACCTCTAAAGAAAAATTACCGTCAAAGTCGGTCTGTGTACCGTTCGTTGTTCCTTTTTCAACAATATTGGCACCTGCCAAGGGGCGATTTTCGCTATCAAGTACAGTTCCTGTGATTGTATTTTCTTGTTTTGAATATGCTATCGTGTATTTAGAAAGTACTGATTTCTCTACTTTTTCGTTTAGGGGATGTGCATAAACACTAAATACGGAAACTAAAAAGAAAACTATAAAAAGCGTGTAGCTAAGCAGTAGATTTGTATGGCTATGGAATATTGATGGTGTATCAATGTCTTGTTTTTTCATATTACGGTTCTATTGGTTATGAGAAGAAATTTTGGGGAAGTCGTAATTCATCATTACGATGTATCTGGCCATTGTCTGAATTGTGTTATCGGTACCATTTTTTAATGATTTCTTGGTGGATTGGATTCCAAAATGTAAGAAAGATATTTCTATACTATATAAAATATTACGTATGCCAGAACCAATACCCTAATATTTAGATTCTTAAAAATAGTATTATTTTTTTTGATTTTTCGTACATAACTATGGTATTCCATATTTAATCACTAAAAATATATGAAATACAGTACATTTTTCTTGATTTGTAAATAGCCAGTTGACAGTAGGTCTCAAAAAGAAAAGGAGTATTAAAAAGGATTCTTTAATCACTCAGGGTTTAAGTTCCCGATGATTGGATCGTTTTTCTTTTTTTTAGGAAATTGATACCTCGTTTGCTTGCATCGAGGTAATTCATTAATGATTTTTAGCGACTATTTCGAAATATGTCGTTTATCCAGAGGCTATGGAATATTATTACTACCCGGCGGCGGCTACCATATGGACATATTTCTTTACATGAATTGACAAGACTTACTTTTCGATTGTATAGGATGTGTTTCTTCCCCTAGCAGGGAAAGATGGCATCCATTCCGCCTTGGCGGAACAGGATGACGGAAGGGGTTAAACGCAAGCCGTCATATATAAGGGCAATCCTAAGATGAAAAGGCCCATACCTTCGAAAGGCTATAAATAGGGGGTTTGGGCCAAAACCTATCGTTCGGGTTCAAGCCCTTCCTCTGCTAGGGAAAGGAACCATAAAGATGTGTACACGCGGTAGCTGCCGGCGGGCAGGAAAAAGAGGGTATTAGAAAAATTATCGAGATATTTCAAATCAGTTTTTTAAAAAGAGAATTTTGTTTTATGATAGTTCCTTATCCGCAGTCTCATCTAAAATTTTTACTTGGTCATTTGTGACCACTCTTTTGCAATTTCACTTTCTCGAACGATTCGTCATAGTCCAAGTTTTTTTCAACGGGGATGGGAGCATTTTCAAGTTGAAGCCAGCTATTCAACTTCTTTTGTAATTCTTCCACTTTGAGCGGATTTTCTGAGACACTATTATTTCGCTCACCTAAATCTGATTTCAGGTTATACAATTCCAGGCCCTCGTCTTCGTAATAGCGATGCAATTTGTAATCACCGGAAATAATAACCGATCCGGGCCGTGTTCGGAATAAGGGGTCACGACCATCGTCATCGACCATAGAATAGGCTTGTAAATAAATAGGAAAGTGAAAATAAAGGTCACGTTGGTTTGCGGTAGTATCCATAAACTGGGAAGTTAGGCTAACCCCATCAAGCTTCGTTGCCTTTTCTACAGGGGCTACAACTTCTTGTAAAGTGGGATAAAAATCTAAATTGCTTACGGTATTGTGATTCGTGCTTCCCTTTAAGATTTTGCCCGGCCATTTTATGACCAAAGGCACTCGAATACCACCTTCATAATAAGAACCCTTACCTGCCCGAAGCGGATTTTGTTCAGATATTGAACGTATTCCTCCATTGTCCGAAGTGAAAATCAGCAACGTATTTTCCTCTAAATTAAGAGTTTTCAAGGTTTTTAAAATGCGACCCACGTTTTCATCCATCGATGATACCATGGCGGCGTATTCTGGGTTATCTTGTCCATCTTTACCTTGTTTCGATTTGTACTTTTCAATCAAAGCTTCTTTGCCCATAATTGGTGTATGTACCGTATAAAATGGGATGTAGAGAAAAAAAGTGGTGTCTTTGTTCTTCTCAATGAATGAAACGGTTTCAGAAGTCAGGCGGTCGGTCAAATATTCACCTTCGGGACCGTTTTCGATATTATCAATGGTATAGGGAGCAAAATAACCGTCTTTACCGGGGTTGCCTTTAGAACTTCCACCTACATTGTAATCGATACCCTGCTTTGATGGGTCTTTACCAATATGCCACTTTCCAAAACTTCCGGTAACATAGCCGGCAGATTTCATCATTTTTGGCAAGGTGTACAGGTCATCGGATAAGTGTGCTATATTCTTGGTCGGAATTAGCTTTCTGGTCTTTTTATCTCCTCTATCGGATGGGCTTACCGTGTAGACCCCATGTTTAGTTGTGTTCAAACCGGAAAGCATACAGGCCCGACTAGGCGCACAATTTGCGGCGCTGGCATACGCATTGGTAAACACCATGCCTTCTGTCGCCAATGCATCGAGATTCGGGGTGTCGTAGTAATCACTTCCCATGAAACCAAGGTCTTTCCAACCCAAGTCATCTACATTGATGAGAACGACATTTGGTTTTCTTCGTTGTGGTGCTTTTTTGGATTCACAGGCTATTGAAACTAGCAAAAAACAGACGGCGAAACTACTCGAGAATAGTGTATCAACTCTATTTACCCATCGTGTTTTCATTTCTTTAATCTAAATAATTCCTCGACGGCTTTGCCTCGAGGTTTCCGATTATACCTTCCCAAGGGCTATGTTCCATCAAAAGATATTTTCAAAAAAAATGCCGCTATTTTTCACTTTCCCAAGCCCTGAAGAGATTGAAAAATAGCTGGAATCCAGAAAAAGGACTCCCTTTAGGGTTGGGGCAATGGCTTTTTCGGTGTAAAATTTGCACTCTATCATTTGTTGGGACATGACCTTCCCTTGGGAGAGGTCGGAATTACCTTTTTGTCCCCGAATTCTCGGGGGCCGGGTGGGGCAAAATAAAAAATTTCAGTCAATGCGTTTATTCGGGTATATTACGTTACAAGAAATTTTTTATTCGAACCCAATTTTCTGTATTCCATCGTGGCTTACTTTTATGGCCTCAAGGGGTTCCATCGTAAAAGTCTTATCTTGTTCTACGAAATAGTAATCCATGCCCGATTTTTCTTTTTCCGCCAGAATACGCGCAAAGTCTATAGTTCCGTTTCCGACCGGGGCGAAATTACCGTTTTCGGCCATATCCTTCACATGCCATAATTTAAAACGACCGGGGTATTTTTCAAAGTAAGCAACTGGGTCGGCACCGGCCTTTGTGACCCAATAGAGGTCCATCTGAAAATTAACGAATTCTGGGTTGCAATTTTCTAAAAGATAATCGATGGGTACGATACCATCTTCACCTTTCATGAATTCGAAATCATGGTTGTGGTAAAGTAGTTGAAGCCCTGCCGCGTTCGCTTTCTCACCAAGGGTATTCAGGATTTCCGCTAAATTTTTTGCGCCACCGGTCATTCCCATGGATTTTTCTTCTTCGTTGTATTTAAAAAGGCCCATTGGCGGTATAGGGATTACAAAATATTCAAATCCCGCAGCTTTTACGTCGGCCATCATTGTATCGGCATTCTCAAGGGTAACGGTCGCCTGATGCGTGCTTATAGGCGTTAGGTCTAATTCTTTCAATAGGGCACTGAATTCTTCGGGTGGCATATTATAGAATTTTCCATCGGCATAACCTGCGGCCTCTATATTTTGATATCCGGCATCGGCAACCGCTTGTAATGTTTTTTTGGCATCATCGCCCATGGCATAGCGAACGGTGTACAGGGCAAGACCGCCTAATCTGGCTTCTTCAATACCTTTTTCTTCACTACTTGCGTTTTTATCGGGAGTATCTTTACAGGATATGCTTCCTACAAGCAAAATGGTCAATAGTAAGCCTTTCGTCAGTAATTTGATCCTTAAGTTTTTCATTGTTTTCATTTAGTTAGTAGTGTTCAATTAGTTGGGGATTCAATTTTGTATCCGTTAAAAGTACTGTAATCGATATTTATAATAGGGAAGAGGACTTGTCGATCAATTTTTTCAATTCCTCGATTTCCTTCGGATTGGGCATTTCCAATGGTGCGCGCACATTACCGGCCGGTTTTCCTATTAAAGTAGCTCCGGCCTTGATCAAACTTACGGCATAACCTGATTTTTTACTTCGAAGGCGAATAAAGGGAATGAAAAAAGAGGTGATGATTTTTTCAACTTGTGATTTATCGCCACTACGTAAGGCCTTATAAAAAGCAAGGGCCAATTCGGGAACAAAGTTGAATACCGCCGACGAGTAGGTATTTACACCGATAGATAGATAGGCTTCCGAAATAATTTCGGCCGTGGGCACACCGCCTATATATGTTAGTCTGTTGCCAATAGTTTTGATGGTATCGTTCAATTCTTGCATGTTCCCCGTACCATCTTTAAGGGCAATTAAATTCGGACAGGCATCGGCAAGTTGCTTAACCCCGGAGCTCGATAACGTGCCATTGGCGCGGTTGTAATAGACCACGGGTAGTTTCGTACTGTTCATTATGGTTTTGGCATATTCAATGAGTCCGTCTTGGGGGCATCCGGTAAGGTAGGGTGGCATAAGCAGCAGCCCGTCGATACCTGCGTCTTCGGCAATTTTAGCGAACTCGATAGCTTCAGGAATACTACGACCGATACTCGATAATACCGGAGCTTTTTTCTGAACACCTTTTGCTGCTATCGAGACAATTTGGCGATATTCTTCTTTTGATAATGAAAAAAACTCTCCGGTACCCCCGGCAACAAATACGGCGGATATGTCATAGCCTATAAACCATTCGATTCGCTCGGTATAGCTTTTTGCATCGAAGTTGCCCTCTGCATCCATATCTGTAATGGGAAAAGATAATAACCCATCTCCCAAGGCATTTTTAATGTTTTCGAATTCCATACACTAGTTATTTATATTGGTTGTTCATAACGTGGGGACTTTGGATAGCGCCTTCTTTTTTTCTTTAGATTTACAATATAGTGATTTTGCCAATTCATATTAGCACTAACTTGGCTAGATAAGATATCGCCCAATATGCCGTTTTCGATTGGCACTGCATACTTCCCCCGACGCAATGTCATAAAAAGGGTCGAGTAGATTATTTGGAAATGGATACCTGTATAAAATTTGCTTCGAAATTTAAGAAATATTAGGTGTTTTCCTGAAATAAACAGGAATGCCATGGGAAATTATCCTACAGAATAAGGTATAATTTTCATATCTTAGATATTCATTAATACGCTTTGTAAGAGAAAACTTTAGATTTTGAAGCTTTAGTTAATTTTAATCCTGCCGGAAATAGCGGATAATTTTTGAATAGCATCCATTTTAGATTAAACCAAGAAAGATGAACAAAATAGATAGTGTTGCGCCACAGAACAAAAAGCAAGAGGAGGTGGAATCAAAAATAGAGATTATCAAAAATTTGATTTTCGGCGAGAATATAAAAACATACGATTCTGAATTCGAATTGTTGAAAAAAGATATTCAAAAAAAGAAAAGGGTATTAGAAGATTTGGTAGAAGAAATTCGGCAAGATTTGAAAACAGCCATTGACAACGTGGCTACTGA
>ENA-ORXM01004941-ORXM01004941.1-marine-metagenome-genome-assembly--contig:-NODE-4941-length-11145-cov-3.147994_pt1 | contig 11145 bp, 12 predicted proteins | sample MGYA00237867_ERZ511480 | MGnify/ENA primary metagenome ERZ511480 (study PRJEB26309, sample SAMN06266103) | marine metagenome | isolation source: Algal blade | place: United Kingdom:Sidmouth, United... | reverse complement strand
TTCATATAACTCATTAAATTTCTTATATCGTTTGGAGGATGAATTAAGTGTTTCTTGATAAATCCAATAATAATCATTGTTCCCTCCTCGTTCCGATCTCAATTTAGGAAAACCATTGACCAAAATCAAAGCCATATTTAAGGCATTTTCTGATAATTTAACTTTGGAAGTTCCCAACAAACTGGAAAGTTCGACCACTTTAGATGTCGAAGAAGTCAATCTATTTTTAAGCTTAGATAATAAAGATTGGTCAGAAGAGTAATGCTTTTTTAATTGCTGATACGCCTTTTTACTCTTCTCGTTGATGTATTTTTCTTGTAAATCTTCTTGATTTTCCATCCTTAAATTAGGTAGTTTTTAGATTGAGAATATAATTATAAATTGGATATTGGGATATGTTGTAATAGCAAGAATTTACCAAATACTTCCAGCCAAAAAGGTAAGTCGGATAAAGCTAAAAACAGCCGTTTCATCAAAAGTCAAAACCTCTTCCAAGGAATCGATTTGCTCATCTCCTAAAAAAACAGCAAACAAACCATCTTCAAAGGCTTGCAAAGCTGTTTCTATAGCTGTTTCTTCTATCGCAAGTGTTGTATTTTCAGAATCACCAAAAGTGACTTTTCCTTGTTGACTCGCTTGGTTAATTTGTCCTGTATTAAGTATATTTAAAACGGTTGGACGCTCTTTTCTATCATTATAAGCTTGTACTTGCTGCTGGACAATTGCCTTTAATAATAGACGAAGTGTTGTGGGGATTTTAGAGAGATTTATTTCTAGATAATCTTGATTAATTATAGGATGTTTTTTTCCTAACTGTTTGACAGAATAACAGATTTTCATAGTGTGTTTTTGATATTATTAATAGTATAAAATACTAAACTCCCCTGTATACTCAAATAGAGATCATAATGTTTCAAAATCACTAAATTAATTATACTTTATTAAAAATAAGTAGCAAAAATCACAAGAGTTATCATTTACGCAAATAAGCTGCGCACTCGATAAGTTATTTTGCTAATAAAAAGATTATGAAATTTAATACATTAGGCTTAACACTTAAGGAAAGTGGTTATTACAAAGGAAATATCAAAAAAGTAACACGATATTATGATTTTACGATTGATGGTCTTCCTTTATCTGAAATTATTAATGTAGACGAAAGAGCAGGTTCGTTAGGCTATTATGATAAAAAATTCGACCAATACTTTATTGAAATGCTTCTTTTGAAAAGAAAACTTGAACTTCCCTTTCAAAGGCTAATCTTCTATGGCTGTCCACTGGATTTGGATCTCTATTGTGGTGCCATTACAGCAGATGTTGAACGGTTTGGAGATATTATTCTATGGAAAAATTTTGCATACCAAAGCTCTGAAGAACTACCAGATGCTCTTTCTTTTCAAAAGTCAAATTCAATCTGCTTTGAATTTAATACTTATAAAAAATTCTTTGAAGATTATTTGCAGCAACATACAAATCTCCCTCTTAATGATTGGACTAATGGTTGGTAAGTAAATTAAGATCACTAAAAAACATAAAACCCTAACAATCAACAAAATGAAAGAAAATATTTTTTATCTAAATGGACGTAAAATTAGATCTCTAAATTCATTCGGAAAAGAATTAAGAAATACCTTTTACTTTGAAGAGCACTTAAATCTAAAAAACTTAAATGTCATCAATGACGTTTTAAGGGGTGGATATGGCATTTTAGCTTACAATGAAGTCTTTACATTGATATGGCAAAAGTATAAAACAAGTGAAAGATTCCTTGATAAAGAGCTTCTTGAATTCATACTAGAAATTTTGAATGAAAATTCTAACATCACCTTAATCTTTGAATAACTTGTTTACAAAATCTCTTTATCCTCATATTCTATATGCTCTTTGTGCCCTTGAAAAGGCAATTTGAGCAAGGCAACCACATCTTCTGTAATCTCTTTATCAATATAAGTATCTACTCCATAAATCAATTTAGAGTTATCTGCTACTACATACGTTCCAAAGATACGATCCCAAAACGAAAAGATATTACCATAGTTAGAATCTGAATAAGGTTGGCGATAGTGATGGTGTACACGATGCATATTGGGCGTACAAAACACCAGTCTTAAACCCGTATCCAACCAAGAAGGCATCTTAACATTAGAATGATTAAATTGTGTCAAAATAACAGACATAGTTTGGTACAAAAATACCAACCAAATGGGTGCTCCCACAATTAAAATAGCCGACACGGTAAATAAAAATCGAATGACACTTTCTCCAGGATGATGGCGATTGCCTGTTGTGGTGTCTACATTTTGATCGGTATGATGAATCACGTGGAATTGCCACATCCAAGTAATATGATGCTCTATGTAATGCGCCAACCATGCTCCTATAAAGTCCATTAATAGTAAACCAAAGGTCATCGAAACTAAAATAGATGCTCCCATCCAATTCAATATTCCAAAATTATTTGTTTCTACAAAAAGAGCTGCCCAAGTCAGAATAAACGCCATTGCAAAATTAATCACAATCGTTGTCATTGTGAAAAAAATATTTAACCCTGTATGCTTGGTTTTGTTATAAGAAGCTTTGAATAATGGCAGTGTATTCTCTATTAGGAAAAATAGAAACAAGCCTCCAAACAAATATCCTGCTCGATGTAAAGGGAGATGTTTTAGCTCTGTAAAGTAATTTACAATGACGTCCATAAATAGTTTATTTTTGATTGATTGATTTCAGAGATTTTCTCAATGACTTACTAATATAATAAGATGCAAGATAGATTTTCAAAAAAGAGCGACTTTAAATCAATACTTTCTTCTTTTTTACTTTTCACGAACTCCAAAGACTATAAAACAAAAAATCATTCTAGGAAACTGCCCTAGAATGATTTTTTATATTATAATACTGGTTATAGAAATTCTATTAAACCAATTGCTTTTTTTGAAATCTTGAAGAAACCAATATCTCTTTGCTTCCTTTCTCGTATTTATAGAATCCTTCACCTGTTTTGCGCCCCATATAGCCTGCTGTTACCATGTTTACTAACAATGGGCAAGGCGCATATTTAGGATTACCAAAACCATCATGCAAGACATTTAGAATAGACAAACAAACATCTAAACCAATAAAATCTGCCAATTGCAAAGGTCCCATAGGATGTGCCATTCCCAGCTTCATAACGGTGTCAATTTCCTCTACTCCTGCAACACTCTCATATAAAGAATAAATCGCCTCGTTAATCATTGGCATCAAAATTCTATTCGCAATAAACCCAGGATAATCATTCACCTCTGTAGGAATTTTGCCTAAGTTCTTTGACATTGTCATAATCTTATCCGTTACTTCATCAGAAGTTGCATAACCACGAATTACTTCTACCAATTTCATCACTGGAACAGGATTCATAAAGTGCATTCCAATTACTTTATCAGGGCGGCTTGTTTGTGCTGCAATTTTAGTAATTGAAATAGAAGAAGTATTGGTTGCCAAAATTGCATTGGCAGGTGCAGCAGCATCAATTTGTTTGAAAATCTTTAATTTCAAATCAATATTCTCTGTTGCAGCTTCCACTACTAAATCAGCGTTCGCAGCAGCTTCATCCAAACTTGTTGAAGTTGTAATATTAGAAAGAGTCGCTGCTTTATCTGCTTCAGAGATTTTTTCTTTTTTTACCATTCTGTCCAAATTCTTAGAGATGGTTGCCAAAGCTCTTTCCAAGGCTGCTGCTGAAATATCTACTAGAGAAACCGCATAATCATTCATAGCAAAAACATGAGCAATTCCATTTCCCATTGTTCCTGCTCCAATTACAACAATATTTTTCATCATTTTTAGATTTAAAAGTGAGTTATTTTTAACAATAACACAAAGATACAGAAGTCAGTTTAAACTCCAAGTAAGTTAGCTACAAGAAAGTTAATTTTGTGTATAAATCCTGTGTACAGGACAAAAGTTTTTTAGTCTAATAAAATAAAGAATCTATCTAGCATTATTTTTAGATTTTAGATAGCTACACTTTTAGACGCTAGATATAAATCAATTGTTAAACTTTCTCTATCCAAGCCAACACCTTTGGCCAAAGTTCTTTCTTGGCATTCTTAGAATGCAACACTCGACTATGGTTATAATCTTCTAGATGCCCATTCTCTTTAGCACAAATAAGTAGTTTATTTTTGAAGTTCTGAAAAGCATTCAAAAATCTTTGACAACCTGCTACTGGAGCAATAAAAGTATCCCCTTTGGCACAAATAGACAATATTGGAGTCTTAATACTAGGCATTTGGGCTAGGTAATCTTGCTCTTTTGCTCCTACAAAACGTTGCGACAAATTCCAATTAAACCATTGTTTCATTGTGTAATAACGTTCGTTGTGGTCTCCTAGTTTTAATTTCTGCGCAGGAATATACCCCAAAAGTGCTGTGAAATATTTTCCTAATAATAACTTTAGATAACTTTTCCAGGTTGTTGCAGCACCAAAAGATTGGCAACAAAACAAACTAATGCTGTTTAGCTTCGTTTGATATTTAGGATAATTAATTAAAAACATCGTCAAGCACAAACCACCTCCACTATGTGTAATACAATCTACAGAAGAGGTTTTTAGCTCTTGAAATAAGTATTCAAATACCGCTAAAAAATCATACAAAGCAATCGTTTCAAAATTAAAAGGCGCATTAGTAACAGGGCTATTGCCATGATTTCGCCATTCTAAAATCCAACAAGTAAATCCTTTTTCGACCAAAAAGGAAGTCATTCCCATGCAAATTTTTCTATTCGAGAATGTGCCGTGTGTTAGGAATACATTCTTACTAGAAATGCTATTCTCTCCAGTTACTTTCCACAAAGCAACTTGTTCTTGGTCTTTGGTTTCTAATAAAAAGGATGTTTCTTGGAGCATAATAAAAGTATTAATAAATAATAGTTCGTTGAATTTTTTGTTTTTCTAATGAAAAAGCAAAAAAACATCTTATACTTAATTGGTTATCAACTTATCTTAGGATGGGACAAACTATTGAATAAAAAAAGCCCATTTCTACTAGAGAAACAGGCTTTATAATCAATATATCTTCGAAAATCTTAAGGCCAAATACCTAATGCAGTATAATCACTTCCGATTTTTTCAATTGCATAAACAAATGCAGCAGTACGCATATCTTTGATGTTCTTTCTTTTCTTGGTATCACGAATACCATTGTATGCTGTAATCATTGTTTCTTCCAATCCAGAACGAACCAAATCAACTTCATCAGCACCAAAAGTCAACATTTTGCGCTCAACTGCACTCAACTCTTTACCAGTCATCTTAAGTACTAAGTCAACCAATAATTCGTAACGATTACTTTCAAAACGTTTTTGCATACGACCAAAACGCATATGAGAAAGGTTTTTCAACCACTCAAAATAAGAAACCGTCACCCCACCTGCATTTGCATACATATCAGGAATCACCAAACAACCTTTCTCCAACAAGATAGCTTCTGCTTCAGGAGTAACAGGGCCATTTGCAGCTTCTGCTATAATTTTAGCTTTAATGTTAGCGGCATTACTCTCGTTAATTTGATTTTCCGAAGCAGCAGGAACTAAAATATCGCATTCCAATTCTAAAGCCGCAGATCTTTCCTCTAAAGTAGTACTTCCAGGGAAACCTAAAATAGATCCCGTTTTAGCTCTAAATTCTAATAATTCATGAATATCCAAGCCAGCTTCGTTGTAGATAGAACCTTCATATTCTGCAACACCAATGATTTTTACACCACCTTCATCTTGCGAAATTTTTCCAGCAAAAGAACCTACGTTTCCTAGTCCTTGAATAACCATTGTTTTGTCCTTCAATCCTGTTGTCAACCCTAGTGGTTTCATGTCTTCTTCGTGGTTACAAGCCTCACGAATAGCATAATAAACACCACGTCCAGTAGCTTCTGTACGACCAGCAATACCATTTTGAGAAACGGGCTTACCTGTTACACAACCAGCAGCATCAATTTCACCAGGATGCAAAGCCATATAAGTATCCATAATCCAAGCCATTTCACGAGGACCTGTTCCATAATCAGGAGCAGGAACATCCATACCAGGACCAATGAAATTCTTTTTGACCAATTCTGAAGCATAACGACGAGTAATTCTTTCTAACTGCTCTTCAGTATATTCTCTAGAACTAATTTTAACCCCTCCTTTTGCACCACCAAAGGGTACATCAACAACGGCACACTTATAAGTCATCAAAGCTGCCAAAGCCATTACTTCATCTTGATTCACAGCCATGCTGTAACGAATCCCTCCTTTAGTTGGAGATCTGTGGTTCGAGTGTTGTACACGATATGCCTCAATCACTTCTACTGAATCTCCTATTTTAACAGGAAAATTCATGCGAAAAACGGCATTACAACCTTTAATTTGTTTAAGTATACCACTAGGCAAGTCTGTGTGCTTAGCTGCTTTATCAAAATTTTTCTCGACTCCTTCAAAAAAGCTATAATCTGACATAGTTTTTTTTGGTTAAAGTTATTATAAACGGTTAGTTATTCTCAAAAAATGTGTAACTCTAAGTTCTTAAGTAGTTCATTTAATTACACACTTCTGTTTTATAATTTATTCTTCTAAATCTTGTTCTAATTTGGCAACTTTTCGTTCTAAGTAAATTAAGAAACCAATCATTCCAATGAACAAGATAAGGATAACACCTACAGTTACATAAATTTTCCCAATGTTACTAAAAAAATCATTTCCAGTAGTTGTTTGAGAAAATGCACAAACAGGTATTAAACTGAGTATTAATATGTTAATAATTTGCTTCATTAATATAGACCTAAAAATGGTGTTTTTTTTAAAAAAAAAGAATTTTTCCAAATTATATTTTGAGCAATTCGCATAACTTTGAAAAAAACAAACTTATAGCAACTCCTCTTTATTACCATAAAACATTGATTGTCAACAAAAATACAATCAAATAACAAAAAATCTTATTATTAGCAACAAAAGAATAAAATTATTACGTAGGATTACAAATAGATCCATAATAAAGTTTATTCCTCTAGTTCCAATTTTATTCTCATCAAACGCTCTATTCTACCTCCCAAATTAGACATCCAAATCCCTAACATCATCCATCCTAGTACTGCTGGATAAAAGACCATACGCATAGTGTTGTCTAAATCTAATTTACTAAAGGCAGGATTTCCGCCCATTCCTGGATGCAAACTATCCACCATTCTTGGAACAATATAAAGTAAAGGAATCAAGGTTGCAAAGGCAAAAATATTGTAAATAGCCGCTACTCTAGCGCGTTTGTCCATATCGTCAAAGGAGCTTCTCAAAACAAAATAAGCCAAATAAATTAACAAGGCTACTGCAGATGTATTTTGTTTTACATCAAAAGACCAATAAGCCCCCCAAGTATGTTTCGCCCACAAAGCTCCCGTTAAGATTCCAACTACTCCAAAAAGCACTCCTACAACAGCAAAAGAAGTTGCTTGAACATCATAATGTTCCACTTCAGGTTTGGCAAGATATAAAATACTATAAACAACGGATATTAATAATAGTAACATCATTCCAAACCACATGGGTACATGATAGAATAAGTTACGAATCGTTTCTTCTAAAATATTTAAAAAGGGGAAGCTAATTTGGCTTTCTTCGACTTCTGAAAAAGGCACTATCTCACAAAAGTTTTGTGTTGCATTCTCCACCAAACTATCTTTGATATAAATAGCAGATTCTAAAGAACTATAGCCATTGTTTTTGCCAGATATTTCTAATAATGGAAAGTTAGATCGTTTTCCGCCTTCTCCAAAAGTTTGGATCGGTAATTTTCCCAAAGGCAACTCAAAGAACAAGGTTAGTTCTTGATTATTTTCAACAACAATTTTGTTAGCACAAATTGCTTGTTTAGGGTTCAAACGAATTCTAGCTTCGTAATTATCTTTGTCTTTGTCTTTTAAAAAATTAGCATTGTAGCCTTTTATTTTTAATGCCAAAGGTTCACCTCCTTTTGCGACTCTAGGAGAGACATCAACAATACCTGTACTTAAGGGAATCAACATTCCTGCGACTAGACTGTACGCCACCAACATAATCCCTAATACCTTGTAAATATGCTTCATTATTTTTTCTAACTTCTTTTATAATATATTGTCTATTTTTATTAAAAAAAACAAAAAACTCACAATACATTTGATTAAGATGCTCCTTCGTTCGATAAAAAACTAAAGTAAGATTGTCCGTATTGACGAAGTTCCACAAATTTGGGATGATTTGCAAAATTTTGACGAGAATCATGCTCGATAATTAACAAACCATTCTCATTTAATAACCCTTTTTCAAGAATTATGTTGACTAATAATGGAAATTTTGTAGAATCATAAGGGGGATCAGCAAAAACGATGTCGTACTTTTTGCGATGATTTCCTAAGAATTTAAAAACATCCTGTTTTCTAACTTCTAAGACATCTTCAATTTTAAACAACTTAGCGTTTTCTTGAATATATTTGGCACAAGCAGCAAACTTATCAACACTACAGATATAACTCGCTCCTCTAGAAGCAAATTCATAAGACATATTTCCAGTTCCTGCAAATAAATCTAAAACCTGTATACCGTCCAACGTAATCCAATTGGATAAGATATTAAACAAGCTCTCTTTTGCATAATCTGTTGTTGGACGTGTTTTCCACTTAGAACTTGGCAGCTCAAATCGGCGCCCTTTCAAAAAGCCACTAACTACTCGCATAATTTAAGACTGTACAAATCAAAGAAAAAATTCTGAGCAAAACTCGCTTGAAGTTTCTCTCCGAACACATAAAAATTAGGTCGATTCACAAAATGTATCGTCTTAATATATTTGTATAATAATTTGTGAATTTCAGAATCTGCCACCAATTCTCCAACAATATACAAAGGATGTCGCTCTGGCATTAGTCCCAATTGTTTGTACACTAATAAAATATAATACAAGCAATCTGGTGAGGCTTTGAACGAAAAGATATTATGAAAGAGTAATCTAGAATCTTCTATCACGGTAATCATAACATAATGATCGTAAATGTTCAGAAAAATATTCTTAGAACTACTACTATCAAAATTATGTATAAAATTATTGATCAACCCTGTAGAAACATGACAAAAGCTTGCTTCAGGAAAGTGCTCTTGAAAATCTTGAACATAAGGTATTTCAAAGGCATAAACATTGGCGGCTTTGAGGCTTTCAACGGCATCAAAAAACACTTGATCCTGTTTATCTAAATTGATCGTTTGTTGTAGATAAATACTCGCCTCTTTCTCGTTAAATAAGGAAAGTGGTATGAGTGAGAACTTGGGCGAAAACAAACCCGCTCGCACCGTTCTAAATTTTGCTCGCAGAATGCTATCTTCTATCAAAACTTGTTTGAGAGGCGATTCGTGTGGCAAACTAGACAGCTGATAAGAACGAAGTGCAATAACTTGGTTTTGTTCGTTACTAATTAAATAAGACAACCTATCCGTGCCCATAAGGACGGATAGGTTATAAGTATGTGTCAACGACTTATTGAAATCGTCTTCAAATATATTATATATTATGTCTACCAATTACCGTTTGTTGAGGGTTTGTATAAGTCACCCACTTTACGTAGTTTGTTGGGGTTGTACTCTGGATCATAAATGACATGGCTTGCAGAATCAAATTCTGTCATGTAAGAACCAACTGTTGTTCCGACTTCAAATGTTGAAGTCATCATCGAGTCCGTTCCTTCTACAATTGCTTCTCCCCTTTTGACATAAAACTTTTTACCATCAGAAAAAGGAACTGTGCTTACAAAAGTAAAAAATTCTTCTACGGACATATCTGGCTTTGTCTTTTTAATAAAAGACAATAAAGAATCTTTTGCGGGAAATTTAATCTGAACCGTTTTAACTTGTTGAGTAGTGTCGTATTTATCTCCAATTACTTTGTCTACTAGAAACGTATCGTGTGTCAAAGCATACCTCATAGAGTCATAACTTTCAGCATATTTACCACGCAAAGATTTATAAATTTTTTGAAGTTCAGCTGCTTGAGTCAATCGCTCTCTAACGAATTCTTCTCTCAATTCTCTCGTTTCTGTAAAATTAATTGGCTTACGAATGGATTCGACTAATAAATAAATCAATCCAACAGCAGCTAATGTCAACAAAATATTCAGTGCAATTTTCATTTGTAGTATGTTGTTAATAGTTTGTTTTTCATTTACCTCTTGAATACAAGGCAAGTATACACAATTATATTTATTGCAAGGTATTCAAGCTTGCAATATAAGAATATAAAAAGAAATCCTGTTCTTGCTCTCTGATTGCAATAATACTTATTTTTTATTGAAAAAAAACAACATTAATATCCAATTTTTGAACAAGTTGCAAAAAATAATTCTCTTTTACTTAATAAGATGCACTTCTAGTGTTCTTTTGGTGTATCGAAATCTATTTTTTTAGGTTCTCTGATAATTTTGGAGAAGGTTTGCAATTTAACCTTTTTTATAGTTTGTTTTTTTTTAGTTATAAGTTGTAAGTATAAAATCGTAAGCTTGTTAACTAACAACACGTTACGGTTTTATACTTATAACTAACTTGGTAAGTTTAAACCATTTCGTCTCATTTCCCTAAAAATTGTCTAATAACTTTTTTTATAATTTTTAAAATATCAATATTTCTTTTTGTAAGTTGACTCATATTTTTCAAGGTTATATAATAGAATATACGGAAGAATATCATTTTTTCAAGCATATTCTTTTGAGTTGGTATTTTTGCCTTCAGGCGAGAAGTATAGTAAAATACTACTATGTACTTGTAATATTTTATAGAACACGTGGAAAAATTTTGGAAAAAGATAACAAGGGCATTAGTGAGAGCTGATGTTTTAATTGTGTTTATTCTCATTTCTAACACTTTTGTATATCTTATTCTTTATAAGAACGAAATCACTATTTCACCTACAGAATTTGCACTTCTTATGCTTATTAATTCATTTATTGTAGTGTGAGTTATCAATAAATTTTATGAGAGACCTATAGGAGTTCTTATGAAAAATATTCAACTTTTTGTAGTGTGAGAACTCAAAGATGATAGTATATTTTTCGATCAATCTATAAACCCTAGACTCAACTATGTAGGTACATTTTTTTGAAGAGCTCTCAAAACTCT
>ENA-ORXM01004940-ORXM01004940.1-marine-metagenome-genome-assembly--contig:-NODE-4940-length-11145-cov-3.846043_pt1 | contig 11145 bp, 9 predicted proteins | sample MGYA00237867_ERZ511480 | MGnify/ENA primary metagenome ERZ511480 (study PRJEB26309, sample SAMN06266103) | marine metagenome | isolation source: Algal blade | place: United Kingdom:Sidmouth, United... | reverse complement strand
CTACGCGCTGGTGGGCGCGCAGGAGACGGCGACATGGCGCGAGGTGCTGGGCCGGATCGCGAAGGGCGAGACGCTGGGGGCCTGACCCCGCAGATTTCGCTGTGCCTGCCCCGATGCAGTTTTCGCGCGTCTGCATCTTCGCTGTATCTTTGCCTTGATTCCTCCTAGATTGCCGCAAAACCGTCCGTTTGCCGAAAGCCCTTTTATGTCCCTGACTGCCATTACGACCACCGACGCCCTGCGCGCGCTCTGCGAGGATTATGCGGGCAGTCCCTATGTCACCGTCGATACCGAGTTCATGCGCGAGCGGACGTATTGGCCGATCCTGTGCCTCGTGCAGATCGGACGGCCCCGGCGCGAGGGCGAGACGGACGAGGCGTTCGAGCGCGACGGCGCGGTACTGATCGATCCGATGGCACAGGGGATCGATCTCGCGCCGCTGTTCGAGTTGATGGGCGACCGCTCGGTGCTGAAGATCTTCCATGCGGCGCGGCAGGATATCGAGATCTTCGTCAATCTCGCCAATGCCGTCCCCACGCCCCTGTTCGATACGCAGATCGCGGCGATGGTCTGCGGATTCGGGGATCAGGTCGGCTACGAAAAGCTGGTGCGCACCATCTGCGGGGCCGGTCTCGACAAGTCGAGCCGCTTCACCGACTGGTCGAAGCGCCCGCTCTCGGAAAAGCAACTCGTCTATGCGCTGGCCGACGTCACCCATCTGCGCGACGTCTACGAGCATCTGTCCGGGCGGCTGGAGAAGGAAAGCCGCTCGCACTGGCTGACCGAGGAAATGGCGGTGCTGGAGGCGGTGGAGACCTACAAGGTCGATCCGGCGCAGGCGTGGAAGCGGCTCAAGATGCGCGCGCCGACGGGCAAGCTGTTCATGGCCGCCAAGGCGCTGGCCGAATGGCGGGAGACCGAGGCACAGGCCCGCAACGTGCCGCGCAACCGCGTGCTGCGCGACGATGCGCTGATGGAGCTTGCGGCCTCGCGCCCGACCACGCCCGAAGGGTTGACCTCCGGGCGCCTGTCGCGTCGCGAGAATTTCTCCCATGCGGCGATGACCGGGATGCTCGATGCGATCAGGACCGCTTCCGAGGCCGAGCCGGTCAAGCCGCCCAAGGCTCCGCCGAAGCCCGATGCCGTGCAATCGGCGCTGGCCGACCTGCTGCGCACGTTGTTGCGGGCCAGGACCGCCGGGGCGGATGTGGCCGACCGGCTGGTGGCGTCCTCCTCCGATCTGGAGGTCATCGCCATGGAGGACGAACCGGACGTGCCGGCCCTGCGCGGCTGGCGGCGCGATCTGTTCGGGGATGCGGCCCTGCGCCTCAAGCGTGGCGAAGTGGCGCTGTCCGCCGGGCCGAAGGGCGTCGAGGTGGTCGAGCTTGGCCCCCGCGACCCTGCATAGGGGCGATGGATGCGTGATCGTCTCCGGCTCGCGGGAGGCGCGCATCCTCGCCGATGCCCTGCCCGGAGCGGAGGTGATCGACACCCTGCCATGCGACCCTCTCCCCCGTGCCGTGATCGATGCCAGCCATCCCTGCGAACGCGGGACCCATGCTCTGGTGGCAGGGTGGTGCGCGGCGCGGAGCCTGCCCCTGTTGCGCCATGCGCGCCCCGGCTGGACGGCGCAGGCGGGTGACGACTGGCGCGTGGTGGCGGATGGAGCCGCCGCGCGCGCGGCGCTCGCCCCGGAATGGAGCCGCGTGTTCCTCTGCCTCGGGCGCGACGGGCGCATGGCCTTTGCGGGGGATGCGGATCGCCATTACCTCGTGCGCACCCGTACCGATGATCCCGCTGCGGAAGGTCTCGTCGATTTCACGCTGACGGCGAAGGCCGGTCCGTTCACGGCGCAGTCGGAGGCCGATCTCATGCGCGCCCATCGCATCGATGCGCTCGTCACGCGCGATGCGGGCGGGGAAGGGGCCTATCCCAAGATCGGGGGGGCGCGTCTGGCGGGCCTGCCCGTCGTCCTGATCGCCCGTCCGCCGGTGGCCTGCCCCGTCGCCCGCAGCGTCGAGGAGGCGCGCGCATGGCTCGCCTCGCTCTGATCGTGCCGTTCGTGCCGTTCGTGCTGGCCATGACCCCCGCCCATGCCGCGCAGATCGCCGTGGATGTGGACCGGGGCCGCGTGCTGCTCGCCGATGCGCCGGATGCCGTGCGCCGCCCGGCCTCGCTCGTCAAGCTGATGACGGCCTATGTGGCCTTCGGGGCGCTGGAAAGTGGGGCGGTGGCGGAAGACGATCCCGTGACGGTCTCGAAACACGCGGCGCGGCAACCGCCCGTCAAGCTGCGCGTCCGGGCGGGTCGGACGCTCCCCTTCGGGGAGTTGCTCGCGGCGGCGGTCATCGGGTCGAAGAACGATGCGGCGACCGCCGTGGCCGAGGCGGTGGCAGGGGACGAGGACGCCTTCGTCGCGCGCATGAACGCGGCGGCGGAGCGGCTGGGGATGACCAATACCCGCTACGTCAATGCGTCGGGCCTGCCCGCGCCGGGGCAGCGCACGACGGCGCGCGATATCGCGCTGCTCGCGCTGGCCCTGCTGACCGAGTACCCCGAGCGCAGCGGGCTGTTCGCCGAGCGCAAGACCCGCGCGGCGGGCAAGGGGGTCACGACCACCAATCCGCTGTTCGGGCGCGTGCCGGGGACGCAGGGGATGAAGACGGGGTTCACCTGCGGCGCGGGCTACAACATCGCCGGACTGGTCGAGCGCGACGGACGGCGCGTCCTCGCCGTGACGCTGGGCCACAGGACCAAGGGCGGACGGCTGACGGCGGTCAGGGCGCTGATCGGGAAGGGGTTCGATGCGCTGGATACCGGCGCGCCGCTGGAGGCGGGCGTGGCCGTGCCGCAGGAGCCGCCCCATATCGGTGCCTGTTCCGGCACGGCCATCGCGGCGGTGAAGGAAAGCGATGCCTGGATACCGCCGGATCGTCCGAAGCCCGTGCGTCCCGCCCCGGTGACGACGCGCCGGATCGTGGTGCCGCCCCCGCCCCCGCCCGCCGTGCTTCCGCGAAAACCGCCGCCTCCGCCGCCCCTGTCGGGCTGGGCCGCGTTCCTCGGGGCCTTTCCGACGGAGCGGGAGGCCGCCGCGCGCCTTGCCGCCGTCAATGCGCTGGCGACCAGGGCCCGCACCCTGCCGGTGAAGATCATCCCGCGCCCTCGCGACGGGCGTCATCTCGGGGTGATCCATGGGCTGACCCGACCGCAGGCGCAGGCGCTCTGCACCCTCGCGAAAGGGATCGGGCGATATTGCCTCACGCTCAGTCCGCAGACCCTGCTCAACCCCCGCGCGCGCTGGCGACGCTGAAGGCGGATCGGATGGACGTGGGGGCGACCAGAGCTAGGTTGACGTGTCCTGCCGCCGGAGGATTATATGGCCGATCTCAGCTACGACGATCTCGTGGAGAACTTCGAAATTCTCGACGATTGGGAGGAACGCTACCGCTACGTCATCGAGCTGGGCAAGGAACTGCCGCCGCTGGACGACGCGCGCAAGACCGACGCGACGAAGGTGGATGGCTGTGTCAGCCGCGTCTGGATCGACAGCCGGACCGTGGAGGGCGGGAGCGGCACCCGAATCGAGTTCGACGGCGACAGCGATGCGCATATCGTGCGTGGCCTGATCGCGATTCTCCACACCATGCTGTCGGGGAAACCGGCGCGCGAAATCGTGGAAACCGATGTGGTGGGCCAATTGCAACGTATCGATCTGGCCGCTCATCTCAGCCCGCAGCGGAGCAATGGCCTCGGATCGATGATCGACCGGATAAAAGGTGTCGCGGCGGAAAATGCATCCTGACGGAGATTCAGAACGCTCCCCAGTTGATCCTGTAGCTCGCTTCCGCCACGGCGATGGCAGAATCGAGACATAATCCGATATTGATCGCAACCAACCGTTCCACAAATCGCATGACGCTGTCCAAAAAATTAATCAGTCTACTGATCTAATGTTCTAGACCGATACAGACGGATTTGCAATCGTAAACTTATATTAACCGCAGGCGGACAGGTTTTGCTTGCCGTTCCAAACCGTTTCGCAATAGTTTTCACAGTACGGCGCAGTATTGCCGGTGTACCCGTTCCGTTCACAGGGACAGGGACGTAATGATTTGTTAACAGCTAGCGCAGACATCTTGAGCGTTGGTGGAATAGCGGGCTGAAGGCGGGCAGGACAGCGATGAGGACGATTTCTCCCTTCGAATTCGTGCGCCGTTTCCACCACGGCCTGACCAACCATGACGGGCGCTATGTCTGGTTTCTCGGGGCGGGGTGCTCCGTCAGTTCCGGTATCGGCGATGCGGGCGAGACGACCCTGCGCTGGCTGGGCGAGCTGAAATACCTGGAGACGGGGACCGCCGAGGACGTCATCGACTGGGCACCGGAGCGGTTCTCCGACTTCGACGCGACCGATCCCGCCGCCCTCTATGGCGAGGTGCTCGAAGCCCTGTTCTATACCGAGCAGGAACAGGAGCGCGAACTCGAACGCATCATCGCCCAGGCCGAACCGGGATTCGGCTATGCCACCCTCGCGCAGCTCGTGACGCAGCCCGACCGGGGCGAGCGGTGCAATACCGTCGTCACCACCAATTTCGACGATCTCGCCGCCGATGCGCTCTATCTCTATTCCCAGCGCAAGCCGCAGGTCCTGACCCATGAGAGCTTCGACCGGCGCATCCGCATCAGCACGTCGCGCCCCACGATCCTGAAGATCTACGGCGACGCCCATCTGGGCGGAGCGGGGCAGGGTCGCCTGCTGCGCTCGGACGTCAAGGACCGCCTGCGCGCGCAGTTCACCGAGGCCGCGCTGGTCTTCATCGGGTACGGGGGGCGTGACGAGTCGGTCGCCGATCTGCTGGCGGGCCTGCCGCGCGGGGCACCCGCCGGGGGTATCTACTGGGTCAATGACGAGGAGCCGGGCGAGCCGATCCGGGAATGGCTGGAAGAGCGCAATACCCTCTGGACACCCTACAGCGATTTCGAGGGGTTGATGTATCTGCTCCGGCGCGAATTTTCGCTGGGCCATCCGCGCATCGACCGATTCGACAAGATCCTGCAACGCTACGATGCGCAGTTCCGGGCGCTCGCCGCCCGCGACGACCTCAAACCCGACCGGGTGCCGGGCTTCTCCGCGCCCGTGCAGCCCGCGCCCGTGCAGCCCGCGCCAGCATCCGAAAGCACGGCGACGGCGGATGAGCGGGACGACGACGACTGGAGCTATTCGCTCGCCGGGACGGTCGCGGATGGCTTCGACCGCCATGACGTGATCGCCGAAGACGACATGCCCGCGCAGGAAGACGATACGATCCTGTCGGGGTCGGTTCCGCTGCTGGCCGATGACGGACTACGCGACGAGGACGGGACGCGCGGGGAGGAGGACGACGACGCCTCCGGCAGCCGGATCGACCGCCTGATCGCCGCCGCCGTCGCGGCCATGGCCAATGGACAGCGCGCCGAGGAAACCGGTATCGCCGAGACCGTGACCCCGGAAGTTCCCGCCGACGAGCCGATCCCGGAGCCGGAGCGCCCGAGCCTGTCCATCGTGCCGGAAAGCGGCGTCGATGATCTGGCGGAGCCGGATGCCGCTCCGGTGCCTTCGGCACGTATGGCGGATGCCGATATCATCACCGATCCTCCCGCCGACGAGACGCCGGACGAGGACGTGGCAAGGGTGAATCGTCGCGACCGCGAGGCCCATGACCGGGGCGAGGAGGACGACGACCGGCTCGAACTGCCCCGCCGTCTGCTGGGCCGGGCCGATGCCGCCGAACTGGACCGGCGCTATCTCGCCGCCATTCAGGATTCGCCCGGCAATCCGCGCCTGCTGGCGCGCTATGCGCGTTTTCTGACCGTCGGACGGCGCGACCATGACGGGGCCGAGCATTACTTCAACCGCGCCATCGATGCCGATCCGCAGGACGGCACGGCCCTGCGCGAATTCGCGACCTTCCTGACCGAGACCCGCCGCGATTTCGACCGCGCCGAGGAATGCTACCGCCTCGCCCTGCGCGTCGATTTCGAGGACAGCGAGACCCTGATCGCCTATGCGAATTTCCTGTGGAAGGTACGCGGCGACATGCAGGCGGCGGGCGAGTGTTTTCAGGTCGCCGTGGACGGCGCACCGCGCCATGCCCGCGCCATCGCCGCCTATGCCGCGTTCCTGTCGCAGGTGGAACGCAAGGACGATGCGGCCTATGCCCTGCTGAAACTCGCGACCGCCTCGACCTCGACCGACCCGCAACCGGCGGTGCAACTGGCGCGCTTCGTCGCCGAGAAACGCGGCGACCTGACCCGCGCCGAAGCGATCTTCCGGCAGGCGACGAAGATCGATCCCCGCTCCGCCGAGACCATGGCGGCTGCTGCCACCTTCCTCGCCGACATGGCCAAGAAGCCGGACGAGGCCGAAAGCCTGTTCGAGCAGGCCGTGGAGACCGATGGCGAGTCCCCCGAGGTGCTGCGCGCCTTCGCCCGCTTCAAATGCTATCACCGCCGCGATGCGGATGCCGCCGAAGACCTGCTGATCCGGGCGCTCGATGCCGATCCGGGCGATGCGCAGACGGCGCTGGCCTATGCGCGGTTTCAGGAAGAGGATCGCAGCGATCTGGACGTGGCCGACGAATACTACCGCCGCGCCGTGCATCTCGACCCGCGCAATGCGACGATCCTGTCATCCCATGCCCGGTTCCTGCACAAGGCCCGCTCGAACCCCGCCGCCGCGCAGGACCGCTATCGCAAGGCCCTGTCGCTCGACGGGAAGGATGCCTTCACGCTGGCGCAATACGGCAATTTCCTGCTGCATGAACGCAAGGACATGGATGCCGCCGAGCCGCTGCTGCGCCGGGCGACCGTGATCGCTCCCCGCGATGCGGCGGCTCTGGCCGATCTGGGGCTGATCCTGCGCGAACGCGGGCAGACCGAGGAAGCCGAGGCCCTGTTTCGACGCGCGGTCGCCGCCGACCCGCGCCGGGTCGCCACCCTGCGCCGCTATGCGCGCGTGGTGAATACGGCGAAATCGAACCCCCATGCGGCGGAGGCGTTCTACGACAAGGCCCTTGCCGAGAACCCGAACGACCCCGCGACCCTCTGCGGTGCCGCGCAGGCGATGTTCTCGCTGGGCAAGCGCGAGGAGGGATTGTCGATGCTCGACCGCGCTTTCGAGGCCGCGCTCGACGACGACCCCGCCAAGCGCGATCCCGACCTGCTGCTGGAACTGTGGTTCTACCGCTATGCCTTCGACGACCGGGCGGGGCAGGATGCGATCAAGGCCGCGCTGTGGCTGGTGCGCGCCGGGGCACGCGCCACGCGCGACGATCTGGATGCGGTGCTGAAATTCGCCGTGACCGATGGCCATGCCGAGCCGGACCTGTTGTCCGAACTCGCGTCGGTCGCCTGCGGCGAGAGCGAGCCGGAACAGTTGCAGCGGTTCAACGTGGCCTGACCCTCACCCTGCAGCCGGTGCGCAAGCTCAAAGCGCCGTCCAGCCGCCATCGACCGAGATCGTCGTCCCGGTGATCTGCGCGGCTGCATCCGAACACAGGAACGCCGTCGTCTCGCCGATCTGCTCGACGGTGGCGAATTCGCGGGTGGGGGTGCGGGTGAGCATGACCTTGTCGATCACCTCGTCCTTGGTCATCGAGTTGGCGCGCATCTGGTCCTCCAGTTGCGCCTCCACCAGCGGCGTCCAGACATAGCCGGGGCAGACGGCGTTGCAGGTGACGTCGACCTTCGCGTCCGCCGCCTCCAGTGCCGTGACCTTGCTCAGCCCCACGACCCCGTGCTTGGCGGCGACATAGGCGCTCTTGAAGGGCGAGGCGGTCAACCCGTGGGCCGAGGCGATGTTGACGATGCGCCCATGGCCGCGCGCCTTCATCCCGGCGATGGCCGCCTTGGTGGTATGGAACGCGGAGGAGAGGTTGATCGCGATGATCGCGTCCCACTTGCCGTCCGGGAAATCCTCGATCTTCTCGACATGCTGGATGCCCGCATTGTTCACGAGGATATCGACGCGCCCGAAGGCTTTCTCTGCTTCCACGACGAGAGCCGCGCAATCGGCGGCCTTGGACATATCCGCGCCGACATAGCGCACATCCGCCCCGGTCTCCTTGGCGAGATCGGCGGCAATCGCACGGGCATCGTCGGAACGGGTGTGGTCGTTGAGGACCACCATGCAGCCCTTGTTCGCCAGCACCCGCGCGATGCCGAGGCCGATTCCGCTGGTCGAGCCGGTGACGACCGCTACTTTTCCGTCGAGCATGGAGAGATCCTTTCGATTCGTGTTCGCGCGGACTCTACTGCGCTGCACAATGCTTGGCGAGAGACTGCGACAGAGACTGCGATCCGGGGGGAGGCGACAGGATGATCCGACAGGCGGTCCCGTCGGACGAACCCGCGATCCGCGCCATCGCGCGGGCGTCCTACACGCGCTACGTCGCCGCGATGGGCCGGGAGCCCGCTCCCATGGTCGCCGATTTCGGGGCGCAGATCGCGGCGGGGCAGGTGTGGGTGACGGAGGGGGGCTTTATCGTCTTCTTCGAAAGGGACGGTGCGATGTTTCTGGAGAACGTCGCCGTCCACCCGGATGCGGCGGGGCAGGGGATCGGCAAGGCGCTGATCGGCCATTGCGAGGCGGTGGCGCGCAAGGCGGGCCTGCCTGCCGTGACGCTCTATACCAATGCGAAGATGACGGCGAACCTCTCGCTCTATCCGCATCTGGGCTATGCGCAGGTGGATCGCCGGATGGAGGACGGGTTCGACCGGGTATATTTCAGGAAATGTCTCGCGCCTGACGGATGCCCCGGTGAGGGTCAGGTTTCGGGCAGTTCTTCCGCGTGGATCGCCGTTACCGGATAATGACGATCCTCATACTGGGCAATGAGATTGGCCAGTACCTCGAAACGATGTGCTTCCGGCGTTTTCGGCTCCGGTAGAGCATCGAAATACGGTTCGATTTCCGCTAGCGCGCGGGTGTAATCTGCTTCCGTTTGCAGGGATGATGTGCTCATGGCTCTCCTTTCGCCGCCTCCAATGCCTCCGGCAAGGCCTCTGCCGCAAGGTCCAACTCGGCGTCGGTGCCCGTGCTGATGCGGATGCAGCGGTCCAGGGGGGCGGGGCCGGGCATCCGCACGAAGATGTCGCGCGCCAGCATCTCGCGCAGGACGGCGCGGGCGTAGTCGCCGTCGCGGCCGCAGTCGATGGTCACGAAATTCGTGGCCGAGGGCAGGGGCGTCAGGTCGTTGGCCCGCGCGATATCGGCCAGCCGCTCGCGCCCCGCCGCCACCGATCCGATGACCCCGGCGAGATGGGCCGTGTCGCCCAATGCGGCCAGTGCGGCGACCTGCGAGATGCGCGTGACGCCGAAATGGTTGCGGATACGGTCGAAGCCCGCGATCAGCTCCGGGTGGCCGATGGCGCAGCCGATGCGCATTCCGGCCAGCCCGTAGGCCTTGGAGAACGTGCGCAGGCGCAGGAGATTCGGGCGACGAAACCCGCGCGGCGTGATCGCCTCGGGGTCGATATGCAACTCGGCATAGGCTTCGTCGAGCAGTACGAGGCAGTCGGAAGGCACCGCATCGCACAGCGCCTCGATGGCCGCGTGGGAGACCCAGCTTCCCATGGGATTGTCCGGATTCGAGACATAGACGAGCCGCGCCTGCATCGCGCGCGCGCGCTCGGCCAGCGCGTCCAGGTCTTCGGAATCGTTGCGGTACGGGACCGTCTCCAGCACGCCGCCGAAACCGGCCACATGGTAGTTGAAGGTCGGATAGGCCCCCAGCGACGTGACCGCGCGGTCCCCCGGCGCCATGAACAGGCGCACGATCAGGCCCAGCAGGCCGTCGATGCCTTCGCCGACCACGATCTCCCCGGCGGTATAGCCGAAATGCGGGGCGAGGGCGTCGATCAGGTCGTAGTTGGTGGAATCGGGATACCAGCGCGCTTCGTCCACCGCCGCCTGCCGCATCGCCTCGGCCACCAGCGGCGAGGGCTCGAGCGTCAGCTCGTTCGCGCCGAGCCGTGCCGCGAAAGGCCGCCCGCGTGCACGCTCCATCTGCTCCGGCCCGACGAAGGGAACGGTCGCGGGCAGGGAGGCGGGGATCGGCGCGAAGGGGGGCAGGGCGGGCATGGCATCGGCTTTCGCGAAGGATGTCGGGTGCTCCTTGTCCCAACGAACCGGACCGATGGCAAGCGGCGACCGGGTTTGCGGAGCGGACCGTATGCGGGAAGTCGAAAGATCCGTTCGACCGTTCCGCAGCGTATTCATGTGGCCATGAACAATGCGGGATGCCGGATATTTGTAATCGTCATCCGAATATTCGTCCTGACTTGAAACTAATTCAATACAGCAACCTTTACACAGTAAAATTTCCCAGAAAGAAACAGTTTTGGGAGGTTTTTCGAGGAAACGTTTCTGACTCTGTAAGTCGGTAAGAAATTAAATAAATAAAGTGGCCATTTGGACTTTATCGCGGCGGAAATCTGTGCTTTCAATCTGGTACTACAAAGTCTTGAGTTGGGTGCCGTTTGTTTTCGGCATTCTTTGTATACGACTACGATGAGTGCTTGTCTGGCGACTGCGCCGTGTTCCGCATTCATCGTTGCGTAGAGTAGATCAGGAGTACGTAACTATGATCATCCAGAAAATTCCGTCCGAATCCTGGGGTACGACCCCGACATCCTTGCGCAGGTGCACCGGCTTGCTGGCCTCTGCCAGCTTCCTTGCGCTGGTCTTTACCATCACGCCGATGCAGGTGACGATGACCCCGGCCCACGCCTTCGAATGCGACAATATCGGCGCTGGCATCGATAACGCCGATGACGACGGGAACGCGAATTCACTCGCCTGCGGGAACAACGCGACGGTTATCGGCACGGGCTTCGGTACCGCCGTTGGCGGCAATACCATCGCCAACGGCACGGATTCCACGGCACTGGGTGCCTCTGCCGATGCCACGGGGAGCGGTACCGCGCTCGGAGCCGATACCGACGCGGACGGCGACTCCGTGGCAGTCGGCGACAATGCCCAGGCAACCGGGGCCAATTCGGTTTCGGTCGGTGACGGTTCTAACGCCATAACCACGAATACGACGGCCGTCGGTCAGCTCGCACGGGCCGACGGCGTCGGGGCAACCTCGGTCGGTCAGGCGGCGG
>ENA-ORXM01004939-ORXM01004939.1-marine-metagenome-genome-assembly--contig:-NODE-4939-length-11145-cov-6.453650_pt1 | contig 11145 bp, 10 predicted proteins | sample MGYA00237867_ERZ511480 | MGnify/ENA primary metagenome ERZ511480 (study PRJEB26309, sample SAMN06266103) | marine metagenome | isolation source: Algal blade | place: United Kingdom:Sidmouth, United... | reverse complement strand
CGAGGACGGCTTCGCGTTCGACCGGATCGTGCTGACGAAGGGCGGCGGCTACGTGCCGAGCGGTACCGGGCCGTCGGTGCCGAAGGCGGATGGCGGCGAGTCGACGAAGGACGGCTCCGCGAACGATGGTGACGATGGTGGCAGTGATGCCGGCGACACGAACGGCGGCGACACGGACAGTAGCGACACGGACGACGATCTCGGCGAGGCCGTGGGCGGTGACACGAGCGGCGCGAGCGAGGACGCGGGCTCCGATGCCGACGTCCCCGGCGCGCGGGACGGCGTGATCGCGATCGAGGCGGAACGCTTCGATGCCCGGGCCGCCGGTGCCGGTCACTCCTGGGTGGCCGGCAGCGGTGCCGGGGCGAGCGGCGGCGCGTCGATGGTCTCGACGCCCGACGACGGCCGGCTCTCGTCCGGGGCGAGCGGCTCGCCGCGGCTGAGCTACGCGGTGGACTTCCCGGAGGCCGGCTCGTGGACGGTCTGGGTGCGCGGCGCGGGCGACACGGGTGCCGGCGGCGAGGGCAAGCGCGACAGCGTGCACGTGGGACTGAACGGGACGCTGACGAAGTCCTCGACGGTGCAGGACTTCCCGACAGGTGGCTGGTCGTGGTCGAAGGCGCGGCGCGGGGGCGGCACGGCGACGCTGGCGGTGCCGTCGGCGGGGCGTCACACGGTGGACGTGTGGATGCGCGAGGACGGCTTCGCGTTCGACCGGATCGTGCTGACGAAGGGCGGCGGCTACGTGCCGAGCGGTACCGGGCCGTCGGGGAGCTCCGGGTCGACGGGATCGTCGACCGGCGATGGCGGCGTGTCCGAGGGCGGCGGTGACGACACGGGCGACGACGACGGTGGCGGCGCGGACAGTGGCGGCGAATCGCCCGACGACGCCTCACCGGACGGCGACGAAGGCGGGACGAAGACCGGCGATGTGTCCGTGGGGCGGATCGACGCGGCGACCCCCTGGACGAGACGCACGGCCGCGGGTGGCAGCAAGGCGATCGCTCGCCACGAGGCCGGCGCCGTCGCGCTCGGCGGCAAGTTCTACCTCCTCGGCGGACGCGGCTCGCGGGCGACGAGCATCTTCGATCCGGCGACGAACCGCTGGAAGAGCGGTGCGAAGCCGCCGTTCGAGATGCATCACTTCCAGCCCGTAGCGCACGACGGACGCATCTGGGCGATCGGCGCGATGACCTGCTGCTATCCGCGCGAGGACAGCGTGGAGCACGTCTGGACCTACACGCCCGCCACCGATCGCTGGGAGCAGGGTGCGGCCATTCCGAAGAGCCGTCGCCGCGGCGGCGCCGGCGCCGTCGTCAGGAACGACAGGATCTACCTGCTCGGCGGGAACACGCTCGGTCACGATGGCGGTGCGGTCGGCTGGTTCGACGAGTTCGATCCGTCCACCGGGCGCTGGCGCACGCTGCCCTCGGCGCCCGCGGCCCGCGATCACGTGCAGGTCGCGCTCGTGGGCGAGCGTCTCGTCGTCGCCGGCGGGCGCCGCTCGAGCCGTCCGAACGTGTTCGCCGACACCGTCGCGCGCGTCGACGTCTACGACTTCGGCACCGGCCGCTGGGTTCGCGCGGCGGACATCCCGACCGAACGGGCCGGGGCGATGACCGTCGCGATCGGCGGCGAAGTCGTCGTCATCGGCGGGGAATCCCCCGCGAACGTCGACGCCCACGACGACGTCGAGGCCTTCGACGTCGCCGCCGGTCGCTGGCGCCGACTGCGTTCGCTGAACCAGGGGCGGCACGGCGGTGGGGCGGCCCTGCTCGACGACGGACTGCACGTCGTCTCCGGCAACACCCGCCGTGGCGGCGGCGCCGAGACGAGCTCGCACGAACGGCTCGTCGTCCCGAGCCGCTGACGGCACCCGCGTTCGCGCGAACGCGGGCGCCGGTTCGGGCCGGCAAGCTCCGTCCGGTCTACCCGGTCTGCGGCGCCGACGTCGGCTCCGCATCGCGTCCGGCGAGCCGCTCCATCAGCCAGATGGCGGCGATGCCGGCGAGCATCAGCGCGATGGCGACGAACGTGTCCGGCGAGCTCCAGTCGGGCAGGAACCACTCGTACCCCGTCACGACCTCCTTCGGCGGCTCGCCCGCGCCGCGCTCGATCGTCGCGACGATGGTCTCCTTCCATGGCCAGATGACGACCAGCGACCCGAGCACGAACCCCGTCATCAGCGCGAGCGTCTGATCGGGGGCGCGTCTGAACACCCACGAGAGCGCGTGCGAGAACGCGACCAGCCCGAACGCGCAGCCGAGCGCGAGCGGCACCAGGATGCCGAGCGCGAACGAGGAGATCGCCCCGAGCACGAGCGCGTAGTTGCCCATGATGATCAGCACGAACGAGCCCGAGAGGCCAGGCAGGATCATGCTGCTGATCGCGATCACGCCGCAGAGGAACACGTAGCCCGCGTTCGGGTTCTCCGAGGCCGGTGCGAGCAGCGCGATGCCGACGGCGACGGCGGTCCCGAGCGCGAGGCTCGCGATCGTCGCCGGCGACCAGCGAGACACGCCGCGCGCGACGTAGAGGACGGACAGCAGGATCAGTCCGAAGAAGAACGCCATCGTCCAGCGCTCGTGGCGTTCCAGCAGGAACTCGAACAGACGGGCCAGCGTGACGATGCTGACCGCGACGCCCGCGAGCACGATCGCGAGCCAGCGCCCGTCCACGCGACGCCAGGCGCCGGCGATGTCCCGGGCGAGAATCAGACGGGCCGTGCTCAGGTCGAAGCGCCGGATCGCGTCGATCAGACGTTCGTAGATGCCGGTGATCAGCGCGATCGTGCCGCCGGAGACACCGGGGATGACGTTCGCGGCCCCCATGGCGAGGCCCTTGAGGAACAGTGTCAGGTCGGCGTTCACGGGCGCATCTTCTCGGTGTCTTCCTCGAGCGGGCGATCGAGCGACTCCAGTACAGGCAGCATCCATGCCTTGTTCTCGGCGATCTCCTCCACCGTCAGTCCGCTCAGCTCGTAGGGCATCACCAGCCAGTCGTCGGTGGTGTTGACGTGGTAGTCCGGCACGCGATCGGTGCGATTGCGCCCGGGCTTGTACCAGGGTACGGCCACGCGCACCTCGCGCGGCATGTTGCGCTTCAGGCGTGTCGATAGCCGGTCGAGCACCGCGTGCATCGTCAGCCCGGAGCCGAACACGTCGTCGACGACGAGCAGGCCGTCGTCCCGGTCGAGCGTGTCGAGCAGGTACTGGGTACCGTGCACGCGAATCTCGGCGGCCGGATTCTCGATCATCGAGGGGTAGCTCTCGAGCCCGCGGTAGGACGTGCGGATCGAGATGTGATCGGTCGGGATGCCGAGATGCTGCAGGCACTCCTGGACGGCGATGCCGACCGTGCTGCCGCCGCGCCACAGCCCGACGATGAACGTCGGGCGGAAGCCGCTCCGGCCGATCTGCACGCCGAGCCGGTAGGCGTCGTGCAGGAGCTCGGTCTCGCTGACGTACCGCTTCTCGTGCACCCTTCGCCACCCTCGTTCCGATCCGGGCGCAGAGTGTACGCTAGCCCTCGCGGCGCCGGCTGGCGCGCAGGCAGGAGAGTTCGACCCGATGGCCGATAAACCCGTGGCTGGCGAATCCGGAGCCGGCGATTCCGAGGCCGGCGAGGCAGGCGCCGACAAGACGGGGGCCGGCGAGCTCCGGGCCGACAAGCCCGACGTCGACAAGCCTCAAGCGGACAAGCCTCGAGTCGACGAGCCCCGAGCCGACAAGCTCTGGCTCGACGAACAGGACCTGCTCGAGGATGCGTTCCGTCTCGCGGCGAAGATCTGGCGTTCGGGGTTTCGCCCGAGCTTCATCGTCGCCGTCTGGCGCGGCGGTGCGCCGATCGGCATCGCCGTGCAGGAACTGTTCGCGTACCGCGGCGTCGAGACCGATCACATCGCGATCCGCACGTCGTCCTACCACGACATCGACCGTCAGGCGCGCGAGGTGCAGGTCTACAGCCTCAACTACCTGGTCAAGAAGGTGTCGGCCGAGGATCGCCTGCTGATCGTCGACGACGTGTTCGACACCGGGCGCAGCATCGAGGCGATCATCGCACGCCTCGCCGAGCTGACCCGTCGGAACATGCCCGAGGACGTGCGCGTCGCGGTGCCCTGGTACAAGCCGAGCCGCAACGCCACCGGGCGGGTACCCGACTACTTCCTGCACGAGACCGATCGCTGGATCAAGTTCCCGCACTCGCTCGAGGGGCTCGACGCCGCGGAGATCCGGACGCACCGCCCCGCGCTCGCCGCGATCCTCGACGAAGCCGTCTGAGGAGGGCGAACGCCGGACGAGCGTTGCCGAGCGAGCGTGCCTCCGTCCGGTCCGCCGGCGGGAGAGAGTTCCCGCGCGTCGGCCGGGCCGGCGCGATCGGGTCGGACGGGAAGCGACTGGCGTGTCCGGATCGCCGCCACGACGGCGAGAGCAGGTCTCCTGCCCCGATCGGCAGAGGCAGGCCGGAACGCCTCGGAGTACCCGCCGAGCTCCGCCGTCGAGAGGATCTGCTGCAACTGCCGGCCGGTCACGGTCGACCAGCCGATGTCGTGGATCTTGCCGGCGCGGACCAGCGAGCCCGGCGTGTCGAGCGTCTCGTGAACCGGCGTGTGCACGTCCCAGCCGTGCACGTGGTACAGGTCTATCGCGTCGGTACCGAGCCGCCGCAGGCTCGCGTCGACGCTGCGCACCAGGGTGCGTCGCGACGCGCCATGCGATCCGGGCGGCGGCGCGAACCGCCCCTTCGTGGCGACGACCGGATCGTCGACGCCTCCGCGTGCCGCCGCCCATCGCCCGACGATGCGCTCGGACTCGCCGTCGGCGTAGACATCGGCCGTGTCGATCAGCGTGCCGCCGGCGTCGACGAACGTGTCGAGCTGACGATGCGCGTCGGCCTCGTCGGTCTCGACGCCGAACGTCATCGTGCCGAGCGCGAGCCGGGACACGATCGGCCCGCCGCGGCCCAGGTCGGCGGTCGGGAGGGTCGAAGTACGCGTGCTGGAAGGGTCGCTCATGCTTCGTAGACGGCCGTGTAGAACGGGGTCGTGCCCGCCTGGGCACCGACGAGCCCGTCCTCGATGGCGGCGAACGACGCGCCGTCGGCGAAGCGGTCCTCCTCGGCCCGTACCAGCATGAACATCTCCGAGCGCATGTACGGGGCGAAGAAGTCGACCTGCTCGGCCCGGTCCTCGCGGATCGTGATGCCGCTCATGCCCATGTCGTACTGCGCCTCGGCGACGGCCGGGATCATCGCGTCCCGGCCGGCGTTCTCGAACTCGATGGTGAAGTGCAGGCGCTCGGCGAGTTCGCGCACGGCGTCGTGTTCCCGGCCGATCGCCTCGCCGCTCTTCGTGTCGACGAACTGCAACGGCGGGTAGGCGTTCTCGGTGACGATCACCACCTCGCGACCATCGAGATCGGGCAGGTCGGCCGCATGTGTTGCCGGGACGAACACGATGCCCGCGAGCACGGCGCCGACGAGTTCGGGCAGGCCGGGAAAAGGGGTGCGGGCGGTACGAGGCCGGGCGTGGTGCACGGAGCCGGTTCCTGTGGCGAGGGAGGATCCCCGCATCGTAGGGCGACCGTCGTCACGGGAGCAATGTCGGACAAGGTGGAGGGCGGTGCGGACGACGGTCCGGCGCCCGTCAACCCTCGATCAGGCCGACGGCGTCGGCGCCCAGGTAGCCGACGCTCAGCGCGAGCAGGCACACGCTCCAGACCTTCATCCACAGCACGTCGCCGTGGCGTCCGACGAGGTAGAGGCAGACGCCGATGACGATGCCGAACACCATCGACAGCGTGATCATGTCGTGCATCGTGGTGCCGTAGGGCACGTCGGGGTCGGGCGGCTCGCCGTCGGGGTAGCGCATCTCGCCCGCCTCAGTCGCGTCGACGCGCCGCCGGTACCGCCCGTCCGGAGGCGTGACGCCGGCCGACGAGCGAGCACAGCGCGAGCAGGGTCAGCGCGGGCAGGAGCGGGTCCGGCGTGCCGGCGACGCCGACGATCGTGCAGCCGCCACTACCGCCGGTGGCGACGACGGTGCCGCCGTCCGTGTCTCCTCCGCCGTCCTCGCCGCCGCCGGCCGGCGTGGGCTCGTCCGACGCGGACGCCGTGCCATCGAAGAACGTGGCCGCACGCGTCCAGCTCCGCTCGGCGACCTCGACGCCGATCCGTCGTCCCGGCACGTCGTCGACCGGCGGATGGATGCCGCCCCAGATGCGCGACAGGCTGGTCTGGTCGGACGCGTCGCGATAGGTCGCCCACTGCAGCACCACGTCGACGCTCGGACCCTGCTCGAAGACGAGGAACTCGTCGCGCTCCGCGGTGAACTCGGCCATTCCGCCGGGGAAGAACGCGTCGCCGGTCACGCGCGTGAGGACCTCGGCCGCCGCTCGCGAGAACGTCGAATGCCCGGACACGTAGCCCGCGAACGGCGGTGTCACGAAGGTGGGTCGCTGGTACGGAACCCATCGCTCCATCGGGATCCAGCCGACACCGGCCGTGTCCTCGGCGGGGTCGGAGATCAGGGACGGGCCACGCCAGGCCAGCACCTTGACCTTGCCGACGTTCGCGCCGCCGTTGCCGGCGAGCGGATCGTCCGCGCCGATCAGCTCGATCCGGCCGGGTTCGAGCGGCACGCCCTGCACCGAATAACGCGGTGCCCCGGGGTCGCTGCTCTGACCCTGGTCGGCCATGTAGCGGACGGCGGAGACGGGTCGCACGTAGTCGTAGGCGCCCTTGACGCTCCAGGCGGCGATCGCGCTGTCGTGCATCGCGCCGCCGAGCAGGAAGTAGGTCTTGACGTCGAACTCGAGCGCGGCGAGCGGTGTCCCGTCGCCCTCGAAGCGGGGGACGAAGTCCGGGTGATCCGCCACCGCCTCGTTGTAGACCCGGAACCAGTGACCCGGGGGCGTCTCGCTGTCCGGGCCGTCGGCCCAGAATTCGGCGAGCACGCGGGTGTAGTCGCCGCGCGGCACGATCTGCGAGGCGTAGGGCTGGCCGGTGGCGGGGTTCACGGGGTGACCGCGGTCGGCGCTCGTGCCGCCGTCGAGCGGTCGGTAGTAGGCGGCGAGCGCGTCGTCGTCCTCCGGCAGGTCGCCGTCGGGGCTGCCGAGGCTGCCCGGCGAGATGTCCCACAGGACACCGTCGGCCGGATCGAGGTGCGCCGACCAGAGCGCGACCATCGCGTGACCGTTCAGGTAGTCGGCGTTCGCCGCCGGGTCGTCGCCGAGCAGGACGGGCGGGCCCGGATCGAGATAGATCGGGTACTCGATGCCGTCGCGCTCCACCCGAGTGACGTCGTCCGGCGTCAGCGCGAACGGCAGCACCTCGGCCCATTCGGCTCCGAGGAAGAACGGCGTGCCGGTGGCGTTGCCCGACTGGTCGACGAAGATGTCGAGCTGCAGCGGTTGCCAGCGGTTCGGGTCCGACAGACCCGGGTTGCCGGGGGAGCTCGGGTCGAGCGGCGGGTTGAGCGGCTCGTAGCGACGGTTCGTGAAGCCGCCGGCCTCGTTGGAACCGTCCAGGCTCCCCTGGGTGACCACGCAGTCGGCGATCAGGTTGCCGAGGACCGCCGGTGTGGGTGACGTGACGAGGTCGCTCGACTCGATGTTCGCGTCGTGCCCGAGCGCGTCGAACAGTTCGGCGGTCCGCTGGCGCACCTCGAATTCGCCGGGCGAACCGACGAAGCGTCGACGGATCAGCCGATACATCGCGAAGCTGATCGCGGTCTCTCGACTGACCTCGCGCGCCGCGTCGTCCTCGATGCCGCTGAACACCGCGAGACTCGCCGCGTCGATGTCGCAGCGCTCGCCGTTCGCCTGGGTGCGACCGAGAAAGTAGGGCACCGCGACATCGTCGTGAACGGCCCAGGCGTCGTACATCGCGGCCGATGCGTGAAAGAGGTTGCGCGCGTGCACGGTGGGACGCGCGAAGTCGCGCCGGATGCCGAACAGCAGCACCTCGTTCCAGTCGCGTGCGATCGAGTGTCGCGGGTCGCGGACCGAGTCGGTGTCTTCCTGCTGAGCGACGGCCGGAGCGCCCATGGTCGCGCCGAGCGCGAGAAGCGCGAGGAGGCCGAGTCGTGCGTACCGACGCCGATGACTCGACGCGCATGATCCGCCAGTTCGGGAGTCCGGATTCGAGCTCATGGTTCGCGTGTCTCTCGTAACGGTCGCTGTCATCGCGAGCCCTATCGTCACACGAATGCGGACGCTGTCGACACGGCCGTATGGAGAGCGAATGACCTGCGTCGTATTTCGGGAAGCCGATGATCGAATTTTCGTGAACACGGTCGGGAACGGAAGGATGGCGCGCGGGGACTGTGTAGACTGGATTTCATGTCTGCGGATTCGTTTCGGGGGAGTCGATACATGCACACGATCCTTCACGTGATCGGCCTGTCGCTCGTGGCCCTGACGCTCGCGGCGTGCGGCGGTGGTGGTTCCGACGCTCCGGACGACGGATCCGCTCCGCCGATCCTCGAGGACGAGACGACGCCGGGCGAGACCCCGGACGGCGCACCGGACGAGACCCCGGACGAGACCCCGGACGAGACCCCGGGCGAGACCCCGGACGGCACGCCGGGCGAGACCCCGGACGGCACGCCGGGCGAGACCCCGGACGGCACGCCGGGCGAGACCCCGGACGGCGCGCCGGGCGAGACCCCGGGCGGCACGCCGGGCGAGACCCCGGACGGCACGCCGGGCGAGACTCCGGACGGCACGCCGGGCGAGACTCCGGACGAGCCCGAGGACGTCCTGCCGCCCGACGCGGAGTCGGCCGGCTATTCGGTGAAGGTGCAGAGTCTCTGGTTCGCCGAGGACTACCCGCAGGACTTCCCTCAGACCCCGCGCGACAACGCGCACCTGTCGCTGATCGGCGGTGCCACGCACAACGCCGCGGTGTCGTTCTGGGAGCCCGGCACGACGCCGAGTCCGGGTATCGAGGACATGGCCGAGTCGGGCCGCATCGACATCTTCCTCGAGGAGGACGTCCGTCCGGCGATCGCCAACGGCACGGCGGACTCGACGGTCGAGTTTCGCGAGTTCACCTTCTCGTCGCCGTCGACGATCGAGCAGGGTCTGCCGACCGAGAAGACCTTCGACGTCGTGCTCCGTCGCGAGTGGCCGCGGATCACGCTCGTGACGATGCTCGGGCCGAGCCCGGACTGGTTCGTCGGCGTCGACGGCGAGCCGCTGTACGCGGACGGCGCGTGGCGCGAGTCGGTCACGCTGGACCTGCCGCTCTACGATGCCGGGACGAAGGAGGGCCTGAGCCCGTTCATGGGAGGGCCGGACATCCGGCCGAAGGGCACGATCGAGCTGATCGCCTACGACGCGGCCACGGGCACCTACGGCCCGAGCGACACACCGCAGACCCTCGCGCGCATCGTCTTCACCCGAACGCGCTGACACGCGGTCGGCCGCGACCGTCGTCGGCCTCCGGCCGCGTTCGCGCGCCGGGGCCACCGACGGTCGGCGTGTGAGGGCCGAGCCACGGATCGTCGGATTCGCCGCCCGCGCGGGCGCGGGCTTCCGACCGGCGGGCTCGCGGCCGGATCCACCGCGGCGCCGTCCCCGGATGACCGGGCCGACGGGTCCGGCGATCAGGCCAGCCGGTGATCGCGGAGCGAGGACAGGAGCGTCTGCTTCGAGGTCGCCAGATGGGCCGCCGCCGCCGCCTCGGCCGCCGCCGCGTCGCCGGTGCGCAGGGCCGCGACGATCGCCAGGTGCTCGCCGATCGCCGCCTCGTTGCGCGCTCGCTCGTTGGTCTTGTCCCACTGGTAGTGGTAGTGGAAGATCAGCGAGATGACCTTGCGGAACTCCGTGGCGAAACGGTTGCGAACGATCTGACCGAGGCAGTCGTGGAAGCGCTCGTCGAGGCGCGAGAAGTCGTGGAAGCGCGTGTCGATGCGCTCGAGCAGGGCGTGGTGGCGAGCCTCGATCGCGTCGAGCCGCGCCCACGCGGGGTGGTCGGGGGGCAGGGCGGCGAAACGGCGCACCGCGTCCAGCTCGAGCGTGGCCGCGGTGATGGTCGCACCCTGCGGGATGTTCAGGTCGCGAAAGCGCAGTCCGACCCGTTGCGCCCCCTCGTTGGTGGTGCCCATCGTCAACCAGCTGCCATCCGGACGCGATGAACCGTCCGCGACGAGCTCCTCGGTATCGTCGTCGACATGCTCGATCGACGCCACCAGGTTCATGGCATCGCACGCCCCGCCCGCACAGACCAGCTTCTCCACCGGGGTCACCGGATACAGTACCGGACCGCCGCCGTAGGAACCGTTCAACCCCATCAGACCGATGTTGACATCGGTAGAGGAATCCAGGATATCGTGCATGGCCTCCTGCAGACGCTGCATGCGGGTACCGGTCTGACCCTCGTCGCTGAACCCCATGGAGCCCGACGTGTCCAGTATGAACAGCACGTTGGGGTTGGCCGAATCGCCCAGTCCGGTCTGGCCGAAGAAGATCTCGGTGTCGTCCGCGGCGAGCGGGCCGGCGGCCACGAGGGCGGCAAGCAATGCACCGGTCGTGAACGGCACGGTACCCTGCAGTCGTTTCATCGCGTGTTCCTCGCTCGTGTAAGGGGGCCTGCGCCGTGAGCGCACGAGACGCTCGTCCGGCGCGGCCGTATCCGATTCATAAGCCGCCCGGCACCCGTCGCACCGCCCCCTGTGCGACCGTCGCGCTCGCGCTGCCGTCGTCGAAGCTACCGGTACCTTCGGCGTCGAACCGCAAGCCCTGGAACACGCCGATCGAGGACCCCTCGACGATCCCGCTGCCGATGTAGGTCAGCGTCGCGGCGGTGCTCAGGCCGATGTCGCTGGCCGACCGCTCGCCGGTGCCCACCCGCAGGTCCAGATCGATGTCGATGCTGCGCGTGTCGCTGGAGAACGCCGTGCTCAGGTTGACCGGATCGTTGAGCGCGCGCTCGGTGGTCGATTCGGCCGCCTGGAACGCGGTGCGCGACTGGATGGCGTTGAACACCATCTGCCGTTCCAGCGTCGAACTCTGCATTACCGAGATGCCCATCACCGACAGCATGAACAGCATGATCATCGCGACCAGCAGCGCCCCGCCGTGCTGCCGTGCGCCCTTACGCCCCGGATGTGGAGTGATCATCGGCTGCCGTCCTCGCGAAAGT
>ENA-ORXM01004938-ORXM01004938.1-marine-metagenome-genome-assembly--contig:-NODE-4938-length-11147-cov-2.797380_pt1 | contig 11147 bp, 20 predicted proteins | sample MGYA00237867_ERZ511480 | MGnify/ENA primary metagenome ERZ511480 (study PRJEB26309, sample SAMN06266103) | marine metagenome | isolation source: Algal blade | place: United Kingdom:Sidmouth, United... | reverse complement strand
CGCTCTATCAAAACCTTAGCGATATCAAGGCGTCCCTCAACAACCGCAGTCGACAAAAGCGTCCGCCCATCACGGTCAACTTTATCAATTCCGTCCTCGCCCAAAAACTCAAGAGCGTCTTCAGCGCTTCCCTTCAGAACCACTGTGTAGAGCAAAGAGTCATCGAACCTATTTTTTGCGTCAGTGCTCATCCGGACCGCTCCTTAGGAGATATTCTAAATAATAATCAAAAAATGACTTCTCAGATCCATAATCCTGCACAAAGGTAAAGCCGCCCGTATCATCCGCTGCAATCCGGTCCCTGCAGGATTGGATCATCTCCTCACGACTTTTGAATTTTGCCTCGAGAAAATGTCTCAAAACCCGATTTCGTTCTAGGCGCGTGGGGTCCAACTTCATGCATAAATCGTAGAACCGATTAGGCGCATATTCGCCAAAATATGCTTTCATATCAGCATAGGCTTCTATTACGGATTTTAACTCATCGACATCAAGAGGCCCCAGATTAGCAAAGCCTATCAAACGGACTGTGAAGGCTCCCATGACCCGCTTTCCCATCGATAGTTTTGGATTTTCGGTAATCTCCCAAAACAGATCATCAAACTCAAAGGGCTTACAAGACAGGTCTGCAAAATACGCAGACTTGTCACGCTTCACCGATATAAATATCTCAAAAATGTAGCCGTTAATAACCTCGTATAGGGTCGCCCCCTGAATGGACGTCATGGCATGGCCGTCTTGGACAGCGGCGGACTTCAAGTTCATGAGAATTTGTTTTTGCAGCTCTTTTTTAGTCATTCTTTAGAGCCTCAGTCATGGGGATCTTGCCCGCAGCATAGGCAGCGAACATACATTCGCAAAAGGTATCGTTCAAATTCTTATCCTTAAAAATGAGGTCAAAGTCATGGGCGACATAGGCCGCCAATTCCGTGCTACCTGTTATGGAAAGCGTGCGCTTATAAGCGAGCTTAGTTAGATCATCGGGAGCACCGCGCCCGCGTCCGAATTCGCGATATGCTACCATCCACGCTTCGTCAAAACCACCACTCTCGCGGTGTATGAGATAGTTATCAAAATCAAGGTCAGCGCCCAAATTCGTCAAAAACTTATCCGCGTTCAGACAGGCGTAAAGCCGCTTCATCATTGGCTTACATCCAAATAAGCATCAGTCGCCAAATAGAAGTTAAACGCTCGCAATTTGGTCACAGGATTGTTCTCTGCACCCTGAAAACTCAAATTCAGGATCACATCTCTGACCGACAGCACGTCAATGATGTAAGAAAATTCAGGGCGGCTTTTAAGATATGCTCTCGGTGCAGCGTGCTCAACAAGCGTCTCGTCATCAATGTCGCAAATTATAATTGGCGTTTCCAAAGTCAGAGGATACCCCTTCGCGAAAACAGCGTCTTCACGTCCGAATGCCTCGACAGAGTTTAGTAAATCTTAAACGCGAATTATCTTTAATGCCGTCACAGGGGTTGAACCCGAAGAAAGTCAAAGCTCTTATTTTTATCGTCATATTCCTTAATTATAATCAGCTCTGACGCTGTCGGGAGGGCCTCATTACCCTCCACCAAAGGCGCTTCGATTTGGTAAACGTGTTTCGAAAGTTCAAGATATTGTGTGTGCGCGTCCATGTCCTTTGAATACGGGCCTAGTTTGGACGGATAGTCATTGATCCACTCTTCCATCACCTCCGTTCGGTCTGGATCGAGGGGTTGCTGAGAATATTGTTTTAAGCGCTCGTAATCGCGCTCTAAAATTGCCGTGGAGATTAACCGAAGGCTGTCCAAAACCAGGGCAGAATTTTCAATATCTGTTTGTTCGATCCCAACCATCAGTCGCGCTAAGCTCCGCTTTCTAAGTCTTTGAGAAAATCCCGATCACCGTCCAACCAATATTTTAAGTCATCCGGGACGAGAGGCTCAAATGAGCCGTCTTTCGCCGTCCAGCCTTCGGGCACACATTCGGATAACATGCGGCTCTCATAGTAATGATTGTAGAACATCTTGGCATCAAAATCGACAAACAGACTTGGGAAATACATAATGTCGTCAAGGTTGCGGGATTCATAATCTAATGATTTAACAAGGTTTCGGAGTGTGGCCACACCCAATTCTTGCGCCTGGTCAGTTACAATCGAAACATTCTGCTTATCAATACAGGCCACGCCATGCCGTTCCCTCACCGCAATTCGCAAGTCATCTCCGTCATATAACTCACGCAAATTTAAATACCAGAAATCGACATAATCCTTGATATAGATATATTTCGCATCGCATTTTATAAGGACCACTACATCCTCGCCATATACCCATTTTACGGTCATAATTTATGTCTCCTGCGGCCTCAGATATTCATCCACTACGCGCTCATCTTTTGGCAGTTTGCGAGGCGTTGCAAAACCCCCAAATGCTTAATCGGGTCCAATCCCGATCCGTCGCAGCAGTAGCGCCCGTCGCCACTACAGCTGACATCACCGCTCTTGAGAACCTGTTTAGCCTGCCTCTTCCCAAAACCGTGATCGCCGTCCTTACACGGGTGAGCGCCGAAATTTGTTTCGCGTGGGCTTTATCAGACAACTCTACGCTTGAGGCACCCGAACCTTTCTTAAGCCATGTTCCCGGCTTTCCGCCTGTACCGAGATTTGAGTTTGGTAATTTGGTTTTCGGGCTCAAGACCGTCGCCCAGCTTGCGGCAGATGTCACACCTGAGTATTGGCCAATTTTCACACATCGCGCCGGCGATTATATCGCGATAGATTTATCTAATCCCGACGAAAGGTTGATCCTGATTAGTCATGATGACGCGTTTCCTCCATTTGTTTTTGATCTAAACTTACCTCAATTTTTGACACATTTAACCTGGCTTGGCCCTCTCTGTGGAGACCAGAGCGTGATGAATTTCTTCTCAGATACGTCCGGCCAATTTGACGCTCAAAGTGAGCGGGGCGTGCTGTGGCGGAACTGGTTTTGGAAGGATATCTCATTTCCGAAACCTGACGACAGCCTGCTCACCCGGCTTTAGATCTTAAAACTCATCAAACCCTCACTCGCACAATACACCTCTATCTTCTTTATTATCCCCGACGGCGTCGCTTCATCATCCGGCGACCAAAAAATTAAATCCATCCCTTCTGGATTAGGAACAATTTCGGCAAAATGATTGATGAGTGTTTCCTGATAGGCCTCCCCGCCCTCTGCCGATAGAATAACCTCTATAAGTTTCGCAAACTCGGATTTCGTATAGTCCTCTAAACACGTTTTATCTGATAGTTTATACATTATGGGTTGCTCCCTTTTACCGCTACCATCATCTGTTTAGCGCGTCTTTGAAGATCTAAAACCCGGTCGTCAGATACCGCCATCGAGGCTTCGAGATGCACGAGAGCAACCTCTTCATTCTCAGCCTGCAAAGCAATATCGGCTAGAAACATTTGCGCCTCGCAATAATTAATCGGATCATCCTGGGCTAGGGCCACATCTTTAATGCCGCGTAATATTGCCTGCGCTTTCTCTATGTCTCCAATATCCATCAATCGCGCGGCTTTGCCGATATTGATCATGTTTTTACGGCGAGCATCCACAGCTGTTTATTCCGAGAGCCATTCAACGGTTACTGTCTTCAACTCAGGCCATGGCGGATCTGCGTGATGTGTTTCAAAGCCGAAACCCAGTTTTTTTTCCGTCCTTGAAAAAAGTGTAGAAGAAAATACGTTCTCCCACAGATCCCATCGCCTGCGGCTCCATTCCCAAAACATCAATAACCGTCTGGGCGTTATATCCATTCGGTTTTGGCTTTGCGATTAATAGGTCTTTGAATGTAGCCTCCGGTTTAGGGGCTCGAAATTCGACCGTCATGTCATCTGCGCAATCACCTGTATGTACCGTGTAATATTGATGGTCGTGAGCCTGTTTGAATTCACAGGATAATGCCTTTTCGAGGCTCCCCAAATTTGGCTCCCCGAGCGCTGCAACTGTCAAAATGAGTTCCGAAAAAGTCATTTGCAAATACTCCAATTATCCAATCTGGCCCAACCGTTCGATCAGGTAGTGCATACCTCCCTCGGGTGCAGGAATTCCGGCCGCAAGTTCTTGTAATTTAGCTCGCTGCGCTTGGGGCATGATCGGGGCCAATGCCAAGAGCGCCTTTAGAGATTGAACACGTATATACTCTCCCAGATCCGTTCGCATCAAAAGGGTTTTAAACGCCCCAACAAAACCCTCGAACTGTTCGGGGTAGCTTCTCAGACTGTCAATCCAACTGTCTTGATGCGGGCCCCAGAACACTTGAAAAAAGCGGCGTGCGTGGTCAGGGTTCAACGATCCGATACCTTCGCTTACGCTGTCCAAATATTGGGCTTGACCATCAACCAAAGCTGAAAGCTGCGAAGGCGTCGGCGCGAAGGTTTGAGTCCCCCCGTCATCGCTGCGATATGTTGGCGCAAATGTCCCGGACCCGCTGTCGAAGATGAGCTGTAAACACGTCGGCTTGACCATCATATCTTTAAGCATCAGTTTGAGCAGAAATTTCGTATCCTCATTTTCTTTAGACAGGATATTTCGAATTAAATTCGGCAAAGCGAAATAAGGCTTCGTTTTTGGCTTCTGGACGAGCGCATATTCCCATAGTTTTGACACCCAAAAGCGCCCCAATGGATAGCCTTTTACGCTGTCGGATATACTAAGTAGGATCTCATCCGTGAGCGGCTCTTGCGCCAGCGCGTCTAAAACAGTTTTCGCCTGATCGGGATTTGCGCGAAGGCTTTTGAGCGCTGCGGGCAGGTCCATGGTTTTGGCAGAGCCCACTGCTTCCTCAACCGCTTCAGCGGCATAAGGGGACTTGGCCAGAATCTCATATATCTTCGATTTGAAATACGGATAGACGACGCTATCCACAATCGCGAGGAAGCCGCGTAATATGGGGTCAGAGAAGCTATCTAATTGTGCGCCGGCTGGGCTAAGCAAACTTCCCAACATATCGTCGCGCATCAGATTATGATCTCCGGTCAAAACTTCATAACATTGAGGAAGTTGGAATAGAGCCAAGAAATAATTGGCTATATATTGCCGATCATTTGGTTCCGCGCTTGCCTTGCGGATACGGTCATAAAGTGCCGTCCCGTTTCGAATTGTAATCTGCGCAGACAAACACAATTCTTTATCCGTATGGATCTGGCTGGCCTCTATAGTTTGTTCAATTTCTTGAGACAGGCGCTCGTCAAATCCGCCCACCAGGTGCAAGATAGGCGCGACGTAAGGTTTCTGCCACGGGCTTAAGTCGTCCCAAATAAATGGTCCTGTGGATCGGACATGTTTGGCAAGCTTTGAGCTTGTGAAAGCTTCGTCGCCATGTCCACGGTCCATCGTCACATGGGGCAGCATTTTCCAATATGACAATCCGGCAAGGGCTTCGCTCTCCACGTCGGTCTCTTCCCCGCTTAAAAAAGCATCTTTAAGTTTGAGATACACCTCTCCGTAAACTCGTGTTCGTGCTGCGGCTGCCGCGCCATCGCCAACATTGCGAGCCAGCGGGTCTGCCCTATCGGCGAAAATTGTGCGACCTCAGCAAGCCGCAGAGGGCGATTTTCAAACGCACCTGTTGGCCCCTTTTTCAAAAAGGCCTTAACCTCATCATCAAAGGGAAGCTTCTCCAACATATCGGCTTGGAAGGTGAAGCTGTAGTTTTTATGCAGAAGCAAACTTTCCGCGAGGCGCATTTCTTCCATGCGCGTGTCCAGCAAAGCATAATCACGATTAAACATGGCCCGGAAATGTTCAATATGATCCGACTCCATCTTGCGGATTTTTCCGGGCAGAGATAGCTTATCGATTTGACTGGATTTGAGCATACGGGCCACGCCAAAATGCTCTAAGGCCACCATTTCAAAACCGCAATCGCGGCAGAATTTATGCGCGGGTACGTAATGACAACACCACGCACAGGCGACATCTGCACGGACGGAGCCACCGCACTCCCCGCAAAGATCTCCCGTTTTCCAAGTCTGTGACTGTGTATGGCCACATGACTCGCATTCAACATTACGCATTGGGGTTTAGTATTTTCCGGAGCGTAGCTGCATCAACCGCGTTTCTTTTTCCGCATCGTCCATGTCCTGCAGTTCAGTCACAATAGCCCGCTTGGAAACACCCTCCCGTTTCAGCAAAACGGCAATCTCATAATCGATATTGGTGACTTTCTCCGCGCCGCATGAGCGGCAGAAATTACCTGAACTCGCTGTATGACACCAAAAACAGGCGCGCACCGGCTCGGCTTGTCGACCGCAATTTGGGCAAAGGTCTCCGCTCTGATAATCATGCGGCTGTTTATGATCACAGCTCTGGCATCTAACAATCGACGCATCTTCGACAACAATCGGTTGTGGTGCCGTTGCAACGGCTTGGTCAGACGCAGCGGTGACTGACCCTGTACGTCCCGTCGCCCACATCATAACGCCTTCGGCTACATCCATCGTCATGCCAGAAATGTCTGCTAATGTACCAGAGTCGCCGACGGTTGCGAACGCAGCTTTATTTATTAGACCGAGTTCGGCGAGCTTAGATAGCTCTCCCTCGCTAACGCCTTTCGACTTCAAAATTGCTTTTTCAAGAGTAGGTATTTCGGCCGTCATGATTCTTTCTCTCAATTAGACTTTTATTTTTCAGTTAATCACGTTATTTCTAATCCAATAATTTGGCAACATATGAATTCTTATTTTCCCATCTACACTTTATGCGAGACTATTCATTCATATTCAGTTCATGTTAAAGGCCATTAGATTATCAATCGGATAGCCCTATTAGGCAGAACAAACATGGCGGAATTATGGAACACAAGGAGATTACTCGAGGCAGCGGAAAGCAGGTTCTTTTAGCTATCCTCTCCAAGCTCTCAACACGCAAGATAGGTAATGAGGAAGATTTGGCAGATGCCAATGAGAAACTCCGAACAGGCCTGCTGGCTTGGGGCTCGACCTCCTACCATATGACGGAAATCGCAGGACGCCTGCCGTGGATGTCTCGCCGATATAGAAACCGCGGTGATGCTGAGCATGATCATATTGTAAAACAGGGCATGGGGGTTTCCGGAATACTAATCAGCGAGATTTTTGAAACGCTTTGGACGCATCCAAGAACTTATGACCTCCTCAAAGAAGCTCACCCAGAGCTTACACAAGAAGCCGCAGACGATGCGCTTAGGCCATATGGCTCTTGGTCACCAGTGTTGAAATGGATAAAAACTATTTAGACGTCGAAAGCGATGCGCCAGAGCCGGAAGACTTAAACCTCAAGGCTTGGCAGGCGGTCTATATGCGCGTTTTCCGGCAATATTTTATCGATAAAGAGAACGGGAAACTTTAATCAGTTAGAGCGCTTAAAGTTTTTTATCTCGTCGTAATATAGCTTTACTCATGATACCGCTTAGATAAATCCCGCGCCGACGGTCCACCGTCGCCGTCACAAGCGCTAGGGGACAATATATGCCCACAGGCGTTTTTACAACTGGCAGACCAAAATAGGCGTCTTTTTCGTCCTTCAATTCTATACCCCATTCTCCTCCAAGTGTAGTGCGAAACACTTCCCCTAGGTACCGCGCAAGCCTGTCAACGCGGCGCGTGTTTGCAGGGCCAAGCGCGGCGTCAACAGTTTCGAACTCAGACAGGACAATAGATTCTAGGGCGGGTAAACTTTTTGGGCCATCCGAAAGGTCCGGGTAGTCGGCGCGCAAGGCTTGGAGGGGCGCATCCATATCCGAGAGCCAGATTTCGAAATCATCATGCGTGGTGGTTGGTAAGGGCGTCGTCATTCTAAGACAGTTTTGCCCGATGCACATCCCACTCGAAGCCGCGCGTATGGGGCGTGAAAAACCCGCTATCCATACGACAACCCAAATGGATCAGAACACGACGCAATATATCGTCTTGATCGGGCGCGTCCTTACCAATGTTTAGTGGCTCGCCGTGAAACTTTTCTGACCGATTACAGACAGTTGGACTCTCTGGAATTGCCGCGAGATATGCTTCCCTGTCACCGTCAAAGACGCACCCTAATTCATATTCAATCTGCCCGCCCCAATAGGTCGTTTCGAAATAACAGACAGGGCCGCCAATATCAGATGATAGCTGCTTACAAAACGCCAGAATATTCGCCATCCTCATCAATAAAAACCCTCCGTCTATGTCTTCAAACGCATCGGCGTTTATGGTCGCCGTGTCTTGCGGAAAATCGTCCATCAACTCGGCCTTAAGAAGTGATTCATCCGCCTCATACCACTCCTCTTCATGCGATGAGGCTTTTGCAACCGGACGCAGGACAAGCAACCCTTGAGCGGAATAATCATGGCGATGAGTCGGTGCTCCCGCATTAGGCGCGCCTTGCAATTCATAGATATGAGGGTGTAAGACCGTATAGGTTTTTAAGACCTCTCGCGCTTTGGGCGTGGAGTTCAAAATGATTTCGTTAGCATACCATGTCATGCTGATGTTTCACGCGACAGGGGTTTCAAAATAAATTGCGTCGTGACCTGTTTGCGCTCTTCATTAACCACTGCTTCAATCAGATCATAATCGTCAATATTATAATAATGCGCAAAGCAGGCGCGAACCTCAGAAAATCGCTTTGCCATAGAGGCGCCTTGAAAATAATCTGAATACATGTCGGCGCGCGCGTAAAAGGCAATGGGCACGTTCAAATCCAGCATAAAACTGGCCGTGTCTTCGGGAGTCTTCACCTCAACACTAGTTTTTATTTCCATGTGATTATCTTTAAGCGCGCCAAAGCGTATGGCGGAAATTTGGGGCTCAAAATTCATTTCATTGCCGAGCCATATGCGCGACTCTTTCACAATTTCAGGCGATAGTTCCAAGCCGACAAGGTCGCGCGGATCGGGCTGAAAACTCTCAATATTACCGCTTAAAACAGTTCGGCACACATCCTCAGCATGGGAGGCTTTGTAATTAATATCCAAATCAAAAAATATCCGGTAGCTTTCGGGCAGATCTTGGCCGCGCTCATAGGCGTCCATAAGCCTTTCAACGAAAAATAGGTCTGATTTATAAAACGCCGAAAAATCCTCTCGCGGGACAGAAAATTCGCCGCCGACACCGATATTCACCACGGGTCCGCTATCCGGATCATCCGTCTCCGGTCGCCAATCCTCATAAACACGGAGCGTCAAACTCAACCGGCCGCTATTGGCGGCAAGCGGCCAGTCAAAGCTTTCATCCTTATACGTTATTTTCAGACTCATATCTGCGTCTACCCATTGTAAATCATATGCAAAATAGCGCGAATATGCATGCGCTTGAACCCCAAATTTTTGAGCGCGGCAGAAATCTCGTCAAGAGATGCCTGCGATATAAGATCATTGTCATCGAACAAATCTTGATCGTGTATGTCATGATAATAGGCCCGCCAAAAGGTCAAAAACTTCGCAAGCATCGCCTCACTCGGCGCGATTTCCTTAAATTTCCACACCCCCATCCCGTGCAGCGCGTAATAGATTTTACCCGTGCATTGGTCGCGCGAAATCGGGTCACCCTCTATATCCCCAATGACCGCTTTATCCGTGTCCCATCCGGACAGCGGCAGGCTCGTTCTGCCGTCAACCCCATAGCCGATTTGGCGAGACGCGCGGTCGGACGCGGCATAAAGGTGCAATTGCCCCATCGGCCAACCCAGAGTTAACGAAGCCCCTGCAATGGTTCACGACAATGTCTGTCCCGATAACAGCGTTGTTATGACGGACGCCGCAATCGTCTATAGAAGCATTGGTGATACTTACAATCACCAGTTCGTCAATCATAGCATTGGCGAGTATGTTCGTGGCCAAGCGCACACAAACGGCATAGAGAGCTTCTGGGCGGCGTTTAAGCGGGGCTATCACGGGACGTATCACCATATGAGCAAAAAACACCTGACGCGCTACGTCACTGAATTTGCAGGTCGCCATAACGTACGGGATTATGATACCATTACTCAAATGGAGTTGCTCGCCAGCGGATTTGTCGGCAAGCGCCTTCGTTACAAAGACTTGATTGCATAGGGTAGACCATGACTGATAAGACAGAAAAGAAAGACAAGCGCCCCAAGGGGCGTCCTGTTAGTAATAAGGTTCCTGTGATACCCGCCCCTGCAGAGCTTATAGCGCAGACTATCTCTCATGCAGCTGACAAAAAGATTGTGAGTCCAAAAAATGAGACACCATGATGATGAGCTGCTGAATAGATTTATAGGGCAATACATAGAAATTCAGCATGGCATTAAAAGGCTAGAGGAGGGCAATAGAACGGGTTTTCCAGAATTTCTCGCCAATGGGCAAATAAACGATGTCTCAATAGAGGTCTTAATAGCTCAAGAGAAAAACAAGCTTAACGCCTCGGAAATGCTCATAGATATGCGTTGCGCTCAAGGCGGCCTAAACAAACCAATTCTGTCTAGTTAAGTATATAATGTCCCAGCCAGCCCCTCGACTATTCAGCAAAAACACTCAATCGCTCAGACCTGGCAGATTGATTATATGCCGAAACAGAGCCGTGTATGGTGGACCCGGTTAAGGTTTTTATCGCAATCTAGAAGGTCAATGAACCGTCAGCCTTTTTTGTATAAATTGGAGTTCTTAGCTTCAATAATGGCCTGATGTTCTCTGAGCTCTGCTATAATCTCTAGGAAAATTTTCTCGCCAACAATATCTTTGATAAAGTCCTGCCTCGCCTCTTTTCGAAGAATAGCGCCCGCCGTAAACGTTCGCCCTTCAGCCGTCTCCCCCGTCCCGCCATGCCGCCAAATCTCCAGCTTGCCGCCTCGAAGCTCCAAGCGATAATTAAGGCCGTCTTTCTTTGCTTGCCAAGCCTTCATCTGTTCTACCATTTTAATTCCGGTTTCCATTGCGAATGTTAATCCAAAAATTTATGCTGTGCTACACATGAATTATCATGATCTCCTTCAATAAATAAGGCAGCATAGATTTAAATAGGTCTGAAGAGTATGACAGAGACACACAAACATCCTAACCTCCCCAAAGAGATCACCGAACAGCTCGACGCCCTCGCGCTGAAAGGTGCGGCGATGAGACAAGCGGGTGATGCAGATGGGTTTTACGAGAATCTGGAAGTCCAATGGACCTTGATCCCAGAGCCGAAATATGAG
>ENA-ORXM01004936-ORXM01004936.1-marine-metagenome-genome-assembly--contig:-NODE-4936-length-11157-cov-3.177437_pt1 | contig 11157 bp, 6 predicted proteins | sample MGYA00237867_ERZ511480 | MGnify/ENA primary metagenome ERZ511480 (study PRJEB26309, sample SAMN06266103) | marine metagenome | isolation source: Algal blade | place: United Kingdom:Sidmouth, United... | reverse complement strand
TACATTGTAGAAGATAAAGGTACGGCTTCGACTTATTATATTGATGCCAAACGAGGTGCTTTGCGGGCGAGTCGCAACAAATTAGTGGAAGGTTTTGATTATACGCCCGAAGATTTGACGGCATTGAGAAATCGGTATAAAGAATTTTTAGATGAATTTGGTCGCAACAAGGCAACCGCTTCAATCTCTGTAGAATTGGCAGATTTGGAAGCCTTTTATTTGAATAATTCTCCACAAGCGATTGAAATTTTAAAAGAAATTATTGACTATCCAGGCATTGATACCAAAGTGCAAGCGGAAGCGAAGTTGAGTCTCGGCGATTTTTATTTGATGGCAGACGAACGTTGGGAGGCAACCCTACTCTACTCACAGGTGGATAAGGCATTTAAAGATGATTTGATTGGTCACGAGGCGCGTTGGAAAAATGCAAAATTGGCGTATTATTTCAAAGATTTTCAGTGGGCACAGGCGCAATTTGATGTTTTGAAGGCTTCGACTTCTAAATTAATTGCCAATGATGCGTTGGATTTGTCGGTCTTTATTATGGACAATTTGGGCTTGGATACGACCGATGTTTCGATTGGTTTGTATGCAGATGCGGATTTATTGATTTTTCAAAATAAGTATGATGCGGCTTTTGTAAAACTGGATTCTTTGGTTTCCCAATTTCCAGAACATACCTTGAAAGACGATGTTTATTACTCGAAAGCGCGGATTTATACCAAGCAACGAGAATATCAAAAAGCCGTCGAAATGTATGAAAAAATCATCACGGAACACGCTGAAGAAATTCGTGCAGATAATGCTTTATTTGGCTTGGCGCAGTTGTACGAAATGCAGTTGAATGATATTGATAAAGCGAAAGAATTGTACGAAAAGATATTCTTAGACCACTCTGGCAGTACGTTTGCGGTGTTGGCGCGAAAGAAATTTCGGGAGTTGCGTGGGGATGTGTTGAAGTAATGTGTTAAAGTGTTGGTGTGTTTAAGTGTTAATGTTAGCACCTATTTCCATTTTTGCGTATCGAATCACAATTAACCAATCACGAGTAACGAATCATCACCAAACAATGAAAAAACACCTACTACTTTTTATAACAACTATCTGTTTGAGTCATTTCTTAATTGCTCAAACAGATAGCATTCCTCCCGACAATCAACTCCTTCGAAAAAGCAGCATCATCGTTTTACCATTAGCTTTTTACACGCCTGAAACAAGATTTGGCGGCGGTGCAGCGTCTATTTTCGCCTTTCGGATTCGTGGAAATTCAGACGAGACCAAGCCTTCCCAAGCGCAAATTGGTTTTGCGTATACGCAGGAAAAACAGATTTTATCTTACCTCCCTTTTCAACTATATTTTAAGGAACAAAAATGGTTTTCCTACGGAGAATTGGGCTATTATCGCTATGTTTATCAGTTTTATGGTGTTGGAAATGACACCAATGAAGATGACAAAGAAGCCTACGATGCCAACTATCCGCGAGTGCGATTGAATGTTTTGAAAAAGGTTTCACCAAAAATTTATGTCGGTGCACGGTATTGGTTTGATGACTACCAAATAGAAAATAGGGAAGCTAACGGATTGTTAGATAAAGGAGATTTCACAGGGCAAAAAGGAGGGATTATTTCAGGTTTGGGCTTGGTAGCTAACCGAGATTCCCGCGACCAAGTATTTTATCCAACGAAAGGAAATTTTACGGATGTAGTACTTTATACCAATCAAAAAAACTTGGGTAGCGACTTCAATTTTACCCGTTTTTCGGTAGATGCAGCGCAGTATATTAAATTGAGTGAAAACGGCATTTTAGCAACCAATGCCTTTATTGATTTTGTGTTTGGCGAACCGCCGTTTCAGCAATTGGCGTTTATTGGTGGCTCAAAAAAACTGCGTGGTTTCTTTGAAGGTCGCTATCGGGATAAAAAAATGTGGATACTGCAAGCAGAATATCGGCAGTGGATTTGGAAGTTTATCGGCGGTACCATCTTCGCAGGTGCGGGCAGTGTTGCACCCGAAATTGGAGATTTTACCAGTCAAAAAATCCACTATTCTTACGGGGCAGGACTTCGTATTAGAGTTAGTAAAAAGGATAAAATTAATTTGCGGTTGGATGCGGGGTTTGATGAGGAATTTAATTTTTTGCCGTATATAACGGTGAATGAGGCATTTTAAACATGCGCTCATTACTTTATTAAAGGATACAAACGTTTCATTATTTGTCATTTATTTGACGATTTTCTAATTAGAACTATTTTAATCATTTTATTTAAAGCAACCTAAAATCGTAGCAAATACTGTGATAAAAACACTTTCTTAGTACTTATTTTTAAAATTATTATACTTTTCAAAATTATAGTTTACAAAACTCTACTTGACAACATTATTAAAAACTACTATATTTGTAACACGATATGTATTTCTCACCTATAGATTTAATGTTTTTATCATCTTTTTCACCTACAAAAATAATTTTAATTCTATTCTAAATTCATGATATAGATAGATTTAAAACGATAAAAAAAACTGTAATTGTTAGTAAGCGCTCTGCAATCTAACACGGCTTTTTATCTCACGCAATGATGATTTTTATCATCACATTTTATCACTTTCTGAATAATTTCTTATGAAGTCTTTTTCTTTGCTTGGGGATAAGTCCTCTATTACAATGCGTACACGCATTCAATACGTAAATAAATTGTTTTTTTTAAACCATTGTTTAGGATTTTATACGATTCCATCTTCTGGACAGGAATGTGTACAATATAACGACGCCCTTTCTGGTGTTTTTTTTACTCCTGGTGAATTCCACCAAGGATGCTCACCAGTAACTTATTGCATCAGTTTGTACAATGACCCAACTGATAATAGTGGCCCCATAGAAACTTTAATCACATTTGGTCCTGGAATTGGTAATGGAACAGTTAACAATTATCAATATTTAGTGCCTGTTGATAACGAAGTGAATGGATGGATACTCAACCCAATAGACGGTACATTTTCAAATTTCGTACAAGTCCCCGTATCAGGCACTGATCCAAATGGGGTTGAAGTAGCTCAATATTGTCTGGATTTTTATGTTGATGAACTCTACATTATGCAAGGGACTATCAAAACTTCTTTTTTAGCTCAAACTCTAGGATGCGAAGACATTATTATTCAAAATCAAGGCATCTCTCCAGGGGGAGTGAATGTAATCGAATCAAACGAAGTGGTTACAGTTTCTACTCTTCTTGCCGATACCCGATTACGTGAAAATATGAGTAACCGAATTGTAAATAGAGGGACGATACTTGTTGACCAAGATTTTACTTTCGTTAATAACTCAAAAGTATATATGGATGAAGGAGCAAAAATTACCGTCTTGGATAATGCTCATCTTACATTTTCTGACCAAACTAAGGTTTTGGGATGCTTCGAAATGTGGAATAGCATTGAAGTTCAACCTGGAGGAGAATTAACCATTAAAGATTTGGTACAAGTCAGGGATGGTATTCAAGCCATCAATGCGCTTCCTAATAGTACAATTAATGTTACCAACGGAACTTTCAAGAACAACCAAGTTAGCATACATTCAGCAGATGGTACTGGCATAGATTGGACAGTAGTTGATAATACTTTTTCATCTGATGCTCTATTGTCTCCTTTTGAAGGGCAGATTGCTAAAGCAGGAATAGAAGTTAGGGGAGTTGGTGCAAATTCACTATTTGGATTGGTGCATTTTGATAATAATAACTTCGACAATATGGCAAATGGAATACTTGCCCGAAACTCAGGTCTTTTAGTTACCAATGGTTCTTTTGAAGATATGCTATCTGTACCTTATCACTTTCCAAGAGGTAATGGCATTCATTTTCAAGGAGGAACAAATGCTGACATATTATTTCAAATTGGCAAAGGAAAAAGTTTAACAAATTCTACTTTTGATAATTGTGTAAATGGAATTTTTGTTATCAATGGATTTACAGTTGCTACCAATAATGGGATGGTCAATGTTGAACGAGGAATAGGCACTGCACTTTGCAAGAATAAATCTACCACAATTACTAATTCTATCATTAGTGCTTCTGACGAAGGAATAAACTTTTTACTAAATCAACCTCAAGTCACTAGCGATATTTCTGGCAACGATATTATCATCAATGGTGACTTTCAAAGCAGTTCAGGGATTCGGATAAATGAGTTCCCTATAGGAATCGGTTATGATATTGAGGACAATAGAATAGAAATTCAAAATGCTCAATTTGGTATTGAAGTTACGGGTACCAGTCGCTCCAATTTTAAAAATAACTATATCCGAATTGAGAACGAGGCGGCAAATGTCTTTGGAATCAATGTAGATGCCTCCGAATTGGTAGATGCCAATTGCAACCGAGTGGAAAAAACCACAACGGACATTGATGAAGACCAGTATGGTATCCGTTTTACCAACACACCAATGTCTGCCATTGAGTGCAATGATTTTGAAAACGTGCGCTATGGCATAAATATTTCTGGAGTCAATGATGCCACCTATTTACAAGGCAATAGTTTTGAAAGATATTATCACGGCATACTGATGGAAGAAAGTGGCAATTTACCTGCTCATTTTCACAATGCCAATCAATGGTTAGGAGCTTTTAATAGTCAGACACCAGAAGTTTTTCACGAAGCAAATACAGCAGCTGGTGGTTTAGTCTATTTTGAAGCTGATTCTGGTGAAAACCCTAATTTTGTTCCCAGCTTGACCCCTGATTGGTTTGAAAATGAACCAAATCAAACAGGAATGCCCACTTACGCTTGCCCTGCAAATTGCCCAGATTTGGATATTGACGAATGGATACCGAATCAATTAGATGAACTTATTGTGATTGGTGATGGAGGTCCAATCACCGTTACTCCTTATGCAGAGGAACAATTGTGGAATGCCCGACATCATTTGTATAGACGAATAAGAAACAACCCTCAGGTGGCTATTTTAAATCCAATATTTAATGACTTTATGAATGACCTCCCCGTCGGAATTCCACTTATAGAGGAAGGCATGGAAGACGTGGAAAATATTTTTTTAGCGAATGATGTTCCACAAGCATTGGTAGAAACTATTGAAGATAAAGTTAATGAAATTAGTCTAAGTATGACCGCTGGTAATTCTGCTCAAAGTTCTTCTGTTCAATCGCTTGTATCAGAATTGTCCACCCATTATTATACGCTGAAAGGTTTGACGGATGATATGAACCAAAATTTAAATGATGAATTGGATAATATTCAATCAACACTTGATTTTACAACCGATGAAACCTATGAAGAAAATGCGCGAGTCCTTCGAGCCATATTTTTAACAACTTTCAATGCCGATTCAGAAGAGATATTTACCAATGAGCAACGAACTCAATTAGAATTTATCGCCTACCAGTGTCCATTGAGTGGTGGAGATGCAGTTTACATAGCACGTGGAATGTTAGAATTTCCTAATAATCATTTTCCTGATGATGTTTTATGTACTAATGCACAAAATTCTATGACCGCTCCATTGAATCAGACTACTCCAATAGTTGCCTTCTCGGTTTATCCAAATCCAGCTACTGACGCAATGACTGTTCAGTTTAAAGATGCCTTAGAAACAAACGGAGAAATCTCCATCATCAATCAATTAGGTCAAGTAGTTCAAACGTTTTCTGTAAATGAAGGAACTACCCAACAAATACTAACCGTTGGAGAAATTCCTACTGGACTGTACTTTCTTCAAGTAAAAGAAGGAGCAGAGATTATTGAAACAACTACCATACAGATAACTAAATAATTCTTTAACCTCATTTTAGCCCTGTAAGAGATATGTCTCTCTTGCAGGGCTATCTCTATATTAAAAATTATGAAAAATTTAATCATAATCACCATAATTATATTTGTATTCCCATCTTTATCTTTCGCTCAACTAAAACATGATTATCACTGGTTTTTTGGCAATGAATCAGGAAATACTTTTCAACAAGTAGAAGGAATTGATGTAAACTTCAACAATAACCCTATATCTGCTGACTTTCTGGAGATTCCCTTCGAGATTTATTTTAGCAATGCGACCATGAGTGATGAAGAGGGCAATTTATTATTTTACACCAATGGTTGCGAAATAGCTAATAAAAACCATGAAATCATGATGAATGGAGATAGCTTAAATCCTGGAGAAATTCATGATTTTATTTGCTGGAGAGGATATGCAGGTACGCATCAAAGTTGTTTAGCTATACCAAGTCCCCAAGACAATGAAGAATACTTATTATTTCATAAAGCGTTAATTTATGATGATAACTTCAATGTATTTACTGACAAACTCTATTATTCTTTAATTGATATGGATTTAGATGGTGGTCTTGGTGGGGTTGTAGAAAAAAATATAATAATGGTCGAAGATTCTTTGCGGTCGGGAGAAATGACTGCTATAAAGCATAGCAATGGTGAAGATTGGTGGTTAATCAATGGCTCTTATTTGTCCAATGAATATTTTACATTCTTAATTACTCCAGATACTATTGAAGGACCTTATTATCAAAACATTGGTTTACCTCATACGTATCAAGGCGACGGTGGAGGTCAAGTAATTTTCTCGCCCGATGGCACAAAATATGTTCGATTTAATAACATCGACCAAATTTATTTATACAATTTTGATAGAACAACAGGTTTATTTAGCAACTTTGAATTTATAGAAGTGCAAGATACCATCATTATTGCGGGCTGTGCCATTTCTCCAAATTCTCAATTTTTATATGCTTCGACAAGAAATGAACTCTACCAATTTGATTTAGAAGCTGCTGATATTGAGGAAAGCAAAATACTCATTGATGTGTATGATGGATTTGCTGATCCACTTCCAACCAGTTTTCAACGTATGGAATTAGGACCAGATTGTCGCATATATATGAATAGTACCAATAGTGTAGATGAACTTCACGTCATTCACAATCCTGATGAACAAGGCTTGGCGTGTAACTTTGAGCAACGAGCATTTCAGTTACCCAGCAATCATCAGTTTTCTATGCCTCATTTTCCATATTATCGCATGGATACGGACTTTCCGATTTGCGATAGTAACTTGGTTGTCAATAGTACGGAGATATTTAGACCGTTGAAAAAGAAAATAACGCTTTATCCTAATCCAACTTATGGAGAATTAAATATTAGTGTTCCAGAAGGAATAAAAGGCAATGCCAATCTACAAATTTTTAGCTCTTTAGGACAGTTGGTTTTTGACAATCAGTTCTCTATTGAAGCAGCAAAAGAAACATTAGATTTGACCTTTTTACCTGTTGGGATTTATTTGGTTTTTATAAAAACGGGTGAAGGTGAGGTTTTTTCGGAGAAAATTCAGATTGTTCGGTAAAGGAGAAGAAGCAAGGAATTTACAATTATTGCCCTGTACAAAATTCGGTTCTGTAATAAATCCTGTATCAAAACACGGGATTTATCACAGAACCTACAACTCCCTAAACTTCCGTAAAATTATCCAACAACAACGTCCAATCATAGTCATTAAATTTCATCTTCGGCTTCGTCCCTTCTGGAATTGCTCCATGCTTCGCCAAAAACTTCCGTTTCCCACCTTTAAACCAACCAAAATCTGCACTAAACCACTGCAATAAGCGCGGAACGTACACCACATTCTCCTCTTTTTTATAAGTAGAATGATTGTTTAAATACTGTTCAGAAATCAAATTCAATTGCTCATTCATGCGCCGATAATCGTAGGCAGCGACGGGTGGACAGGACTTCGCACCGCAGTTCAAGGCGAAATGTACGCGACCGTCGGCATCACTTGTTCTCATTTTTCGCTCATATTTCCCCGGAAACCATGCAGGCAAATAACCCAATCCCAACGGTGCTTTGGAGTTACGAATAATACCATGCTCTACATCTTCAAAACTCAAATGCTGGCAGGCGATGTAAAATTGTTTTTCTTTAAAAAAAGTACCTCGGTCTTCAAATTTTTCAGGGTTTTCACCCAAAATAATCTGAATGTGTGCATTGTAAACATTTATCCAAAAAGCCATTTTATCCAAATCACTTTCTAATTCTTTCACCAATACATCTGGCTCAACATTTTGTAAACTATCCAGCATTTTCGACACATCTTTTCCATCTCGAACATCTTGAATCAGTCGATAAGAAAGATTCGCATACATTTTAACTTGTGCAGAAAGAAGGTTGAATGACATAAAAAAGGATAAGGTAATAATAACAAAAATCTTATTTTTCATAAATTTGTTTGTTTTAACTGTGTACGTTGTAAACACCCGAAAGCAGAAATTGCTCAATGCAAAACGTCTTTTTCGGGACTTCTCCGCTTTTTTCATTTTAAAAATAAACCGCAACATTTAACTTTTAGCGGTTTCCGTTCTATCTTCCTTCCTTTTTTTACACCTTTGTGTCACCAAAAACAGGTTTTCTAACGTACATTTGTAAAAAGAACATCCAAGAATAATATTTACATGAAAATTAGCATCATCATTCCGACGCTTGACGAAGAAAAAAATATTGCCCGTTTGGTCAATCATTTAAAAAATTTGTCCCACCAAAATTACCTGCAAGAAATAATTGTTTGTGATGCAGGAAGTAAGGATGCTACGCAAGAATTGGCGCGAAATGCTGGGGCAACGGTGCTGCAATCTCCCAAATGCGGACGAGCTATTCAGATGAATCATGCAGTAGAAAACTCAACGGGCGATGTCTTATATTTTGTCCATGCGGATGTGTTGCCTCCAGAAAGTTGTCTGGCAGATATTGTGCATTCTTTGAAGAAGGGACATAAATTTGGGTGCTTCTGCTACAATTTTGATTCGGAGAAAAAGTCGTTGAAATTCAATGCGCGACTCAATAAATTTGATTGGTTAGTTGCTGGTGGTGGTGATCAAACGATGTTTATTGGACGTGATACTTTTTATGAATTAAACAGATTTAAGGAGGATTTGCCAATTATGGAAGACTTTGATTTTGTATGGCGAGCTAAGAAAAAATATAAAATGCACGTCATTAAAAAGAATGCGACGGTGTCCGCACGGAAGTTTGAAAACAACAGTTATGTACGGGTGCAAGTGGCAAATATTTTAGTATTTTTTCTTTTTCGGGCGGGGGTTTCACCCAACTACTTATCAAAACTATATAAAGGGATGTTGAATTAAAAATAGACTTGGCTTCCTTTTTGCATTTACTGGATTATATCCCCATTTACCTATAATTTATAATCCATGCAAGACACTATTATCAACCACCAAACTAAAGTTGCATTAAACACGATGTTCGATAATTTTTATCAAATATCGGCATTGACTGACCGCCCAGAATTTGTCAATCCAAGCGAAGAATTGTACAAAATGAAGGAAATCAGTGTACAAATGAAGCATTGGGCAACGTTTTTAGCGATTGCCAATGAAGAAGCAAATTTCACTATCCAACCAGAAGATTATGCTGAATTGTTACGCAGTTTTTTGACTTCCTTGGAAGAAAGTGGCGAAGAATTGGTCAACACTTTGGATACTGGTTATGTGATTTTGATGGAACGAGTGGTGGCGCAGAATTAAATATGTGTTTATGTGTTAGGGTTTTAAAGTGTTAATGTGAAACGCCCATTTCCCAAAAATAATTGCCACAATAATCACTAATCTACTAATTACGACTTCTTCCAATTTCTAAAATTATAGGTAAATTTCAACATCAAATACCGTTGCAAAACAGTTGTTTGCACATCTTCAATCGCAATTTCGGATACATTCCGAGTAATTGACTGGTTTTCTGACAACAAATCAAAAGCAGTCAAAGCGATTTCTCCTCTTTCATTATCAAATAATTTCTTGCCAATTGCCGCATTCCAAAGCGTATAATTTTGGTTAAAACCATCTGATAAACCACTATAATATTGATGCGTCAAATCTGTCCGAATCACAATGCCTTTTGGTAAAATCCAACCCAATTTTAACCTTGATTTTTGTTGCCAATATTTAGAATCACTATTCGCTTGAACGGTATTTTCAACTACATTATAAGTTGTGCGAGTCGAGATGGTAAAATCCACTCTTTCACTGATATTACTACTTAATGTGACACTCAATCCCGCCGTTTTATTTTTAGAAAGATTCAATACATCATTAATCAAACTTGGCGTGCGAGTATAGTTCGCATTGGCATCCAAATTCAAGTTCGTTTTCAACTTTCCTAAAGGCATTCCATACGTAAAATAGGTGCGAAAATCCCAGTAATTGTCCAAGTTGACAGGCTGCGACAGTTGCGTTCCAGGCTGCAAGGTGATTTGATTGAAAATAGGGGCATCTGTATTTTCTAAATACGTTGCATTTGAAATAAAATCGTCAGTATAAGTCACATTAATCATCGCATATAAAATGGTTGCTTTATCAGTATTGGTTTTAGAATATTGAGCATTTATTCGGTGCGAATAGGATTGGTCAAGTGCGGGATTTCCAATAGATAATTGAAGTGGATTGCTGTTATCCAATACGTTTTGCACTTGGTCAATAGATGGCGATTGGGTATTAGAACGATAGAAAAATCGCAGGTCTTCTTGCTTCGAAAATCGCCGCCGAATCATGAAAAATGGTAGCACATTATAGTACGTTCGACTAAAGTCATTCATCGTTGGAAATATTTCATTACTTTCTAGTTTTGACCATTGCAAATTGGCACGGGCAAGAATAAAAAAGTCGCGTCCTTCCCGAAAATTATAACCTGCACCAACCTGTTGAGTATAATAATAATTATCAAATTCACTACTCAACTCTTCGTTAAAAAGCACGTATTCTTCCGACTCATTTTCCAAGTCAAAAGTCGATTTCTCTGATTGGTCTTGCTGCATACTTGCCCGATAATTGAACATCAAACTACTCTTGTCATTCAGCGGTTCGGTGTAGGTCAAATTGGTGGCTAAATTGCCGCCTTTCACCTGCAAATTGGCAAATTGGTCAATCGTATCTAAAGATGCTGGAGGCGTAAAAAATGCTGTATTTGACTGTAAAAAACTCTCTCCCGATTGGTCTTTGTAACCAGTTCTCAAACTGATGGAAAAAGTGCGACCTTGCTTCTTAAATTTATGTCTAAACAAAATGCTATTACTAAAATCCAACCCCGTCAAATCAGACCGAAAATCATTATTGGCTTGGCTTAAAATCTCCGTTCCT
>ENA-ORXM01004935-ORXM01004935.1-marine-metagenome-genome-assembly--contig:-NODE-4935-length-11160-cov-3.161148_pt1 | contig 11160 bp, 8 predicted proteins | sample MGYA00237867_ERZ511480 | MGnify/ENA primary metagenome ERZ511480 (study PRJEB26309, sample SAMN06266103) | marine metagenome | isolation source: Algal blade | place: United Kingdom:Sidmouth, United... | reverse complement strand
AAGTACATCAGGCGAATATGGTTGGCTTAATGGAGTTGCTCCAAAACGAGGGCATCCTAATTGCTCACCACATTTCTCAACCGGGTAAAGATTTACTCGAAAAAAAAGGCATCAATTATCTGGACATTGCGGGCAATTGTTTTATCAAAAGTAGCCAAGGTTTATTTTGGAAAATCAATAACAAACGTGCGCCAAAAATTGAAGCAGTCAATAAGCATCGAGCCTTTCATAAAAATGGGGTTAAACTGATTTTCGCGTTGATGATTGATGAAGCATTAATCAATCAGCCTTATCGAGTACAAGCAGAGGTCGCCAATATTTCTTCCAGTACCGTTGGTGCCATTCACAAAGATTTGCAAAAAGCTAAATTTCTTTTTCAGTTAAACAAAGAGACAAAACAACTGGGAAATAAGCAAGAATTATTGAGTCAATGGGTACAGGCTTACCATCAAAAACTAAAACCTAAATTATTCAGAGAACGCTACCGATTGTTGAAGGGTGGCACAGAAAACTGGCAAAAAACAGACCTTGGTAACTTTGCCTTTTGGGGCGGTGAACCTGCGGCTGATGTGCTAACTAACTTTCTTCATCCCGAAGACCTCACACTCTATACCAATCTGGATAGGCGGCAACTTATCAAACAATTGAAGTTAATTCCAGACTCTAATGGTGGGGTAGAAGTGTACAGCCTATTTTGGAAATTGGAAAATGATTTAATGGTCAATACTGCCCAAAAAACGGTTCATCCCTTGTTGGTCTATGCCGATTTATTAGGTACAGGCGACAACCGGAATTATGAAACAGCAATGAAAATTTATGAGCGATACCTCAAAGATATTTTTGAATAAAGTAACGGATGAAGTCGTTATTGAGATTTTAAAAGCTTTAATACCTGCTCTAAATGAGGCAAGTATTGAATATTTTATCGTCGGCGCATTTGCCCGTGATATAGACTTGCTGGCTGCTGGACATACAGATGCACCTACTCGAAAAACCAAGGATTTAGACTTGGCAGTGATGATGGCTTCCGAAGAAGATTTTGAAAAAATGAGAAAATTGGTGGCTGATTTGGAAGACTTTGGACCACATACCAATCCAGAATTACCCTATAAATTCCTATTCAAAAAAAGCTACGAAATTGACTTTATTCCTTTTGGCGAAATTGCCAATGAAAAAGGCGAGGTAGAATTAAAAGCACACAAAACCTTTATACTAAATATTCCAGGCTTTGACGAAGTTGCTCCAACAGTACAAACAATTGCAACGCATGAAGCTGATATTTTAAAAACGGCTTCTTTGTCAGGTGTCGTATTCTTAAAATTACTGGCTTGGCAAGACCGACCCGAGCGAGAAAAAGACATTCAGGATATTGTCTATATCTTAAAAAACTTTATGTCTCTGAATTATGAAGAGATTAGCATGGAAGAAGATAATTTATGGGATATATATGAAGATGAAAATCGCCTTTTCGATGAAATGGTTTCTGCTCGTTTCATTGGGCGGCGAATCAATGAAATGGTGTCTGATTCACCTGTTTTGAGGAAAAGAGTGCTCGACTTATTGGCAACGGAATCAGCAGACGCTACAAAAAGTAGAATGGCACGATTGGTTGATGCGGAATATTTAGAAGATTCGACGCGACTGATTGGGCAACTTTATTTGGGGATGATGGATTAAAAGGAGTTCGCGTTTTTTCTTGAAAAGAATTTAATAAGTTGAGCAAGTCAATTTAGAAAAATTAACAATCTTAATGATGAGTAAGGAAGTAGAATTTAAAAAAGTAGTAATAGAGTTCTCTTTCTGGGAAGCTCAAATTAAAAATCTTAGTTCACTCAATCTATTGGATGGAAACATCTTTTCTGAAGACACCGTTTGTACGTTATTAAACATAATTTTTGGCTATCAATTGAAGAATGTTAATGAGCAAAATAACAACTATCCTGCGATAGATTTAGCTGATAATTATAATAGAACTGCAGTCCAAGTAACATCGACAAAAACCAAGAAAAAAATTCAGTCAACCTTAGATAAGTTTTTTGAACACGAACTACAACAAGAGTTTGATGAAATTTTCATTTTTATTCTTGGTAAAAAGCAAAAAAGCTATACCAATCTTAAAATTGTAAGAGACTTTGAATTTGATGCCAAAAAAAATATTTTAGACTTCAAAGATTTGTTGGACATCATTCGTTATTTGCCAAAGAAAAAAATAGAATATATAGCAAACTTTTTGCAAAAAGAGAGACTGACTGACAGCAACAGGAAAACTAAATCTAACGCCGTTAAAATTAAGCAGAATCTTGCTTTGAAAAAGCGGTTGAAAAAGGATTTGTTGTTGAAATTAGAGAAGAGTAGTCTGCGGAAGGCAATGTATGTTCCCTATATAAAGTTCAAATATTCAAAAGTTATTATTCGGTCAGTTAATGATGAAAAATTTCCAGAAAGAGGCTTTACTGATGGTGAAATTGACAGCTGGTTTGTGAGTGAATTTTGGAGATTCTACGACAATGGATTAGAATTAGTTTCCCTTGGAGGAACGGTGATTTTCGATGAAAATGGAAATTGGGATATGGTCATACCAAGCCAAAGGGGAGAATCTGCCCACGACTTTTCTTGTAACTGCTTGATACACATAACTTAACAATGTTTTTTCTTTTCCGAAAATCAGCTTCAATTTAGAGCGTAATTCTTGGAGTAAAGCAAATTGAAGGAATCAGCTATATTTTCATCAGAAAAATCATAGGTTCCAGTTAGGTGGGCATGCCTCCAGGCATTCATTGTTTTCTGCTTAGTCATATTGATTAGTTCCTCCCTTTTAGTTGGATTTTTTTCTTGCTGAATCTTTCTGGTCAGGTACAAATAATTCCAGCAGACGATGGCATTCTTAATTAAATTCTTGCAAGCATCGGCTATTTGCTGCTCCGTTCTGGTCAAGTAAATCATCTCTCCACCGTTGGCAAAAAAGATAGCGGAAGAAAAGCGATTACTGGATTCTATCGCATTTCCACTTTTGCGACTATCCTGCCGCATTTCTAAATCATCTGTAAATCTTAGCACATGAAGTGTTTTGGCCATTCGACCATATTCTTTTAATGCCGCGTAAAGAGGATGTTGTTTGGAGTAGGAATTGAAGCGGCTAAATAATTGTGAGGCGGTACAGTACTTCAATTTTAACGAAGTAATAATGCGAAGTATTTCGTTCCAATTTTCTTCAATCAATTCCTCGCGAATGTAGCCTTTAGGTAGCACCAAATATCCTTTCTGCTTGTACTCACTAATTGGATGTTCCTTGAAAGTGTAAATATGTTGCCTCAACATTTTAGCAATATTCGGACAAAATCCAAAGTTTAGCAAATCCGTTAGCCCAAATAAAGCCTCGGTGTAGCCATGTGTATCGGTTGTGTGAATTGTTGATTTTATTGTATTATTATGTAGCAATCCATCCAAGACATAAATTGCCTCTCTGACTGAAGCATCTATGATAACAGAGTAAAAAGGAATGCACCGCTCATCGACAAAAGTATAAGCAACAACACCTCTACTTTTCCGATAATACTTAGCGGAATAGTCAGCGAAAATAGTGTTTTCAGAGATAAGTCGTATTTTTTGTCCATCTGATGATGTCCTTAATTCGCCTTCCTTCTTTAGATATAAATTAGCAAGTGGTAGTGTAGCCGTAAAATTAGAAATGGCATCATTAGCTTTATTGATATTGGCTAAATTGAAGTACCAATTGGTTGCATTTTCTAATTGGCTAACCCGAACTTGTGAAGCAGCCTTAGCCATCGTAGGAATGCCCAGATTGCAACCAAAAGCAGTAATACCTGCAAAAAATAATGATTTATCAGGTCTTTTCTTTCGATACAATGGTTGTAAATGTTGAAAGTGCTCCACAAAATTAGTGGTTGCGTCAACCGTTGAAAGTATCTCGCTTAACGGAATAGCCGCAACACCAGGAAACAAGGATATATCCTGTTCTTCCTTTTCTACTTTTGGTGTGACAATGTGGTACTTATTATTTTTACTCTTGCGGAAAAACTTGTTGTTTCCTGCCAAAATATTGTCATTGGTGTTTTGATAATGATGGTGTAATATCTTTTTATAATCGGCTATTCTTGCTTTGACATCCTTTAAATGAGTGAGATTAGCCTTGTCCAAAAAACTGTCGGAATCTTTATCCCAAAGGTCTTTAGGGATTAGGAGATTGTCCATATTTTTATATTGATACGTGTGTTTTAGCTGAAGTTTTCCTCGGTCAAAACCATCTTTTACTTTTTGAAATAACAGTATTTTGTAAAGCGATGCATTAAATTTTCCATCTTTATCAATCAAAGCAATTTGCTCTTCGTCATTGAGAAAATTAACTGGTGCAGCTTTAGTTATTACTCCATCTTTGTCTTTAAAATATTGGATGCCTTTTGACAAGTCTTTATCCGAATCTGCATCATTTAAAGTAAGTTTTTTCAGAATAGGATTGACTCTTATTTGTAAACTTTGTGATTGTCCTGCTAAAAAGTCGTAGTATTCATCTTCGCCAGTAAGTTGCTGCTGCTCTTTAATCTGTTCTAAATCATTGGGTTGTTGTGCGGCCTCCAGTTGGTCTTCATTGGGCAATAACTTTTGTAATTGCTGCTCTTTTTGTGCCGCTGGAATATTCATCCATGCTAATGCCCTGATTTTCTGAATCAACGAAGTGGTGTCTTCTGCAATATGCATGACTTGTTGAAATACTTTTTTACGTTCTTTACGCCCTTCAAACAAGCGTTCTTTTTCTTTAGCGGTTGCTCGATTCCCTGCAACTTTACAAACGGAAATTAAGGTACGAACCATCCAGTCTTCAAAGATGCAACGTTGATAGGCACAAAAAGTAGCGAGATTAAAATAGCGGTCTATCTCTTCTTTTCTAACGATGTGTCCTGATTCTGTATTTTGAACAATTTCTCCAAAATGTCGAATGGCATTATGATTTAATTGAAGTTGTTTTAATAGTGGCTGGAGTGTTTCAAAAATGGATTGTATGATTTCTAATTTTTCTACATTGGCTCTAATTTGTTTAGGTGCATCTGAAGGACTTAATTTATGTAGAGTGGTTAAAACATACTCTTCTTTGCCATTGTCTATTGCCTTTTCAAGTAATTTATCCAAAGCTACTTTTTGTTCGGAGGTGATTAGTTGACCAAATTTCTGCTTCATCTCTTTATTTCGTTTACGGATGGCATTTGTCAAAATCAGTTGGAGATTATAGTAAGTAGGCTGCTCAATACGCCTCCACTTTAGCCAATCTAAAATATAGCCTACAATAAGTCGAGGAGCTTCCCAAGAATAGATTTGCTCATGAATAGCATCCGTTACCAAGCGATTATGAATTTTAGGTTGGTACGATTGGAAAGCAAAATGCTCTAAAATAATTTGCCTATGTCGAGAAAAAGTGCTGGCTTTATATTTCACTGCATCGAAAGCAAAAGGCATCATTCCATACTGATTGCAGAGGTATTGAATATCTTTTTGGTTGAATTGTTCCGTTGGGTAAATTCGCTTTGTCGCTAAGAAATAACCAAACATTAATCGAAATCCAACTTTGTTGGTCAGACTCGGAAAAGAATTAACTTTGATTTGTAAAGAGGCTGGCAGCGATAAAAAATGCTTTCTTTCATTGCCTGTAAATGTTGGTACATTTTCATACGCTGCTTGTTCTTTCTCGGATAACACTTGAATTAAGGGCATAATTTGAAATTTATTTGTTAGACAAAACGAGCGTAAAACCTATTCAATAAATTAGTAGGTTTAACACCCTTTATTTTTATCAAAAAAGTGATAATTTTATACCATAAAAGGGTTTTTATTAACAAGACTAAAATATTGCCATGATTTATGCCTATATCCGAGTCAGTACGGACAAACAGAGTGTGGAGAATCAAAGATTTGAAATATTGAAATATGCAGATGCTAAAAAAATTACGATTGACCAATGGGTGGAAGAAACCATCAGCAGTCGCCGAAAATTGGACGACCGATTATTAGGGAAAACTTTAGTACGACTCAAAACCGAAGATATTTTGATTGTTTCAGAACTATCTCGGTTGGGGAGAAACTTAATGGAGGTGATGAGTATTCTGCATACTTGTATGGACAAAGATGTTGAGGTTCATACCATCAGAGAAAAGTACGAGTTGGGAAATAATATCAGTTCTAAGGTGTTGGCGTTTGCGTTTTCCCTTTCCGCTGAAATCGAAAGGCAGCTTATTTCTCAGCGAACTAAGGAGGCACTCGCTCGAAGAAAAAGTGAGGGTATGAAACTGGGCAGACCAAAAGGTAGTCTATCCAAACAAACTAAGCTGAGTGGTAAAGAAGAGGAAATCAAAACCCTGCTTGAAAAAGACATTGGCTATAGTGCAATCGGAAGGATACTTGGCGTAAATCGTTTAACCGTCAAAAATTTCGTAGAGAGTCGAAATTTGGATTAGAGACGTTCTAAGCAACACATTATTGTTTCCTGTCAACTGGTCATTTTTTTTAAATAAGCGGCGTAGAACCATATTGTGTAAGCTCATTGTTTTCGTGGGCAAATTCTCCCCTTTGGCTTTTAATGACCGTTTCTGCAAAATGACATGTGGCACAGGAATAAGTACCTAAGGCAATGTTGTTGCTGGGGTTCAAAGCTAAAGCAGTTTCGTGAAACAACAACTTACCCAATTTTACCCTTGGGTCATTATCTGGTTTTTCTGAATCGGTAAAAGAGTAGGGGCTGGGAATGGAAGATTTTGATAATTGATAATAAGCAAATTCATTAGCACAGCTATCGCAAGCGGCTACTAATGATCGCCTCAGTTGTTCATCAATAGGCAAGGTAATTGGTTCTGATTCACAGGAATAATGAAGAACAGAGAATAAAAAACAGAAAAAAAAGATGTATGATAAGGTGATTTTTTTCGCAAACATTTAAGTAGTTTTTTAAAAAGGTAGGCAACGTCTTAAATTCAAAAATATTAAAACAGGTAATACTTGATTATAAAGAAGATATAATTGTTTATAGGATTAGATTTTTAAAAAAGCAGTTTGAGATGGTCAAAGTTACCTGTAAGATGTTTGAAAATTTAAGACGTTGAAAACAAAACAAAGAAGCCGTCCCCAGCAAAACACCAGGGACGGTTCTAATTAAGTCAGTATTTTCAAATTCTACATCAAAGCATCTTTGATGTTCTCGATAACTGAGAAAGCATTTTGTGAACGATCCATGCAGCCTTCCGCTCGATTGGCAGCATTTTCTGAATCATTTGCTTTCTGTTCAATATCACTCTGCAAAGAACCACATTCACTTTTGATACTTTCAATTTCTTGCAAGCAACCTTCTGATTCCGTTTTCAAGCCGTCAATCTCGCCTTTCAAGCTTTCAGACTCACCTTTGATGTCCAAGATATCTGAGCAAAGTTGATTAGATTCTTCTTTGACGCCTTCAATGTCATCTTTTAAGCCTTCAGAATCTCCTTTCAACCCTTCGATGTCGTCTTTCAAGTTGTTGCAATCTTCTTTCAGATTATTACAATCATCCTTCAGACCTTCGATATCGCCTTTTAAGCCTTCAGAGTCTGTTTTGATACCTTCAATTTCACCTTTTAATCCTTCAGATTCATCTTTGATACCAGAAATATCAGCACACAGTTGATTAGATTCTTCTTTAATTCCTTCAATATCTTCTTTCAATGCTTGGCTATCATCTCTCAGAGCCGTTGATTCATCTTTTAAGGCTGATGCTTCGTCTCGGATATTACCAGCTTCATCACGAATAGCTTCGGACTCATCTCTTAGTGCAGTTGCTTCATCTTTCAAAGCACTAGTTTCATCTTTCAAAGCAGCTGCTTCATCTTTGACTGCTGATGCTTCGTCTCGAATGCCTTCTGATTCATCTCTTAAAGCAGACGCTTCATCTTTCAAAGCACTAGTTTCATCTTTCAGAGTAGTTGCTTCATCTTTGACTGCTGTTGCTTCGTCTCGAATAGCTGATGCTTCGTCACGAATAGTTGCAGACTCATCTCTTAGTGCAGTTGCTTCATCTTTCAAAGCACTGGTTTCATCTTTCAAGGCAGCTGCTTCATCTTTGACTGCAGACGCTTCATCACGGATAGAAGAAGATTCGTCTCGTAAGGCAATCGCTTCGTCTCGTAACGCAATTGTTTCATCTTTCAAGGATATTGATTCATCTCGGCATGTAGAATTTTCATCTTTCAAACCGTTGCTTTCATCTCTCAAGGAAGCTGATTCATCACGTAATCCAGCTGACTCTTCTCTCAAAGCAGCTGATTCTTCTCGAAGGCTACCGATTTCATCCAATAAGCTATTAGATTCTTCTTTTGCTGTTCCACACTCATTTTTCAAAGTGTCACATTCTTCTTTTGCTGTTCCACACCAATTTTTGTACTCCTCTGCTTCATCTTTTATACCAGAAGCTTCATCCCTTAAACCTGTTGTCTCATCTTTTAAAGAATTGGTTTCGTCTTTCAGACTGTTGCTTTCATCTCGCATACTGGAGGATTCGTCACGCAAAGCAGCAGACTCATCTCTCAGCGCAGCTGATTCTTCTCGAAGGCTACCGATTTCATCTAACAAGCTATTAGATTCATCTTTTGCTTGATTGCAATTGTCTCTCAAGCTATTAGATTCATCACGTAATCCTGTTGTTTCATCACGCAGTCCTGTTGATTCATCTCGTAGTGCAACGTTTTCATCACGAAGGGTCGTACACTCATCTCTCAAGCCCGTATTCTCGTCTCGTAATGCTATATTTTCATCACGAAGAGTCGTACACTCATCTCTCAAGCCTGTATTCTCGTCTCGTAATGCTATATTTTCATCACGAAGGGTCGTTGACTCATCACGTAAAGCTGTGATTTCATCTCTTAAACCAGCAGATTCATCACGCAATCCTGTTGATTCATCTTTAAGGGCCGTGTTTTCATCACGAAGGGTAGTTGATTCGTCTCGTAAGGCTGTATTTTCATCTCGCAAACCTTCCGACTCGTCTCTTAACGTAGCCGATTCATCTCTCATTCCTTGCACTTCATCACGAAGGGTATTCATATCCTCCTGCATTTGCTGCATTTGTTCGAGAATCTGATTGTATTGATCAGTCATTCCCTGAATGGCTTCCGCTTTTGCGCCCAATTCTTCCAGGGTGCCGTTTGCTTGCATTAACGCAGCATTTATGTCATGTGCTATTTGACTTTCCATTATTATTAAATTTTAGAAGTTTTAAAAATTGTGAATACGTTACCCCGAAAGCTCGGGAAGAAAAATTGGTTTTTTTAGTCAAAAAAAATTAGTTGCGCCGGCAAGTTTTGACTATTTTAAATATCTTTTACGTTGTTCATAAAGTTGTTTAGTTTATCAAAAAATTCACTCAGATTGGCTTCCAATTCGGCTGCAATATTGAGGTCTTCCAATTGTTCCTCTGACATTGCATCCATTTCTTCTTCCATTTCTTCATGAAATAAATCCATTTGTTGATTCAAATCCTCTTGAGCTGCTTCCTGAATACCTTTCGCCAACCCTTGTTCAAGAGCTATGGCTTCTTTTAATTCAGGGTCAGTTTCGAGTTGATTTTGAAATTTTTTTAAGTCTTCACCTTCCAACTCTCCTGCGAGGTATTTTTCAACTCGTTCTATGTTATTGCTATCGTCCTTCACTTTCTCAAATTTTTAAAAGCGACCTTAAAAAATTAAGACGTACACTTGATTAATACAGATAAAAAAAAAAGGTCTCCCTGTTTTTTTTATTTTGTTTCAAAATTCAAAATTGAGTCTATCTAAAAAAGAGTGGATGTTATTCTTGTCAAAAAATCATTGACTTTGATTAAATTTTAATAACTTTTTCACCACTTTGCAATTCTCGGAAAACAGCAAATTGAATTGAATACTTGTTAATACGACTTACTCTAAATAGGTCTCCTATGTTTAATAAACAAATGTACACTTTTCACTAAAAAATTGATTGTCAGTCATTTAGTTCGTATTTATTTTGAACTTAAATTGATAAATCACTTTTTTTTGAAGTAAAAAAACATTCAAATATGGTTTTTTAAGGCGATTGGTCAATTAGAATTAAATATCAAAAAGGAGTCCTTGAGCTTTCAAGGAAACTATTCACAATTTTTAAAAACTTCTAAACTCTTGGAATCATCAGTAATGGATTACTTTTAATCATTTTAAATGATTCAAATAAAAAATAGTTATGTTGTTATTTGTTTAAAGTGGAACTTTAATCTAAAAAATTCCCCGATGCTTGGTATCGGAAAAGTAATTTCTGAGTTAAGCCTTGTGGGAGTAATTCTACGCCCGCTTGCGGCGGGATGCTATAATGATAGGATTTAATTATCTTGCGTTAATCATTTAGGCGATATGATTTGCACTTTTTCAATGGCAAAAGTAAGATAAAGGATGGATTTTTTATTCTATTATTTTTATAGAAATCAATTTTGGATATTAAAGTTATTTCAATATAGGTTTTTTTGTTGATTAACCCTTGTGCCAGTCAATAATTGCTTTACATATTCTACCACCAGTAACGCTATCAAATTTAGCGAACATAAGTCCGGAATTGACTTCTAAAAAAAGATATTTACCCGTTTTGGAGCAAGTTTTAAAATCAGCAGCAGCAAAATCTAACTTCAGTCGCTGCATTAATACCGATAATTTAGTGGATAGATATTCGGGTACATCTGTTTCTACTATTTGAGTTTTTGTGTCTATCCTGTAGTCTAGTTGGTCTGAAATAACATGAAAGGCAAAAAAGTGATTACCGATACCATAGATTCTCATTTCTGGTTGCAACAACCGATTTTGTAAATACATGAGAGGGCTATGTTTTTCTTTTTCTTTTTCTCCGTTTTGCATGTATTCTTTTAAAGATATGGTGTACTGACCGCCGATGACTGGTTTGATAATGTGTTCTTCAGGAAATTCTAATCGAGCGAACAACTGAGTGTGATTCGTAATAACTGTGTACGGAATATTAAAACTTATTTTTTTTGCAAGTGCAAGATTATAAGATTTGTTCATCCCAATATATTGTTGATTAAAAATTGAAACGTGCTCTTTTGTGAACGCCCACTCCTTTATTGTTTTAAACCAAGTATCAATAGTTCGGTAAATATTAAGCGGCAATTAA
>ENA-ORXM01004931-ORXM01004931.1-marine-metagenome-genome-assembly--contig:-NODE-4931-length-11166-cov-3.409956_pt1 | contig 11166 bp, 11 predicted proteins | sample MGYA00237867_ERZ511480 | MGnify/ENA primary metagenome ERZ511480 (study PRJEB26309, sample SAMN06266103) | marine metagenome | isolation source: Algal blade | place: United Kingdom:Sidmouth, United... | reverse complement strand
ATGTCGAGCCGCCCGGGCGTGATGCTCAGCAGTCGCGCCGTCACCGCGTCGGGCATGTTCCCGTACGCCCGCGCGATCGCCAGCACCGCCTCGGCATGGTCCTCGTTCATGTGCGTGACGATGCCGGCGGCCACGCCGGGCGGGAACTCATCGTCGTCCATGCCCCGTCTCAACCGTCGTAGTCGACCACGTCGACCAGCTTGGTCGCCTCCGAGCTGTGCTCGGCGATCTCCGCGAGCGGCAGCGAGTCGGCCTCGAACTCGCCCCAGCTCGATACCAGCTCCGAGCGCGGTACATCGTCCTTCACCGGGTACTCGTGGTTCGCCTCCGCGTAGAGACGCTGTGCCTCGTCGCCGGACATGAACTCCATCAGCTTCAGCGCATCGTCGCGGTTCGGTGCCGAATTGGTCATGACCACTCCGCTGATGTTCATGTGCGTGCCGTGCCCGTCCTGATCGGGGAACACGACGTTGACCGCATCCGCCCACTGCCGCTGCTCGGGATCGTCGGCCATCGCGCCCATGTAGTACGAATTGATGACGGCCACGTCGCACTCGCCGGCCGCGATCGCCTTGACCTGCGCCCGGTCGTTCCCCTGGGGCTTTCTCGCCAGATTGCCTTTCACGCCCTCGAGCCACTCCTGCGCGGCCTGCTCGCCTTCGTGGGCGATCTTCGAGGCGATCAGCGCGACGTTGTAGACGTGCTTGCCGCTTCTCGTGCAGATTCGCCCCTCGAGCTCGGGCGCGGCGAGATCGTCGTAGGAGCGGACGAGACCCTCCTCGGCGCGTTCCTTGGACGTGACGATGATGCGCGCGCGGTTCGTCAGCCCGTACCAGTGACCTTCGGGGTCACGGTCTTCGGCCGGGATGTTCGCGTTCAGCACCTCGCTCTCGACCGGTTGGGTGACGCCGGACTCGACCGCCTCGGTAAGACGGCTGACATCGACGACGAGCAGAAGGTCGGCGGGACTGTTCGCCCCCTCCGCCTGAAGGCGCTCGATCAGCCCTTCCTTGGCGAAGACGGTGTTGACCTCGATGCCGCTCTCCTCGGTGAAGGCCTCGAAGATCGGCTCGATCAGGAACGGCTGGCGGTAGGAGTAGATGTTGACTTCGCCGTCGGCGACTGCGGTGGCGGAGGCGAGGAGCAACAACGCGGCCATGCCGCCGGTCGCTCCTGGAATCATCGGTGATCTCGAGGCCATCGTTCTCGATTCGGGTGATGTGGTATGTCGATGATAATGAGAACGATTGGCGTTTACAACCATGCTGCACGTAGGGTCATAGACGACCTCCGGCCCCGCGAAAGACATGCGCGCGGGCGGTGGCTACTCGATGAACTAGACGCGCTTCGAGAAGGGGCTCGTCGAGCCGAAGGTGCTGCCCGAGGAGCCTGCCACGCTCGCGCGGATGGGCGAGCTCGACGCGGACCCCGAGACGAGCGACGTGGGTCGGTTCCGGCTCGCCGAGCCCGAGACCGTGCCCGACAACGAGACGATCGAGGCGTGTCGCACGCTCGAGACCAGCGCTCCCTCAGGCTGCCGGGGGCAGCTCCCGATCCGCCTGCTCGGGATGCGAGCGGGCGATGATCGCGGCGAGTTTTCGAGAGAACTCCTCGGGCTGGAGCTTCGACATGTAGCCGTCCGCCCCGACGTGTAGGCCGAGACGCTCGTTCTCGGTGCTCGACAGCGACGAGTGCATCATGACCGGGATGCCGTCGAACCGGCGATCGGCCTTGAGCTTGCCCGTCAGCACGTAGCCGTCCATGCGCGGCATCTCCACGTCGGTGACGACCGCGAGCAGCGTCTCCGAGAGCGGGCGCCCCGCGCGTTCGGCCTCGTCGGCCATATCCTGGAGGGCGTGCCACGCGTCCTCGCCGTTGTCGGCCGAATTGTACTTGAGCTGCATGTGATCGAGGATCTTGGCGACCTGTGCGCGCGCCACTCCCGAGTCGTCGGCGAAGAAGACGAGGCGGGAATCGTCGACGGCCTCGAGGTCCAGATCCGCATCGAGAGGGCTGCCCAGCACCTCGGAGATGACCTTCTCGACATCGACGATCAGCAGCATGCGCCCGTCCTCGAGCGAGCTCATGGCGGTCAGCATGTTGTTGTGGTTGTGGCTGATCATCTCCGGCGGCTCGCGAATGTCGTTCCAGGCCAGTTGCAGGATGTTCTCCACGCTGTCGACGAGAAAGCCCTGGGTGGTGGTGTTGAACTCGGTGATGACGAGAATGTCCGATGATCCGCGCCCGCCGGGGAAGCCGCAGTATCGGGCGAGATCGATCACAGGTACCGCCCGGCCGCGAATGTTGGCCATGCCGATCATGCAGCGGTGGCCGCCCGGCAGGCGTGTCAGCTGCGGCATCACCATCAGCTCGCGCACCTTGAACACGTTGATGCCGTAGAGGGCCTTCCCATCGACATCTCGAGGGTTGGCGAGCTTGAACAGCAGCAGCTCCAGACGGTTGGTACCCGCGAGGCTCGCGCGATCGTCAATCGACTTGAAATCGATCACTGAAGTCACCGTCTATCGTTGGCGGGTCGCTCGACCCGTGAGATGCGGCGGGTCGCTCGACCCGTGGATGCAAGGGGTCGCTCGACCCGTAGGGCTGCGCGCGTCCGTGCGAAGCGGACGCGTCTCGTTGTCGGCTGCAAGCATCGGACCGTGAAGTGCTCTTGCGAGGAGCCGGTCGCGTTCGTCGCACGGAATCGGGGAGCCGGAGGTGAAACTGTGGGCCAGACGACACCCGCTCCGTGTCGAGACGCGGACAATCGTGCGTCCGACGACGACCGCGGTGGTGGACTTCCGATGCACGAACGAGCGAGCGACGATTTCGATTTCGACGAGTGGGCCGAGTTGTACCGATGCGACCCCGCCGCCTTCGAGGCGCGCCGGGAGGTGTTGCTCGGGATCGAGCTCGCCCGCGGCGACGAGCGCCAGCGCGAGCGCGGGCGCGACGCGCTCGCCCGCTACGAGCGGGCCGCGGTCGGACTCGACACGTGGGGGCGCCTGCAGCTGGCGGCGAGCTGCATGAGCGAGTCGGCAGAGGCGCTGAAGGGGTCGCTCGCCCGGCTCGGCGAGTGCTCGCTGCGGGAGGCTGGGGCGTTGCCGGACGACCGATCGTCGTGAGTCCTTGGGGAGTCGACGGCGCCCGCCCCGCCGTGCGAGGCCACCCGGGCGCCCTCTCAGAACGTCCGGCGCCGGCGTTGCAGCGATCGGCGCTGCAGGGCGTGCACGTGCCGTATCAGTGTCTCCTGGTCGTGCTCGAGCAGGTGCTCGAAATGAATCGATGCGGTTCCGGGGCGACCTTCCTCTGCCGGCTCGAGCCGAACGACGCGACCGATCGCCGCCACCTCCTCGCAACGGGGTAGGAGCACCAGCCCGACCTCGACCGCCACGCCTTCGTGCAGCCCCTCGCTAGCGGTGCAGCGCAGCCCACTGGCCGAGAGATCGACGCGTACGGGGGTGGACTCGCCGCGCGGAGCGTCACCGTCGGTCGTACCGGACAGCGTCGCGATTCGCCGCTCGAGATGCGAGAGATAGGCGGCGACTTCCGGCATCTCTCGTCGGATCTCGCGAAGGGCCGGTCGCAGCTGACGACTATCGAGCTGCAACTCCTTGCCCGGGTCGTAGTCGCGGCGCCAGTGCTCGAGTCGCTCGAGCGTCGTCCGCAGAGCGTGCTCGTCGAGCGGGCGGAGCCGGAGCAGCACGTCGTCGTGGTGACGAACGTAGGAGCGTCTGTTGTCTGAGCCGTCCATCGGTGGTACCTCGCGGGAGCCGCGCCGTTCGGTGGGGGAGCGCGACACGTTGGAGGGACGATCGACGACCCCTCCGCGGGCGCCACGAGAACGACTGCGGAAAGCGGATGCAGGAATCGGATGCAGGAATCGGATGCAGGAATCGGGTGCAGGAACCGGGTGCGAGAACCGGATGCAAGAGACGAGCCGGTAGGGGCGGCCGGATTTGCTACACTCGCGGCCGCTTCAGGTGCCCTCGCCCTCGCTCGGGGTGGGGGTGAAACGGGAAGCCGGTGCGTACCGAGCCTCGGGTTCGGGACCATCCCGGCGCTGCCCCCGCAACGGTAGGCGAGGGGCGTGCGGCATCGCAGCCACTGGACGGGGCCGTCCGGGAAGGCGCCGCGCGTCTCGGGCGCGTCTCGACGCGTCCGACGCTCGCGAGCCCGGAGACCGGCCTGTCGCGCGAGGTGCCGGCGTTGCGGTGGGCAAGGCGGCCGTGCGGCCTGCGCTCCGTAGCCCGCCCGTCCCCCTTTCTCACTCTCCACGTGCCGGCACGGGTTTCGGCCGAACCTGCACGGGGTGTGCGACGGGGATGAAGCGGATGGGGATCTCGTCACGATCACGGCCGGCGGTATCGCGTGGCGGACGGTGCTCGTGGGTGCCGGCGGCCCGCGTCCGGCGACGGCGCCCGGCGGCGCTGGTCGCGCTCTCGTTGACGCTCGCGCTGGTCTCGGCGGCGGGCGCCGCGCGCGCGCGCGCCGCACCCTATTCGATCACCGACGATCGCGGCGTGCGCGTGAGTTTCGAGAGGGCGCCCGAGCGCATCGTCACGCTGCTGCCCTCCCTCACGGAGACCGTCTGCGCGCTGGGCGCCTGCGCGACCCTGGTCGGTACCGATCGTTTCTCCGACTGGCCCGAGAGCGTCAGCGAGTTGCCGAAGCTCGGCGGGTTCGAGGACGTGCAGGTGGAGCGGCTGTATGCGCTCGAGCCCGACGCGGTGCTGGTGGCGACATCCACGCGCGTGATCGATCGGCTGGAGTCCCTGGGTCTGACGGTGGTGGCGCTCGAGCCCCGCTCCCTGGCCGACGCGCGACGCGCCGTGGGTGTGCTCGGCGAGGTGCTGGAGCGCTCCGGGGAGGCCACGGCGCTGCTCGATCGCATAGACGCGCGCGTGCGGGCAGCGGCGGAGCGGGTGCCTCCGGCCTGGCGTGGAGCGCGCGTCTACTTCGAGGTGTCGGAGTCCCCGCACGCGGCGGGCGAGTCGTCGTTCATCGGCGAGCTCTTGGGGCTCCTCGGTCTCGACAACGTCGTGCCGGCGAGTCTCGGTCCCTTTCCCAAACTCAACCCCGAGTTCGTGGTACGAAGCGATCCCGACCTGATCCTCGCCGCTCGCCGCAACGCCGAGCGGATGGAGGCGCGCCCCGGCTGGGACGAGATCGGTGCCCTTAGCCGGGGTCACGTCTGCGGTTTCGAGGAGCGAGCCCACGATGTGCTGGTGCGCCCCGGTCCTCGTCTCGGCGAGGCGGCGGAGGTGCTCGCCGATTGCCTCGCGTCGCTGCCGCCGCGGGGCGGGGCCGAGCGATGAAGACCGCCGTCGGCGGCGCCGCGTGGCTGAGCGGTTGGCTCGCGCTCGCCGGGCTCGTCCTGCTCGGCTGCGGCCTGGCCGCGGGCAGTGAGGGGTGGTCGTTCGCGTGGGGTCGGGAGTCGGGGCTGATCGGTGCGATCCGCGCGCCACGCTCGTTGGGCGCGTGGTGCGCGGGAGCGTTGCTCGGGGTTTCCGGAGCGCTCGCGCAGGGGCTGTTCAGAAACCCGCTGGCCGATCCCTACCTGCTCGGTAGTGCCGCCGGGGCGGGGCTCGGGGTCGTGTTGGTCATCGCCTCCGGTACGGCCGTCGCGGGCAGCTCGCTCGCCGGAGCCGACTGGCTCGGCCAGCTCGGGCTGACCGGTGCGGCGTTCCTCGGTGCGCTGGGGGGAGTGTCGCTGACGCTCCTGCTCGCCGGAGGGGCGGCTCGACCCCTCGTGCTGCTGCTCGGCGGTGTCGTCGTCGGGGTGCTGCTGGGAGCCGTCGCCGATCTTCTGATGCTGCTCTCGCCCGAGGCGCTCCGGGGCAAGCAGATCTTCCTGCTCGGAACCACCGGGCTCCTCGGTTGGGAGAGCGTTCTGGTGCTCGGCGTCGTGCTCGGCGTGACCCTGCCGCTCGCCGTGCGCTTCGCCCTCGTGCTCGACGCGCTGGTGCTCGGAGAGGCGAGCGCGTCGAGTCTCGGCTTGGACCTACCGAAGCTACGGCTGATGCTGGTCTCGTTGATGGCGCTGTGCACGGGTGCCGCGGTGGCGCAGGCGGGATTGATCGCCTTCGTCGGGCTCGTGGCGCCGCACCTGGTGCGGCGTCTGGTGACGGTCACGCACGGGCCGCTGTTGGCGTTGTCGGCCCTGTCCGGCGGCGCGCTGCTGCTGGCGGCCGATGTCATCGCGCGCAGCGTCATCGCCCCGCAGGAGCTGCCGGTCGGGGTGCTGACGGCGGTGGTCGGCGGGTGCTACCTGATGCTGCTGCTGCGCCGTCGTGCGGTGGATGCTCGTGTCTGAGCCGATCAGTGGAGCCGGCGCCGTGGCCCGGGCGGAACCGCCCGAGGCAGCACCGTCGCGAGTCGGGTCGAACCTCGGCTTTCGCTCGGACGACGTGCCGCTGCGGGGCGAGCGACTGTGCCTGAAACTCGGCGGTCGGCGTGTCGTCGACGAGGTCTCGGTCGCCCTTCGCGAGGGCGCTTGGACCGCCATCGTCGGTCCGAACGGGGCGGGCAAGAGCAGTCTGCTGAGTCTGCTCGGCGGTCTACGGAAACCGAACGCCGGGCAGGTCCGGCTGCGCGGACGAGCCCTCGCCGACTGGCCGGCGGCGGCCCGTGCCCGGCAAATCGCCTGGCTCGCCCAGCAGGGCGAGGCCGAGGGGGACATCGCCGCGCGTGACGTGGTGCGGCTCGGGCGATTGCCGCACCACGGTCTGCTCGGCGCGCCGGGGCCTGCGGACGAGCGAATCGTGGCGGCCGCGATGGCCGAGACCGAGTGCGACGCGTTCGCCGACAGTCGGCTGGGCGAGCTCTCGGGCGGGGAGCGCCAGCGTGTGCTGTTGGCTCGGGCTCTGGCGGTGGAGGCGCCGGTACTGTTGCTCGACGAGCCCACCGCCCATCTCGATGCCCCGCACCAGAGCGCGTTGGTGCGGAGCGTGACGCGGCGCTCGGCGGCGGGCGCCGCGATCGCTGTGGTATTGCACGATCTGACGCTCGCGCTCGCCGCCGATCGGGTCTGGCTGATGGTCGCCGGTCGGTTGCTGATCGATACCGAGCCGGACGACCCGGAGCTGCACGCCGCGCTCGTCGATGTCTTCGACGCCTCGATCGCGATCGAGCGACTCGAGCGCGATGGGCGCGCGTTGCATGTCGTACGACCGCTCATCTGAGTGTCCGCGCTTGAGCGGGCGTCCTTGAGCGGCTTGACGGCGGCGATCGCGGCGGGCGCGATCCTGCCGCTGAGCCTCGCCGTGGATCGCCTCTGGGGCGAGCCGCCCGTCACCTGGCATCCGGTCGTGGCCATGGGCAAGGCGCTCGAGCGCATGGGCCGGTGGCTGCCGAGTGGCCCACCGGGTGCCGCCTTCGTCGCCGGCGCGGCCGCCTGGACGATCGGCGCCTCGGGCGTGCTCGGCATAGGTTGGTTGGCGCACGCCGCTCTGCTCGCACTGCCGCTGGAGAGCGCGTTCGCCCACCTACGCCTGACCCCCGGCCTCGGCGACATCGTACGGGCGGTGCTCGCGGCGGCGCTGCTCAAGCCGCTCCTGGCGCTGCGCTGTCTGCTCGAGGAGGTGGTAGCCGTCGAGCTCGCCCTCGGGCACTCGCTCGCGGCCGGGCGCGAGCGGGTGGCCAGGATCTGCAGCCGCGACACCGGCTCTCTGGGCGTGGCGGCGCTCCGCGAGACGACGGTCGAGTCGCTCGCCGAGAACCTCGCCGACTCGGTCATCGCCCCGCTGTTCTGGTTCGCCGTGGCCGGGCTGCCGGGCGCCGCGCTGTATCGTTGGGCGAACACCGCGGACGCGATGTGGGGCTACCGCGACCCCGCTCGCCAATGGTCTGGCAAGTTCGCCGCGCGAGCCGACGATGTCCTCTCGTGGATACCCTCGCGCCTCGCCGCGCTGCTTCTGTGTCCTGTCGGTCGCTACGTTCCGCTGCGCCGCGAAGCGAGACGCACACCCTCGCCCAACGGTGGCTGGCCGATGGCGGCGATGGCTTCGCGGCTCGGGGTTCGACTCGGCAAGCCGGGTGTCTACGCGATCAACGCCGACGCTCGCGAGATCGAGAGCGTCGATGTCTCGCGCGCCGTGGCGCTCGCTCGTCGAGCGGCGTGGTGTGGTGCCTTCGCGCTCGGGCTCGCGCTCGCCGCGTTCGGAGCGCTCGAGGCGTCCCCCGGCGCGCTGCTCGGGCGGTGGTGGTGATACTCGTTCGCCTCCCGGCTCAGGCGCGATCGAGCGCTCGGTCGATGTCGTGGATGATGTCGTCGACGTGCTCGATGCCGACCGAGAGCCTGACGAGATCGGGACCGACGCCGGCGGCGATCTGCTGCTCCTCGCTGAGCTGGCGGTGAGTGGTCGAGGCGGGATGGATGACCAGCGTCTTCGCGTCGCCGATGTTCGCCAGGTGACTCAGGAACTCCACGCCCTCGATGAACCTCACCCCCGCCTCGAGCCCACCCTCGATACCGAAGCTCAGCAGCGAGCTCGCGCCCCTCGGTAGGTACTTGCGCGCGAGCGCGTGGTAGGGGTTCTCCTCGAGACCCGGATAGCTCACCCAGCGTACCTTGGGGTGGTCGCGCAGATGGGTGGCGACGGTCAGTGCGTTCTCGCAGTGGCGCTCCATCCGGACGTGCAGGGTCTCGAGCCCCTGGAGGAGGCTGAACGCGTTGAACGGGGAGAGACTCGGACCGAGCGTCCTCAGGTACTCCATCCGGGCGCGCATCGTGAAGGCGAAGTCGCCGAAGGTCTCGAAGAAGCGCACACCGTGATAGCCGTCGGAGGCATCGGTCATGCGCGGGAACTTGCCGTTGTCCCAAGGGAAGCGGCCGGACTCGACGATCAGCCCGCCGATCGTCGTGCCGTGTCCGCCGATGTACTTCGTCGCCGAGTGCAGCACGATGTCGGCGCCGTGCTCGAGCGGGTTGCAGAGGTAGGGCGAGGGCACCGTGTTGTCGACCATCAGCGGAATCCCCGCGTCGCGGGCGATGTCCGCGACGGCGGCGATATCGAGCACGTTGAGGTTCGGGTTGCCGAGCGCCTCTGCGTAGAGAAGGCGCGTCCTCGGGGTGATCGCCCGAGCGAAGTTCTCCGGATCGTCCGGATCGACGAAGTGCGTCTCGATGCCGAGGCGGCGGAAGTTGACATCGAGCTGAGAGAGGCTCCCGCCGTAGAGCGTCCGCGCCGCGACGATCTCGTCACCCGCGTCGCAGAGAGTCAGCATCGCGACCATCTGCGCGGACATTCCCGAGGCGACGGCGAGCGCGGCGCGCCCGTTCTCGAGAGCGGCGACGCGCTCCTCCAGCATTGCCGTGGTCGGATTGGAGAGCCGGGTGTAGACGTTGCCGAAGGTCTCGAGGTTGAACAGGCTCGCCGCGTGCTCGCAGCTGTCGAAGACGTAGGAGGAGGTTTGGTAGATCGGCGGTGCGCGCGAGCCGGTCAGAGGATCGGGTATCTGTCCGGCGTGCAGACAGAGCGTCTCCGGTGCCCAGCGCCGGTCTTCCTCATGAGCCTCGGCCCGGAGCCGACGCGAACCGGAGCCGGCGGGTGTCTCCCGGGCGTCGTGGTCGTCTGTCATGGTGGTTCGGGATGCTCCGTGTGGAAGAGCGGACCGGCCCGTCGTCTCCGGGGAAACCGGGCGATCGGGAGGCGGTGGTCCGAGGGCGGGCGGATCGCGAGGCGGCAGGCTCTCAGAGATTGACGCGACGTGGACGGCGCGAGGAGATCAGGCGGGTGTTCACCCCCGCCCAGTTCAGCCCCCCGAAGATGCGCGCGTGCTCGATCTTCGTGCAGCGATCCATGACCACCTCGAGCCCGCCGGCGCGGGCGATCTCGGCCGCCTCCTCGCTGACCACGCCGAGCTGCATCCACAGCACCTTCGCGCCGATCGCGACCGCCTCGCGGGCAAGGTCGGGCATCTGCTCGGCGCGTCGAAAGCAGTCGACGAGATCGATCGGCACACCGATGTCGGCCAGCGAGGCATGGCTCTTTCTCCCGAGGATGGCCTCCCGTGTCGGGTTGACCGGGTACACCTCGTAGCCGTGATCGAGCAGGTACTTGCCCACGAAATAGCTCGGACGGTAGGGCTTGTCCGAGAGACCGACCACCGCGACGCTGAGCGATTCGTCGAGGATCCGGCGGAGCGTGGCGACAGCGGGCATGGCGAGCGGCTCGGAGACGGTGAAAGCGAGAATATCAGGACCGGAACGCCCCCGAGCCGTGACGGCCCGGTCGCGCCGTAGTAGGGTCGCCGCCGTCGCGCGCCATGCCTCCGTTGCAGTTCTGCCCATCCGAGTTTCTAGCGGTGGCCGGCTCGCCGCCCCGGCCTGACGTTTCTCCTCGCCTCGATGGCGGGGTTCTCCACGAGACCTTACCGATGAACGACGAATCGTCCGTTCCGTCCGCCCTGGCGCATCTCGCCGAGGCGTCCGGCATCACCACCGCTTACTGGGACGCCGGCGGTACACGTCGGACCGTACCGGAGACGACGCTGCGCACGCTGCTCGCGGCCCTGGGCGTGCTCGAGCGGGTCGATGCCGAACCCGATGCGATCGATGCCGCGATCGAGCGTGAACGGACGGCGCACTGGCGCCGCGCGCTACCGCCGGTGCGAGTGCTCTACGAGTCCGAGCCCGCCGCCGTCGCGCTCGTCGTCGACGAGGGGCGGCTCGACGCGTCGTGCCGCTGGTCGATCCGTACCGAGGAAGGCCGGACGCTCGACGGCGAGTTCACGCCGGCCTCGCTCGCTCCGCAGCGCGTCGACACGGTCGCCGCCGAGGAGCGCGCGGAGCTCGACGGTCGCGTGCTCAGACGCCTGACGCTACCCCTCCCCGAGCTGCCGCTCGGTTATCACACGCTCGTCGTCGGCGGCGCGCGCGAGGAGGGCGAGGAGACGAAGGCGCGTCTCGTCGTCGCCCCGCGCACCTGCCACGGCTCGACACCGGCTGGCGCGGCCGATACCGACACCCGCGTTTGGGGACTCGCGTTGCAGCTCTACGCGGTGCGTTCGGCGCGCGACTGGGGCGTCGGCGACTTCTCCGATCTCGGACACGCGGCGGAGGTGACGGGCGAGCTCGGCGGCGATGTCGTCGGCGTCAATCCGCTGCACGCGCTGTTCGCCCACGATCCGGAGTCGGCGAGCCCGTACAGCCCCTCGAGCCGG
>ENA-ORXM01004929-ORXM01004929.1-marine-metagenome-genome-assembly--contig:-NODE-4929-length-11168-cov-3.766387_pt1 | contig 11168 bp, 8 predicted proteins | sample MGYA00237867_ERZ511480 | MGnify/ENA primary metagenome ERZ511480 (study PRJEB26309, sample SAMN06266103) | marine metagenome | isolation source: Algal blade | place: United Kingdom:Sidmouth, United... | reverse complement strand
GTACCCTTGCCCCTTCTGAAAGATTTTGAATGAAGTCTACTACATCTTCTACCCGATCTCGCTTTACTTCCTCGCCAGAAATTGGAGAATAGGTTTTTCCAACCCGCGCATAGAATACCTTTAAATAATCCATAATTTCGGTAAGCGTGCCTACGGTTGATCGAGTATTCTTCGTTGTTGTTTTCTGCTCAACCGCAATGGCCGGGCTAATCCCATCAATACGCTCCACATCGGGCTTGTCCATTCGCATAAGAAATTGCCGAGCGTAAGAAGATAAACTTTCGACATAGCGGCGTTGACCTTCGGCGAAAAGAGTATCCATAACCAAGGAAGATTTTCCGGAACCCGACACGCCGGTAACCACAATGAGTTTATGCCTAGGAATTAGCACATCTACATGCTTGAGGTTGTTCTCGTTAGCTCCTTTAATGAATATGTATAAATCTGTATCGATAGTTGGGCTTACAAGAGTTTGGCTCATTCTTTGCGGGTAGTTTAGTAGAGTAAGCGTACAAATTAAATTGAAAACTTATCGTTTTCTATAATTTGTTGAAAAAACTTACTATTTTAGCGCAACAAAAAAACAACCCCCTATAGAGTAAGAAATTTACAAGAACAAACTTTTTGTAGTCATGCATTTAGATCACTCAGATGATAAGAGTCTTGTAAAGTCTTATATCAATGGAAATGAAAGAGCTCTCGGGGTTCTCATCACTCGTCACAAATCTCGCGTTTATACCGCCATTTACATGTTCGTAAAAGATACATATTTGGCTGAAGATTTGTTTCAAGACACATTTATTAAAGTTGTAGACAGGCTTAGGCGTGGTAAATACAAAGAAGAAGGCAAGTTTTTACCTTGGGTGCTTCGTATTGCCAACAACCTCTGCATTGACTATTACAGAAAAACGAAGCGTAAGCCAGGTATCGTTAATCCTGAAGGGTTCGATATTTTTGAGGTACTCAACTTTCAAGAAGATAACGAAGAAGATAGGATGATTAAAAAAGAGCGAGCCACTTATGTAAAAGGGTTGCTCGATAAGCTCTCACCAGAACAAAAAGAGGTGGTGATTTTGCGGCATTATGCAGATCTCAGCTTTAAGCAAATTGCCGAATTAACTGGCGTAAGCATAAATACTTCTTTGGGAAGAATGCGTTATGCACTGATAAATATGCGAAAAATGATTGATCAAACAGCAAGCGTAGTGCAGAAATAGCCTACCAACTTGTTCTGTTTGTAGCAAAAAGTGATGTGATACGACTCTTTCCGGAGTCGTTTTTTTTATGGGTTGTATTTCTCTATTCAGCTTGTATTAGCGTGCAGATGTTCTAGTCAACCCTTCCTTTGCCTTGCACCCAAATCATTCGTCGGCTTTTACCATCTTCTTCAGGGCAGGGTTTAGCCTGTGGGTTGCCTCTGCGCATACCGCCAGTCACACAAACAGTATCACATTGTTCATTGAGCACATAGGCCGGGCCATCTACAGCCATGCCATGATCGAAAAAGTAATAAACTTGCCCTTTACTTGAATAGGCGAACAGTTGTGACATTGATAAATGTGTACCATTCTCAATAAAGTCATCAATTTTATTATTGATGCAGTCACTCATTGGTGGTGCCGTTGTACTAGAATTTGGCACAGTATCAGGTTTTTTTGTGCTTGGCTTTTCAGCAGTTTCATTCAGTTTTATTTTGGGTGGAGCTGGCGGTGGTGGTGGCGGAATTTTTTTTGAATCGCCAACAATTAGCGTAGTGTTTTCATTCAGGTTCTGCCCGAATATTTTCCCTTCATACCTGTTGCAATCTTCATTGAAGAATTGCCATTGGTAAGTGCCTCCATCAACAAAATAAACATTCTCACCATTTAACTCAGTTTTAATGATTGATAGTTCATCTAAATCGCCTGAGTTCTCATAATTGTCAATGAGCATGGCTTTCACACAGTCAGGTGAAGACTTTAATGCTTTGAGCTCGCTTGAACTTAGTTCTTGTTTAAGCATCTTCTTTTCTGCACAACCGCCTTGTTGTAAGATAAACATTGGTAAAATGCATAGGGTAAACAGTATGGTTTTCATAATTTTTATTTTAATAATGCTGTAGCAGCATCAACAATATCTGTACGCCAAATACCGTACTTCTGCATTAATTGTTCTGGTTTTCCGCTTTCTCCAAATGTATCATTCACAGCCACAAAACCCATTTTAGTTGGTTGATGTTCCGCTAATACTTGCGCCACGCTTCCGCCTAGGCCACCAAGTTTTTGGTGCTCCTCAGCAGTCACAACAGCTTTGGTTTTTGCTGCCGATGCAAGAATTGCCTCACCATCTAGTGGTTTTATGGTATGTATGTTCAACAAATCTACTGAAATGCCTTTTTGTTCCAGTTCTTTTGCTGCTTCTATACTTTCCCATACGCAATGGCCTGTGGCAATAATAGTGATGTCGGTTCCTTCTGCCAAATGAATAGCCTTGCCAATCTCAAACTTTCCTGCTGGCATAAATACAGGAATTTTTGGACGACCAAAGCGTAAATATACTGGGCCTTCCATTTCGGCAACAGCCAAAGTAGCATCGTAGGTTTGGTTATAATCTGCGCAGCAAATCACCGTCATGTGCGGTAATGCTTTCATCATAGCCAAATCTTCTAATACTTGATGTGTCGCACCATCTTCGCCAAGTGTTATTCCGCTATGGCTTGCCGCAATTTTAACATTTTTACCTGAATAAGCGATAGATTGTCTCACTTGATCAAATACTCGACTTGTGGCAAAATTGGCAAATGTTGTGGCGAATGGTATGTGGCCGCCAATGGTTAAGCCGGCTGCCACGCCCATCATATTTGCTTCTGCAATGCCCGCTTGAAAAAATCGATGCGGATAAGTATCGGCAAAGTTGTTCAGTTTTAAGGAACCTGTGAGGTCAGCACACATGGCTACAACTTTTTCATTGGTCTCGCCTAAATGATCCATTGCAGCGCCAAACCCTGATCGGGTATCCTTTTTTTCTGTGTATGTGTAAGATTCTAATTGTTGTAAGCTCACTTGTAGGTTTTAATTATTTGTTATGCTCATTTCACTTCCAAAGCGAACCTCTTGCTGTTTTTCCTCAAACTCAACGAGCCGAAAATTGGGACCAACTTGCACGACAAGTCCATTTGGAATATCTTTAAACTCAACATCAGAACTCATTAAACTATTGAATGTAAATGCTAATATTGCTTGAATGTTTAAGTTATATCTTTCATCAACAGTAACCTCTAGTTCTTCGTCTTCTTTGTCGGCTGGTATTAAATAATAAGTTTTTGCTTTACCGTTAAAATATTTTGCTTTCTGCGTTTTTTTCTTCGCAATAATCATTTTTACATCATCGTCCTTAAAAAGCCTAGGCGGAGCAAAACCACCAACTGTTATCAATTCCATTAATGTAGCTTCCATGTAAACCTCACTACCATCCATAGTTGCTTTAAACCCTATCATACCCTCTTCTAAATCAAGAAACATAATAGATGGTGTGAAAGATGGATCATTTATGTCTACACGTGTTACATCCGCATAGATAGCCGTAACTTCCTCGTTCACTAAAAACCTTAGCGTATCATCAGCACCAAAAAAAGATTCGCTTACATAAATTAAGTCATAATCGAAATTGTAAGTTTTCACTTGCGCGTAAGAATACACGCAGAAAAAAAGTAAAAGAATTGTAAATAGCTGTTTCATTATTTAATAATCGCTTAGTGTTTCTTCAAGTTGTGCCAAGGCATTCTCTGTTTGTTCATCATTTGGTGCTTTGCCGTGCCAATGGTGTGTGCCTTCCATAAAATCAACGCCTTTACCCATTTCCGTTTTCATTACCATAACCACGGGTTTTCCCTTTCCGGTTAAGCTTTTGGCATCAGCAAGGTTGCTGAGTACAGAATCAAAATCATTGCCGTCTTCACAGTAAATTACTTTCCAGCCGAAGGCTTTAAACTTTGCACCAACGTCATCTAATTCCATCACCTGTTCGGTAGGTCCATCAATTTGTTGAAAATTTCTATCTACAGTAGAAATAATGTTGTCAATACTGTGGTGGGCAGCAAACAGTGCGGCCTCCCAAATTTGGCCTTCGTTGAGCTCACCATCGCCGTGTAATGAGTAGACTAATCGGTCATCTCCGTTTAACTTCTTGCTGAGCGCGGCTCCTAATGCAACACTTAGGCCTTGCCCTAGCGAACCACTTGCAACTCGAATGCCCGGTAAGCCCTCTTCTGTTGCTGGATGCCCTTGTAATCTTGAGTTAATTTTTCGAAAGGTACTTAATTCTTCAACTGGGAAAAAGCCTCTTCTCGCCAGTACACTGTACCAAACCGGTGAAATGTGGCCATTAGAAAGAAAGAATAAATCCTCACCGTTACCGTCCATTTGAAAGTCATCATTAATCTCCATTACCTCGTTGTAAAGCGATACAAAAAATTCTGTACAGCCTAATGAACCGCCGGGATGCCCTGATTGACAGCCATGGACCATTCTAATAATATCTCTGCGTACTTGTGATGCGATGTTTTGCAGTGTTTGTTTGTCTGCCATTGTTGAAATCTTGCCGTAAAGATAATTGCACAAACTACCTAGAAGGAGCGTAAAAATGAATATTTACCCACGCAAAGAAATGGTGTTGAACCGCGTATATGGTTGAAGAACTTCAGGAACCTTTATTTCATTCTTAGTCTGATTGTTTTCGAGTAGCGTAGCCAGTATTCGAGGTAAGGCAAGCGCACTTCCATTTAGCGTATGCGCTAACTGTGTTTTCTGCTTTTTTCCATCGTTTGAGGTTGGTCTGAACCGAATTTTCATACGGTTACTTTGAAAGGTCTCAAAATTTGAGACCGAACTTACTTCTAACCAACGTTTTTGTGCTGCACTATAGGTTTCAAAATCGAAAGTGAGTGCTGCTGTAAAGCCTAAGTCGCCGCCACATAGGCGTAAAACTCTATACGGTAATTCTAATTTTTTAAGTAGTGATTCAACGTGGTTCTTCATCAATTCTAATACATCATAAGAATGCTCAGGGTGCACAATGTTCACAATTTCAACTTTATCAAATTGATGTAAGCGATTTAAACCTCTCACATCTTTGCCGTAACTCCCTGCTTCTCGGCGAAAACAAGGCGTGTAGCCCGTCATTTTAATTGGCAAATCTTCTTCGTCAATAATTTCATTACGATAAATGTTTGTAATTGGCACCTCGGCAGTAGGAATTAGATATAAGTCATCTTCAGTTACGTGATACATTTGGCCTTCTTTATCGGGTAATTGCCCAGTGCCAAAGCCAGAATCTTCGTTAACTAACAAGGGTGGTTGCACTTCGAGATACCCAGCGGCCTCGGCCTCGTCAAGAAAGAATTGAACTAAAGCGCGTTGCAATTTTGCGCCTTTGCCTTTATACACAGGAAAACCTGCACCGGTTAGTTTCACGCCGGTTTCAAAATCAATAATATCTGATGCCGAAGCCAAATCCCAGTGTGGCAGCGCCTCATCGCCAAGGTCGGGTAACACATCTACAGAATAAATAATCTCATTATCTGCATCACTATTACCTTTTACAACTGATGGATGCGGCACATTTGGTAGAGTAACAAGCGCATCGTGAAGTAATGTTTCAGTTTGTGACAATTGCTCATTGAGTGCTTTCTCAGAAGTCTTAAGGGCAGCGACTTCTTGTTTTATCGCGTTTGCTTCTTCTTGTTTGCCAGATTGAAAAAGTTGCCCAATGTTTTTCGATTTCGTATTGATTTGAGCCAACACATCATCGTGTTCACCTTGTAGCGATTTTCTTTGGTCATCTAGAGTGATGATTTCTTTCACAATATGTTCCGCATCGAAAGAGCGCTTGTTTAACCCATCGATTACTGCATTCTCATTCCCCCTTATATAGCGCACATCAAGCATATAGAAATTTTTTGCGAATATAGTTGGTTATCTAAAATTATCTTGTAGCTTTGTGTGGTCTTTTAGATGAATCTTATCTAACAGATTGAGGAATTCAATCCTCTCTATATATTTCAACTCAAGATCTAGACAAAAGAATCAGAATTTAACAACCCCTTTTCCACTTTTTATGTACGACATACTGCAATTGAATGACATGCTTGTTCCCGAACTCAAAGATGTAGCTGAGAGCCTCGATATGAAAGGATACAAGCGCTTGAACAAACAAGACCTTATCTACAAAATTTTAGATCACCAAGCGGTGCACGGCAACAAATCTAGCAATGGTGCCGAGCAAAAGAACGACGCAAAACCTCAACAAAAAAAGGAAGAGCCAAAGAGACAAAGTCGTCAAAATAATTCTCGCAGCAGAGGTGGAAATGACTCGAATAATAAGCCCGATCAACCAAAAAAAGATCAAACTGAGTCTAAAGAAACAAACAACCCCAAGGAAAAAGACAACCAACAGAAGCAAACTAACAACAATCGGTCTAGGAACAACAACAAGCAAAACGACAATAGAAGCGAGAAAACCAATCGCAATGACAAGAGCGATAGGAATGATAAAAATGATCGCAATAACAAGAGCGACAGAAACGATCGCAACAATCAACAAGATCGCAATAACCAAAAATCTCAGTCGAATCAAAAAGACGAGAAAAAGAAATTTGATGTTGACCTAGACGGTGCTATCAGTGGCGAAGGCGTTTTAGAAATGATGCCTGATGGATATGGTTTTTTAAGATCATCAGATTATAACTACCTTAACTCTCCCGATGATGTTTATGTTTCGCCATCTCAAATCAAACGATTTGGATTAAGAACTGGCGACACTGTGAATGGTACCATTCGTCCACCAAAAGATGGGGAGAAGTATTTTGCGATGTTAAGTATCGAAACCATCAATGGTAAAAAGCCTGCCGATGTTAGAGATCGTGTTCCTTTTGATTATTTGACACCACTTTTCCCAGATGAAAAATTGAATATTTTTGATGGTGCTGAGAACTATTCTACAAGAATTGTCGACCTGTTTTCGCCAATCGGTAAAGGGCAAAGGGGAATGATTGTAGCACAGCCAAAAGTGGGTAAAACCATTTTGCTTAAAAAGATTGCCAACGCCATTGTAAAGAATCACCCTGAGGTTTATCTCATTATTTTATTGATTGATGAGCGACCGGAAGAGGTAACAGATATGCAACGCAGTGTTGATGCTGAAGTTGTGGCTTCAACATTTGATGAGCAGCCAGACAAGCACGTAAAAGTGTCTAAAATTGTTCTAGAAAAAGCGAAGCGCTTAGTTGAAAGTGGTCATGATGTTGTGATTTTACTTGACTCAATTACTCGTCTTGCCAGAGCGCATAATACAGTTTCTCCATCTTCTGGAAAAGTACTTTCTGGTGGTGTGGAAGCAAATGCACTACATAAACCAAAAAAATTCTTCGGCGCAGCTAGAAATATTGAAAATGGCGGCTCACTCACTATTTTGGCAACGGCTCTTATTGAAACCGGCTCAAAAATGGATGAAGTAATCTTCGAAGAGTTTAAAGGAACCGGTAACATGGAATTGCAGCTTGACCGCAGATTATCAAATCGTAGAATATATCCTGCAATAGATGTGGTTCAATCAAGCACACGTAAAGATGATTTGTTACTAGAGCCTGATATGCTTAGCAAATTACAAATTTTACGTAAGCACATGGCAGATATGAATTCTGAAGAGGCAATGACCACATTATTACGTCACATGAAAGGCACAAGTAATAACGAAGAATTCATTGCCACCATGAATGGATAATGTTTTCACTCAACAAATTTTTGACTAAAGCCGCTCTATTGAGTGGCTTTTTTATTGGCCTGCGTACACCTTAGCGGTTTTTGAACCAATCTTTCATTCAACTTTTACGAACAGATTAGAAACGTGGTGAGTCTATCTTTGCACCATGGCACGAAAAAACCTCGAAGAGTTTATACAAGAGCTTGAAGCAGCCGATGAGCTGGTAAGGATTAAAACCTATGTTGACCCCATTCTTGAGATCGCAGAAATTACGGATAGAGTTAGCAAAACACCGGCACAAAATAAGGCGTTGCTGTTCGAGAATACAGGCACAGACTTCCCCGTTTTAATTAACATGATGGGGAGTGAAACCCGCATGGCCATGGCTCTTGGTAGAGAATCGATTGATGATGCCAGAGTTGATATTGAAGAGTTAATGGGTGATTTAATGACACCAAAATCAGGCATGTTGAATAAGCTACAAATGCTGCCAAAACTGGGCAAGCTTGCCAGTTGGATGCCAAAAGTGAGCAATAAAAAAGCGGCTTGCCAAGAGGTGATTATGAAAGACCCCGACATCACGCAATTGCCTGTATTAAAATGTTGGCCGGCAGATGGTGGTCCATTTCTTACCTTGCCGATTGTGCACACAAAAAGCCCTGTAGATGGCACAAGAAATGTTGGTCTATACCGAGTTCAAGTCTTTGAAAAAGATATGACAGGCATGCATTGGCATAAACATAAAGTGAGCGCCGGACATTTTAATGAATATAAAAAGTTGGGTAAGAAAATGCCTGTGGCAATCGTACTTGGTGGAGATCCTTTGTATAGTTATGCTGCAACTGCGCCCATGCCGCCCAATGTTGATGAATACGTGCTTGCTGGTTTTCTACGAAAAAAGCGTGTTGAGCTTGTAAACTGTATTACGCAGCCAGAAATTCAAGTACCAATTGACAGTGATTTTGTGATTGAAGGGTATGTTGATCCAGCAGAAGACTTCATTTTAGAAGGCCCGTTTGGCGATCACACCGGTTATTACTCACTCGCCGACTATTATCCTAAGTTTCATATTACCGCAATTACCCATAGAAAGAATCCAGTTTATCCGGCTACAATTGTTGGTATTCCGCCGCAAGAAGATGCGTGGATTGGAAAAGCAACGGAGCGAATTTTCTTGGCACCAATCAAGATGACGATGGTGCCCGAAATTATGGATATGGATTTGCCGATTGAAGGCGTTTTTCATAATCTGACCATTGTAAAAATTAAAAAAGAATATGCCGGGCAAGGACAAAAAGTAATGAACGCCATGTGGGGCGCAGGGCAAATGATGTTTAACAAAATACTCGTGATTGTTGATGAAGATGTGACCATTTCTAATTATGCTGACGTGGCGCGACTATTGACTTCTCATGTTGACCCTGAAAGAGACATTGTGCTTGGCACTGGCCCTATGGATGTGCTAGACCACAGCTGTTCTGCTTTTGCATTCGGCGGTAAAATGGGTATTGATGCGACTAAGAAATATCCCGAAGAACTTCGTGCCCAAGAACAAATTCATAATCCGTTACACGCAGCACTGATTAATGTAGAAGAGGTGAAAGCTCAATTTCCAAGCGTGGTAGATGTTTACGGCGGGCTTTTAGACAAGGGAATCAGCATGGCTTTTGTTTCTATAAAAAAGGATAGACCAAAGCATGTTAAAAAATTAGCTAAAGAACTCTTCACTTTACCTGGCTTTCAGCAAGTAAAAATGTTATTGTTTGTTGACAGCTTGTTTGATATATCTGATGTGGCTGACGTGGTTTGGCGAGTGAGTAATAACATTGATGCAAAGCGCGATAGCTTCATTTTTGAGGCTGATGATAATGGTGAGATTTCACATATAGCGCTTGATGGCACACGGAAAACGAAAGAGCACGACAATTTTCAACGTGATTGGCCAAACATTATCACCAGCAATAAAAAAACCATTCAAGCAGTTGATGAAAAATGGGATTCACTTGGTTTAGGTGAATTCATACCATCTCCGTCGTTGAAATATCTCGATCAAGTGTATAACGAAGGTGCGGTTGCAGAGTAGAATCTAACATTAGCTCACACATCTATTTTAGAACTATCTAAACCAAATCCATATTCCAATTACTGCTGCAACCAAAATAATGGTTAATACAAACTCAGCACTTTTAAATACAGCTGGGTTTGGTCTATCATCGGCACCCCAAACCATTTTTTCATCAACCACTTTAGATGATTTTTGAGTGAATAAACTAATGACAACCATAATTGTAGCACAAACCACAAATAAGAAGATAGCATATTCTAAAAACGGCATAGAAACTAAAGAGTCAATGACAGATCCTTCTGGGAACAAAGCGTCTTTACCTGCCTTGAGCCTTAGCTCATTTTGAAATTCAATAATTAAACGTCCAATACCAAGCACAAAACCTGTCCATAGTGAAGTCAGAGCGCCTTTACCATTCACTTTCTTAAAGAAAATTCCTAATAAGAATGCGGCTGCAATTGGTGGAGAGATGTAAGCTTGTACACTTTGTAGATAGGTAAATAATCCCCCGCCTTCTGTGAGCTGACGCATGACCGGAATCCATAATAAGCCAATACCAACTAATACGCCAGTTGCTATTCTACCAACATTTACCAATTGTCTTTCTGAAGCGTTTGGTTTCCATTTTTTGTAAAAATCAAACGTAAATAAGGTTGATGTAGAGTTAAAGACAGAAGATAATGATGACATTAATGCTGCTAAAAAACCTGCAACAACTAGTCCCCTAAATCCTACTGGTAAAACCCTCAACACCAAAGCCGGTAGAGCTACATCTCTCGTTGTTTCTGATGCACCAGTAACCGGATTGGTTATCTCGAATAATTCTGGGAATTTATCTACTGATAACGAGTAAGCGATTACACCAGGAATTACGAATAAAAACAAGGGAAGAAGTTTTAAGAATCCACCAAAAATGGTTCCTTTCCTTGCTTCAGAAATATTCTTAGCAGCTAAGACCCTTTGTACTATGAATTGGTCTGTACACCAATACCAAATTCCTAATATTGGAGCGCCAAGGAGTATGGCGTGTATAGGATATTGTTCATTATTGCCCCATAAACTCAAGAATTGTTTGGCCGTACTTGGTTTTGTTGCTGATGCATCTCCATCGGCAACTGCACTTTGAAATGCACTCATATCTCTAGCAGCGCCTTCCTTTAACGCTTCTAACATATTCTCCCAGCCACCTATTGCTTGTAAGCCAAAGTAAGTGACTGCTAAGCCTCCTAAAATAAATATGAAGGCCTGTATCATATCTGTATAGATTACAGCCTTTAATCCCCCAAAAATGGTATATAAACCAGTTGCGATGACAACAACTATAGCACCTGTCCAAAATGGAATACCCAGCAACACCTCAAAAACT
>ENA-ORXM01004927-ORXM01004927.1-marine-metagenome-genome-assembly--contig:-NODE-4927-length-11171-cov-3.246620_pt1 | contig 11171 bp, 7 predicted proteins | sample MGYA00237867_ERZ511480 | MGnify/ENA primary metagenome ERZ511480 (study PRJEB26309, sample SAMN06266103) | marine metagenome | isolation source: Algal blade | place: United Kingdom:Sidmouth, United... | reverse complement strand
CATAAAACACTCTTATTTTAAAGATTGGGTGCTTGATTTAAACGTAGATACTAAAAATAAAAGACTACTCATACTAAATACTGAATATGACGAAGATGAACTGTATTACGGTACTGGTTTTTTAAACGGCACTGGCAGAATTTATGGACCTACGAAGGCATTGACAATAAAGGTTGATGGTAAAACTGCTCGTGGTACTTCAATTAATATTCCACTTAGTGATGTTGCCTCTTTGGGCGATTATTCGTTTATTAATTTTATTGACAAAAATAGTATTCAGACCATAAATGAGCAGCGAGTTTTAAATGATGTTGAAGGTCTAGAGTTAGAATTTGATCTTAGTATTACTCCTGATGCTGAAGTGAAAATTGTTACTGATACTAAAACAGGTAGTACACTTAAAGGAACTGGAGAAGGCCTTATTCTAATGAGCATAAATACCCGAGGCAAGTTTCATATGTTTGGTGATTTTGTTGTGGTGACCGGTGAGTACAATTACAAGTATGGTGGTTTTATTGATAAAACATTTCTAGTAAAACCTGGGGGCACTATAAATTGGGATCAAGATCCGCTAGCTGCCAATTTAAATATGGAGGCTGTTTATAACTTGAATGCAAACCCAGCACCTTTATTAGACAACCAATCGTATTCTCGAAGTATTTCGACAGATGTTGTGATTGGACTTTCAGGAGAATTAGAAAGACCAAATATTGATTTCAAAATTGAATTTCCTGGCTCTAATTCAATTATTCAATCAGAGTTAGAATATCGGTTACAAGACCCAACGGTAGAAGAAAATAATGCCTTGTTTTTATTGGCTCAGGGTTCATTTGTCAATGACCAAAGTGGTATTAATGAGCAAGCCATAACAGGTACTATTACCCAATCTGTTACAGGTATGATCAATGATTTATTAAGCTCTGATGATGATAAAATCAAACTCGGACTTGATTATCAACAGGGAATTACGGACCGTAATACAGCAATTGAAACAGACAGTAGAGTAGGAGTAACTGTATCTACCAAAATTAGCGATCGCCTTTTATTTAATGGTAAAGTTGGGGTTCCGGTTGGTGGAGCTACAGAAACGATTGTGGCTGGTGATTTCGAAATTCAATTACTACTGAATGAAGAAGGAACCTTAAGTGCAAAATTCTTTAGTCGTGAGAGCGAAATTCAGGAGTATCTTGCTGACCGTGTGGGATCTACCCAAGGGGCTGGGCTTTCTTACGAGGTTGATTTTAATAGTTTTAAAGAATTATGGGGCAAACTTTTTAAGAAAAAAAAGAAGGAGCCAACACCTGTGAAAGCTGCGATTCCTACAGCGGCGTTCGTACCCCAAGATAGCTTAATTCGCTTTTCCGCTAAAGCCAAAGAATTAGATTAGTTTTAGAACAAAAACCGGAGCTATTGTGTTATTCTAAACGCGTATTATGTTCTCGAACACCCGAAAACGATTTCGTTAGTAAATCAGCTTAAATAAGGGGTATTCTGCTTCATAAATTCGAATAAGTTTGCTATTTTCGCTAGCTTAATTTTTTCCCGATGACTTCAACGATAAAAAAGATAGGTGTTTTCACTTCAGGAGGTGATTCTCCGGGTATGAATGCCGCCATACGGGCAGTTGTTCGAACCTGTGCATTTTTGAAAATTGACTGTGTAGGTATCTATAGGGGATATCAGGGTATGATAGATGGAGATTTTAAACCCATGGATGCTAGAAGCGTTAATAATATAATTAACAAAGGGGGTACCATTTTAAAATCTGCGCGATGTCAAGAATTTCGTACTCCTGAAGGTAGAAAAAAAGCGCATAAACAGTTAATAGCTGAAGGAATTGATGCTTTTGTAGTTATTGGAGGTGACGGAAGTTTTACCGGAGCGATGATTTTTAACGCAGAATACAATTTTCCGGCTATAGGAATTCCGGGTACAATTGATAACGATATTTTTGGTACCTCAAATACCTTAGGTTTTGATACCGCGTGCAATACCGTAGTTGAAATTATCGATAAAATTAGAGATACAGCAAGTTCGCATAATCGACTGTTTTTTGTTGAGGTTATGGGTAGAGATGTAGGGCATATTGCACTCAATGTAGGTGTGGGTGCAGGAGCTGAGGAAATATTAATTCCTGAAGAAAATTTAGGACTTGAGCGGCTTTTAGAATCGTTAAAGCGTAGCAAGAAATCAGGAAAGTCATCAAGTATAGTTGTAGTAGCCGAAGGGGATAAAATAGGCAAGAGCGTATTTGAATTGAAAGAATATGTAGAAGAACATTTGCCTATATATGATGTTCGTGTATCCGTTTTAGGGCATTTGCAAAGAGGGGGCGCGCCTTCATGTTATGATCGGGTACTAGCTAGTAGAATGGGCGTGAAGGCTGTAGAGACCCTATTAGAAGGCAAGACGAACCTGATGGTTGGAGTTCAAAATAATGAATTAACACTTACACCAATAAATAAGGCGATTAAGGGGCACGCTAAAATCGATAAAGAATTGATGAGAGTTTCAGATATAATGACAACATAAACTAATACTAAAACAATTGAAAATGGCAAATTTGAAAATAGGAATTAATGGATTTGGAAGAATAGGTAGACTAGTCTTCCGAACAACCGTAAAAAGAGGTGATGTAGATGTGGTAGCTATAAATGACCTGCTAGACGTAGAACATTTGGCCTACCTTTTAAAATATGATTCTGTTCACGGAAAGTTTGATGGCACCGTTGAAGTAAAAGATGGAAATTTAGTTGTGAACGGAAAAACTGTTCGTATCACAGCAGAAAGAGACCCTAAAAACATTGCATGGGATGCTGTTGGAGCTGAAATAGTTGCGGAATGTACAGGTATCTTTACAACTTTAGAAACCGCGCAATACCATATTGACGGTGGTGCTAAGAAGGTTGTTATTTCAGCTCCTTCAAAAGATGCGCCAATGTTTGTTTACGGTGTTAACCATAAGAATTTACAAGCGTCAGACACTATTGTTTCTAACGCATCTTGTACTACAAATTGTTTAGCTCCCGTGGCAAAAGTACTAGATGATAACTTCGGAATTGAAGAGGCTTTAATGACTACAATTCACGCAACTACGTCAACACAATTTACTGTAGATTCACCTTCTAAAAAGAATTATCGTTTGGGTCGTTCCGCGATGTTAAACATTATTCCATCAACTACCGGTGCTGCCATTGCCGTCACAAAAGTAATACCGGCTTTAACGGGAAAATTAACTGGAATGGCATTTAGAGTACCAACGGCTGATGTTTCGGTTGTAGATTTAACGGTTAGAGTTAAAAAAGAGACTTCATTAGGCGAAATTAAGAAAGCATTCAAAGCAGCTTCAGAAGGAGAACTCAAAGGAGTGTTAGGATATACTGAAGATGGCGTTGTTTCTCAAGATTTTGTAGGAGATGCTAGAACTAGTATTTTCGATGCGGAAGCATGTATTGAGTTAAACTCTGGTTTTTATAAAATAATCTCTTGGTATGATAATGAAGCTGGGTTCTCCAATAAAATGGTAGATCTTACCCAGTATGTAGCTAATTTATAACTATTTGGTGTCCTGAGAATAAGTAAATTAGACTTGTCTTCAGGGCACTTTATTTAAAATTTGAGTATGATATTGATTGTTGATAGCGGTGCCACTAAGGCCGATTGGATTGCTTTAGATGAAAAAGGAAAGCAACTTTTTTTAACGCAAACCTTGGGTTTGAGCCCAGAGGTTTTGACAAAAGCCGTTATCGAAGACCGCTTGGCTAACAATTTTGAGCTTTCAAAGAACAAAGAGAAAGTTACTCGATTACACTTTTACGGTGCAGGTTGTGGAACTGATCGAATGAAGAAATTTTTAAAAGATATTTTTTCTGAGTTTTTCCCTAATGCTAAGGCTGAGGTAAAAGAAGATACGTATGCAGCAATTTTCTCAACGACTAAAATCGGACATCAAGGTATTGTTTGTATTTTAGGAACAGGGTCAAATTGTAGCTATTACGATGGTCATCAACTCTTTCAAAAAGTAACGTCATTAGGATATATACCCATGGATGATGGAAGTGGAAATTTCTTTGGAAGAAAATTAATTCGCGATTATTACTTTCATAAAATGCCGCAAGATTTGGCAATGAAGTTTAATAAAGGATATGATTTAGATGCTGATGTAATCAAAGAAAATTTATACAAACAACCTAACCCAAATACCTATCTAGCTACTTTTGCGCGTTTTTTAGTAGAAAATAAAAGTCACCCTTATTGTAAAGGAGTCATTGATAAAGGTTTTCAGCAATTTGTAAATAATTATATCATGCAGTTTGAATTGGCAACTAAAGTACCTGTTAACTTTGTTGGTAGTATTGCGCACTATCTTAAAGATGAACTTATTACCGTTTTAGAACGAAACGATTTGATCGTTGGTGTTATTCGTCAACGCCCCATTGAAGGGCTTGTTGAATTTCACAGAGATACTATCTAAAGTTCAAATTAGAAAATCAAGTATAATTTTAAAGAGAGTTATTATTTGTAATTGATTTTTTCTTATCGATCATTAACAAATTACCGCGAAGCAATCATAGAAATTTCAACATTAACAAACTTCGGTAAATTTGAAACTTCAACAGTCTCTCGTGCAGGAGCGGTTTCAGCGTTGAAATAGGAACCATAGACTTCGTTAACAGAAGCAAACTGATTCATATCGCTTAAAAAAATGGACGATTTAACCACATTTTCGAAAGTCATGTTGGCTTCCAACAAAATGGCATGAAGGTTTTTCATGCATTGGTCTGTTTCTTTCTTAATATCATTTGCTACCAATTTTCCAGAGATAGGTTCCATGGGTATTTGCCCTGAAATATATAACGTGTCACCGCTCATAACAGCTTGATTGTAAGGACCGATAGGGGCTGGTGCATTTTTAGTATGAATAATTTTTTTCATATCTGAATTTTAGTTTTCTACTATATTAGTTTTATAAGAATACGTTGTGTTTTCATATATCTATTAAAGTCACTCAAGCATTAGCTTTATTGCTGACTTCTATTTTCCCACTTCAGGTCCTTAAGAATGCTAGAGCTTATCCCGATAAAGAAATCCCATCTTCTGTATTGACCAAAAGGTGTCCAATTAAAACGCATATCAAAACTTCCTAATTTCCGTGTGAATTCTAATCGTGTAAGCGTAAAACCCTTGCCTTTGAAATCGTAGCCTGTAGATCCGCCAACTTTCCATCGTGGCGTTAATTGAATATTTCCGCGTACCATAAGGGAGTGACTGCTAAATTCACTTTGACGAGCTGAATTATTATACGAGGCAGAATAGGCCATATTGAAGTCCCAAGGTATTTTTGTGCCATAAACAGGGTTTTCGATGTCTCCGTCTCGGCGCTCATCACGTTCAACTACGGGTCTTCCAAATTCATCAGTTTCTTCAAAAGGTCTATTCAGTTCGTCTTGGGCGGAATAATCATACTGATTTGGTTCTTCGTCACCTTCTTCTCCCTCTTCATCTTCCTCCTTCTTTCTTCTAAATGTCTCACTATCAATACGATAGCCAATATTTACGTTCGCTCTTGTCAATCGCAGTAGGCTACCACCGTTATCAATATTAAAAGTGTTAATGCGCCTTCCATTATTATCAATCGCATAGGGGTCTAAACCTGCTGAAAAATTGATTGACATTTTATTATCTAAAATATTGGTCCCTCCATTTAGACTTAAGGGGCTTAATCTTAGCGAATCTGATTCAAAATTGTATCCTGTTGAGATATTAAAATTGCTCAATATAGGTACTTTCTTCGGTTCCACGACTGTGGAATCTTTATCGCGTACTTTGGCTTCTAAAGTATTAGCAAGTGAAAAACTAAGACTGTTTGATTTGCTCAGACGAGGGGCGCCATTCAAGGTGCCATCAAATCTACTATATTGAACAACTACATCGTTGTCTTCATTTAAATATTCATCGTAGTATTGCTCAAATGAAGGTGCGTAACCATAACTTAATGAGGGGCGCATAACGTGACGAATGGCTTGAATTTTCTTATCCTCCCCTAAATTAAATGTACCATAGATCGTAGTTCCAATACTTGCATTAAAGTTGTAGGTATTATATCGATCAAAGCCAGCAACTGTATCTCGCACAACGGTGCCTACTTCGGTTGCAGTTTCACCCGGTACAAAATTTTGATTGAAGGTTTCTAGTGTCCAAACATCTTCATAATTACCCCCCATACTCACACTAAAAAATTTAGCTATTTTGAAGTTTGTAGTAATAGGAATTCGGTGTCTAGCTCCAAACCTGGCCCCATCGAACATTGCACCTGTGAAAAAATCAGCGTCATTGGTGCTCAACTGGTATCTTGCGTTTACATCATACTGAAAATTTATATTCTGAATAGCTCCTTTTTTGATTCCTTCTCTCTTTGCAAAAGGGAACATACGCTCAACGCTACCTTGAAAAGTTGGTAATGTCATTTGTATATTATCTTTACCATCGTCAGTAGCTGAAGCAGATGTGTTTTGACTGTGAGTAGCTGTCATACTCACATTTACAGACGGGTAAGCAGGAAAAGTTTTAGAGTATGATATTGATGAGGAGTTGTTGTTACTCAGTAGATTTGAACTACTAACCTGCCCCAAAGCATTTCGAAAATACTGGCTACTTCCTAAATTCACAGACATAGAAAATCTTGAATTTGGGCTCGCTTTGGTATCTTGAGAATGAGACATTTGAATGTTATAGTTCAAGCTATTGCTAAAATCGCTGAAGCCTTTTTGGCTCGTTACCAAATTTTCATATCGAAGATTTATGCTACCACGGTAGCGGTATCTTTTCGCGTAGTTTGAGCGTGATCGAATACCCCAACTACCGTTTGTATAATAATCTCCGGTGATTTCTAAATCCACATTATCACCAATGGGAAGATAATAACCTCCGCCCTGTAAAAAATAGCCGCGACGTGGGTCGTTTCCAACAGAAGGCATTAACAGCCCAGCTGTCTTACCAACACTCAGCGGAAAGTAGGCGAACGGAAGTCCGATAGGTGTGGGCACATCGGCAATATAAATATTACTAAGACCTGCTATAACTTTTTTGCCGGGAACAAATTTGGCTTTGCGTACCCGAATATAATAATCAGGATTAATTGAATCTTCAGCGGTAGTTATTTTGGCCTCACTCATAAAATACACCGAATCATTCTCCTTTTTTGTGATATTAGCATATACTTTCATGGCATCACTACCCAGCTGCCCCGCACCGGCTTGTTGCTCCGTTCTAGAATTGAAAATCAATGCTTTTTGCGTGTCAAAATTGAACCGAATAGAATCTGGAATAACGACATTTTCGCCCTGCTTGAAGTATGGAAGTTGTGAATACACCCCCAAGGTATCTTTCATGCGGCCTGCATATACTTCGTTATTTACATAATCCATCACAATGATACCTGCCTTAAGCTCAGTATCTTGATAATATATTTCAGCCTCATTATAGAGGTATATTTTTTGATTTTTATTACTTAAAATGATTGAATCTTTAGCCTTGTACTTGATTTTGTCTAAAAGCAATGGTCTTTTTCCCCCTATTGAATCGACTTTTGTTGAATCATTGAGAATAGTATCATTTAAAATGGGGTTTGGGAATAAGGGAGCTACAATAGTATCGGGTTCTGCTTTAATGGGTAAAGTGACCATTTGACCTTCTTGCGCAAGCCCAGAAACCATGCCAACCCAAAGAAATATCAAGAAAAGAAAATAATGTTTATTTGATTGCAAGGCTATATATCCTATTTTTGTAAAGGTCTGGCTTGGCTTAAAGAGCTCAAACTTACATATATTTTTTGTTCCCATTATAGGGTATTACAATAAATTTAACCATATTGAATACATCAAAACACCTCAATTCTATGAACGCGAAACGTTTTTTTGTTGTCCCTTTTTTAGTCTTATCCCTTCTCTTTTTCTCATTTACAGTAAGTCTTGCTGGTTCAAGTAATGATGATGAATTCATCGTGGTTTTAGATGCTGGGCATGGTGGTCATGATCCGGGAAATTTGGGAAATGGTTATTTGGAGAAAAATATTGCACTAAATATTGTTTTAAGAGTAGGTGCTATTTTAGAGCAAAATTCAAAAATAAAAGTTATTTATACCAGAAATGATGACACCTTCGTTGATTTATTTGTCCGTGGAGAAATCGCTAATAAAGCTAATGCAGATCTTTTTGTTTCTGTACATTGCGATTCACACACCTCCGATGCTCATGGTGCTGGTACATTTGTTTTAGGTTTACACGCAAACAAGCAAAATTTTGAAATTGCAAAGAAAGAAAACCAAGTTATCTATTTAGAAGATAACTATGAATCTCGATATGCAGATTATGATATTAACTCTCCTGAGTCAGTAATTGGTCTTACTATAATGCAAGAAGAGTTCTTAGATCAAAGCATAGCATTGGCGAAAGCTATTCAAGATAATTTTTCAAATAAGTTAAAACGAAAGAATCGAGAGGTAAAGCAAGCCGGTTTTATTGTATTGCACCAAACCTTTATGCCTAGTGTCTTGGTCGAAACTGGCTTTCTGACTAATGACAAAGAAGGCGCTTATTTGAATTCTAGAAAAGGACAGGCAGAAATGGGAACAGCTATCGCAAATGCAATTTTGTCTTACAAGAATGGGGTTGAAGCAAATACTGTTCAGGTTCCTCAACAGACAAATACAACAGTATCCAATCCTGAAGTTGAAGCTGGACCTTCAAGGGAAACTATAGATATCAAGAAGGCTGAAGAACAATTCGCTAAGAACCCCTCAGAAAATCCGGTTGCAGAAAAACCGGCTATTGAAAATACAGCTAAAGAAGTTGCAGAGGTTTTGAAGGAAGAACCTACGCCTACAATCGAAGTGCCAGAAACTACTAAAGAAGAGGTGCTTGTTGCAGAAAAACCTGCGGAAGTGATTGAAGTTGTAGAGAATAGTTCACCAATTAAACAAGAACAGCAAGAGTCACAAGAAATTATCAAGTCAAAAAAGCCGGAAGTTGTTGCCACGAAAGCCCCTGAAGTTGTTTCAAAAAATAGCTCAAACGTTATTTTCAAAGTTCAATTAATGGCTAGTGCAAAAGTAGTTCCTTTAGTTCCAAGTGAGTTCAACGGACTAGATAACTTGTCGAAAGAACCTGTTAGAAATTTATTTCGTTATATGTATGGCAATACCGATTCCTATAAGAGAGCCTTGCTTTTAAAAGAGGTTGCTGATGATAAAGGGTATCCTACCTCTTATATTGTTGCCTATAAGGATGGTGTTCGAATTCCTACACCTGAGGCCAGAAAATTGGTTTCGGAATAATGACGTTGTCCGATTTATTATTTCTAATTTTGTTACAAACAAAAAAACCATCCATTTGAAATTATCTAGGGAAATCAAAACGGGATTGATTGTATTAATGGGTATTGTATGTGTCATTTTTGGCTACAGCTTTCTCAAGTCAAGCTCATTTTTCAGCGATGATCTTACCCTTTATGCTGTTTATAATGATGTTGGTGGCTTGCAAACCGGCACCTCGGTTTCTATAAACGGTAAGAATGTAGGTAGCGTAAAAGCCATTAAGTTCAAGGATGCTACTGGAAATTTGTTAGTCACATTTTCTGTAAATCGTGATTTAAACTTTTCAAAAAGTAGTACTGTTGAATTATATGATACTGGTTTGATTGGAGGGAAAGGACTTCGTATAAACCCAATGTTTGATGGTGACCCCATAGCTAATAAAGATACTTTACTAACCACAACTAAGGCTAGTTTAAGCGAAGTAGCAGATCAAAAATTATCTCCAATTTTAGAGAAGTTTGAATCTGCATTGACTGACGCTGATTCAGTCATGTTAAACGTAAATGCTGTTTTAGACAAAAAAGCAAAAAGAGATCTTCGACAAGCAATAGGTGACCTAAGTTCTTTGATGAAAGACCTCAAAGGAGCATCAAATACTTTAAATGCTTTATTGAAAAACAACGAAAGTAAGCTGAACAATTCACTAACGAGTTTTGAAGAACTTACATCAAACTTTGCAAAGTTATCTGATTCTTTAAATAATGCAGGTTTAGGGCGAACATTAGCTAACTTAGAAGCTACTATGTCAAATTTGAACAGTATTATGGCGAAAATCGAAGGTGGTAATGGTACTTTGGGTAAATTAATGAAAGACGAAGCGCTATATACAAACTTAAATAATGCTTCACGAGAACTTGATTTGTTATTACAAGATTTCAGATTAAATCCGAAACGATATGTAAATGTATCGGTCTTTGGCAAGAAGCAAAAAGAATATGAGCTTCCAGAAGAAGATCCTGCCAAAAAAATAGATAACCAATAAATGGAATACCTTTCTCAGGTTTTATTTGCATTAGTTCTCGTTGTAGGCGTTGGTTTTTTTGTAAAAAATGTTTTACGTCTACGACGAAATATCAAACTTGGTAAAGTTGTTGACGTTTCTGACCATAAACCCCAGCGTTGGAAAAATATGGCTAAAATTGCCTTAGGGCAAACAAAAATGGTAGTTCGCCCCATTGCAGGATTTCTTCATATCATTGTTTACATTGGCTTTATAATTATTAATATTGAAGTATTAGAAATAATTATTGATGGTTTACTAGGAACGCATCGGATCGGACTGAAAGTTCTTAACGAATCGATCTATGGATTCTTAATCGGGTCATTCGAGGTTTTAGCAGTATTGGTTTTGATTGCTGTTTTTGTTTTTTGGATGCGTAGGAATATCATTAAACTGAAAAGATTTCTTAGTAAAGAAATGTCCGGATGGCCTAAAAATGACGGAAACATTATTCTTTATTTTGAAGTTGTATTGATGTGTTTGTTTTTGGTTATGAACGCTACCGATACGAGTTTTCAGATGATAGATTCAGGCAATGTGGTTAGTCAGTTTATAACCCCCTTGTTTAGCGGTTTATCTGAGTCAAGTCTTCATTTGGTGGAGCGAAGTGCATGGTGGCTTCACATCATAGGAATTTTGGTTTTTCTGAATTACCTGTATTATTCGAAACATCTTCATATTCTACTTGCTTTTCCTAATACCTATTACGGAAAGTTAGTTCCTCAAGGTCAATTCAAAAATTTGGAAGCAGTAACAAAAGAAGTACAATTGATGATGGATCCTTCGGCAGATCCTTTT
>ENA-ORXM01004925-ORXM01004925.1-marine-metagenome-genome-assembly--contig:-NODE-4925-length-11177-cov-3.241982_pt1 | contig 11177 bp, 8 predicted proteins | sample MGYA00237867_ERZ511480 | MGnify/ENA primary metagenome ERZ511480 (study PRJEB26309, sample SAMN06266103) | marine metagenome | isolation source: Algal blade | place: United Kingdom:Sidmouth, United... | reverse complement strand
CGAATACTCGAATTAATCCTTTTTCTTTCATTACTTTTAATTGATGAAAAAGGGCAACCTATTCTAGGCTTAGTCAGGTTTCGGGTTTAAGGTTTAAAAAATCATTTTTTCTAAACTCCTAAACTCATAAACAATTTTTTTGAACTTGCACTTGAACTTCTATTTCAAAACCAACACCAAATCATCTGAATTTACCAACGAACCACCTTCCAATTGAATTTTATCTACCGTTCCTTCTGCTGTTGCCGTAACGGTAGTTTCCATTTTCATGGCCTCTATGATAAACAAGGGTTGGTTACGTTTGACCTGCTGCCCTTTTTTTACAAGAACATTTGAAAGCAGCCCCTGTAGAGGAGCACCGATTTGCTTCTCATTATCGGCATCGGCTTTTACGTTTTCTATTTTCTCGACCTTGACGGATCTATCTTTGATAACTACATTTCTTAGTTGACCGTTTATCTTGAAAAAGATACTCACATTACCCGCATCGTCCGGTTCGCCTTTGAGCATCAAAGAAATCAATACGTTTTTGCCCGTATCCAACTCGACCATGATTTCTTCTCCTACTTCCATTCCGTAGAAGAAATTTTTGGTGGGGATATTAACAACATTACCAAATTTCACATGGTTATTATAGGCTTCCGTAAATACCTTTGGATACAATTTATAGGATAAAAAATCGGTCATTTCAAGCTCACGGCCCATTCCCTTTTTAAACTTCCTTTTGAAGGATTTGAATTCCTTTTCAAAATCGATAGCCTCTAATTGGGCATTGGGCCGACTGGTATAAGGCTTTTCACCTTTTAAAATGATTTTCTGTAGTTTTTTCGGAAAGCCTCCAACGGGTTGACCCAAATCACCTCTAAAGAAACTTTTTACCGATTCCGGAAACGAAACTTCATCTCCTTTCTGCAGAATGTCATCAACGGTAAGGCTATTGCTGATCATATACTGCGCCATATCGCCGACCACTTTCGAGCTTGGTGTAACCTTAATAATATCGCCGAACAATTGGTTGACTTCTCCGTACATTTTGGTCACTTCCGGAAACTTGTCCTCCAGGCCCAAAGCAATGGCCTGACCCTTTAAATTGGAGTACTGGCCCCCAGGTATTTCGTGATCATAGACCTCGCCGGTACCCGATTTTAAGCCCGACTCAAACGTATAGTAATAGTTTCGGACCGTTTCCCAATAGTTCGAATATTCAGCAAGTTTTTCGGTATTCATCGGATTTTCCCGCTTATGAAAACGCAACATTTCAAGTACCGAATTAAAATTGGGCTGTGAGGTGAGTCCTGAAAGTCCACCTAACGCCACATCGACCACATCTACTCCGGCTTCTACAGCTTTTAGATACGTCGCCGTCTGTACGGATGAAGTGTCATGGGTATGCAAGTGAATGGGGATATCAATTTCCGATTTCAATGCCTTTATCAGTTCGTAAGCGGCATTGGGTTTTAAAAGCCCGGCCATATCTTTTACGCCCAAAATATGGGCCCCAGCATTTTCGATATCCTTAGCCAGCTGCACATAGTATTTCAGGTCGTACTTTGTTTTGGTAGGGTCTAGAATATCACCGGTGTAACAAATCGAACCTTCGGCCAAGCCGCCCGTGTTTTTCCGTACATATTCGATACAGGGCGCTATGGATTTCATCCAATTAAGGGAATCAAAGATGCGGAATACATCAACACCCGTGTTCCACGATTCTTCCACAAATTTCTCGATCAGATTATCCGGATAGGCCGTATAACCCACACCATTTGAACCCCGAATCAGCATCTGCAGCAATATATTGGGCATGGCCTTTCGCAATAGTGCCAGTCGTTCCCAAGGATTTTCATGTAAGAATCGGAGGCACACATCAAAAGTGGCACCGCCCCAAACTTCCATAGAAAAAATTTCGGGATGGTTCTTGGCATAACCCTCGGCAACCTTAAGCATATCGGCCGTTCGCATACGGGTCGCCAAAAGACTTTGATGGGCATCGCGCATGGTCGTATCGGTAAAATGTACTTTTTTATCCTTCTTCAACCATTGGGCAAATTTCTCTGGTCCCAGTTCAGTCAATAGGTCTTTGGTTCCTTTTGGATACCCCTCTATTTTCGGAAAGGAAGGAACTTTAGGTTTTGAAAAAACATGATTGGGGTCGTAGTTCTTCACATCGGGATTTCCATTAACAATGGTATCACCTATATACTCTATCAATTTATTCGCACGGTTTCGCGGTTCGATAAATTCGAACAATTTAGGCTCATTTTTTATGAAATTGACGGTAACCTTTCCCTTGCGAAAAGTGGGGTGTACCAAAATATTATCCAAAAAAGCCATATTGGTATTGACACCACGAATTCGAAATTCTGCCAACGCCCTGCGCATTTTTCGACAACAACCATCTACCGTACGGCTGTGGGCCGAGACCTTTACTAACATAGAATCAAAAAACGGGGATATAGCAACACCCTGATAAATACTACCGGCATCTAAGCGAATTCCGAAACCGGAGGCACTTCTATATGTGGTAACAACACCATAATCAGGTTTAAAATCATTCGAGGGATCTTCCGTTGTAACGCGGCATTGTAGTGCCACACCGGTCAATTGAACCGATTCTTGATTTGGAATCTTAATCTGGGTATCCGAAAGTTTATATCCCCCGGCAATAAAAAGCTGTGCCTTGACCAAATCGATATTGGTAATCATTTCGGTCACGGTATGCTCGACCTGAATACGAGGGTTCACCTCGATAAAATAGATGCTGCCATCGTCATCGACCAAAAACTCGACCGTACCAATATTATTATAATTTACCGCCTTGCAGATGTCTATAGCGTATTTATACAGACTGTCTTTGGTTTTTTGGGGCAGGCCTATCGATGGAGCGAATTCTATTACCTTCTGATAGCGGCGCTGTACCGAACAATCCCTTTCGTACAGATGCACAATATTACCATGCGTATCGGCCACGATCTGAATTTCAATATGCTTAGGGTTTTCGACGAATTTTTCCAGAAAAACGGTATCGTCGCCAAACGCATTCAAAGATTCTCGCTTGGCTTCGGGAAATCCTTTTCGCAACTCATCTTCGGTTCGTATAACCCGCATACCGCGACCACCACCACCGGATGCTGCTTTCAGCATTAAAGGATAACCGATTCGTTTAGCCTCGGAAATTGCTGTTTTTATATCCTTTAAATCTTTATCACTACTTTGTATGATGGGAATGTTATTGGCTACAGCGACTTCTTTCGCAGTAATCTTATCCCCCAAAGCTTTTAAAACGGAAACTTTCGGACCAACAAAAATAATATCGTTTTCCGCACATTTTTGTGCGAATTTGGCATTCTCCGATAGAAAACCATACCCCGGGTGAATGGCATCGACGTCGTTATCTTTTGCCACTTTTATTATGGCATCTATATCTAAATAAGGCTTTAAGGGTTCGTTATCTTCCCCGATCTGATAACATTCATCTGCTTTATAGCGATGCAGCGAATAGCGGTCTTCATACGTGTAAACCCCTACGGTGCGCACCCCGATTTCAACACAAGCCCTAAAAATCCGAATGGCGATTTCGCCACGGTTCGCTACTAAAACCTTCTCTATTTTCATGTGGTGCTTTTAAATGGATGTAGTACTTCGAATACGTATTCAAACAAACTTAACTTTTTTGGTTTAAGATCGCAATAAGAAACTTTCATTAATCAATGGCATTTTGTGTGACATTGATAAATGAGTTCAATATGAAGTACCCATCATTTTGAAACTCTAGATATAAATGTTTAATTTCAGGCTAGCAAATTGGATAGCAATGGGAAAAGGGGATAAAAAATCAAGACGAGGAAAAATAGCAAACAGGTCGTTCGGCGCAAGAAGGCCACGGAAAATCAAAAAACGACCTACTGTTGAGGAAAAGATTAGCGTTCGTAAGAAGAAATAAGTCGAATTCTTCGTCACTCAACTAACATTAATTGGTTTTCTGTTTATCTCACATCCAAAATTACACGCTTTCGGATTTTTAATTAACGAGAACATGTTGAATATCGGACCTTTAGAACTAAGAAAGTTACCGTGTTAGAAAAGCTTAATCTTTGACAAAGTTGACTATTGCATCATCTTGAATTTCCATTGTATAAAATCCACCTTCTAACTTTGCCCCTTCTGGTGTATAATTATAGATAAAAGGTCCTGCAGTTGCAGAGTCAGTACGAATCTCAAAGGTGTCCGGTTTGGTTTTACCATATTCCCAAGATTGATACGCCGTCGTTTCGCCAATTCCGATATCATCGTACTTTAAGCTTTCCCATTGAACCAAAAAAACATTAATATGTTCCGCACTACTATTTTTCGCCCTCAAGCTTATCGCTGATTCATCATTTTTTTCACAACTATAAAATAGAATAGAAAGGCACGAGACTACTAAAAGATTTTTTTTCATGATAAAAATTTTAAAGTAGATGTTGAATACGGTAAAAGGTTGCGTAAAAAAATCACCTAATAAAAACAGGTTCATTTTTATTAACGGTACGTTCTTCACTAAACATATAATCATCAGAATCAAAACCTTTGAGATCATCTAGGGTCTTCACATTTTTATCAACAATATATCGCACCATAGAACCCCGCGCCTTTTTGGCGAAGAAACTAATAATCTTTAATTTATCGTTCTTCCAATCTTTAAAAACCGGTGTGATTACAGGAACCTTCAGCGTTTTCGTATCCACAGCTCCGAAATATTCGTTACTGGCCAGATTGATAAATAGCTCATCATCTTGCAGTTCAGCGTTCAGTTGTTCGGTAATGGCTTTTTTCCAAAACTCGTACAAATTCTTTTTTCGCCCAACCTTCAGTTTGGTACCCATTTCAAGACGATAGGGCTGTAAAAGGTCTAACGGACGAAGTATACCGTAAAGACCTGATAATATGCGTAGTATGTCTTGAAGCTTTTCCATTTTATGGATTGGCATCGTATAGGCATCAAGGCCTTGATACACATCGCCATTGAAAGCGTAAATCGCAGGTCGTGAATTTTCAAGGGTAAAAGGCACTTCGAAGTTTTGGTTACGCTCCCAATTAAGTTGAGCCAAATTATCGGAAATTCCCATTAACGCCGATAATGCTTTTGGCTTCTTTTTCGCCAACAGCTTATTGAGCTTTACGGCCTCATTTAGAAAGTGAGGTTGTGTTTGCTTTAGTTTCGGATACTCTCTTTCAAAATCCAATGATTTTGCTGGGGAGATTACTATTTTCATGGTTAATGGATAAAAGATGAAATTGCCGTAAAAATAATAAGGATTCTTAAAATAACCTATGTACGGTTCAAAGAGTTATCGATGTCGGTATTGAGGGAATTTATAATTTGGTTCAATCATTACTTCTATCGAAAAAAAATCGCGCCTTATTGAAAGTGACAGAAGGATGAAAAGAGGAAAGAGCAAAGACTGCCAGTACGGAAAGGTTTACTTATTCGTTTATGGTCTGCTTTTTGACCTTTCGGGAAATTTCATTTGTCTTTCCTCCTTGCTCTTTTTGGCTTTTATCCATGGTCGGATTTTCCTTTTGAGACGGTAAGGTTTCAAGATTGCTCAAAATATTTGCGGTATGGCCGTTGTTTTATTGACTATGCTTCGCATAATGACGCCACTTTTCAATGCAGTCGGCCATATCTTGCGGAATTTCAGAATCGAAGCGCATGGTTTCTCCCGTTACTGGATGAACGAAACCCAATGTCTTTGCATGTAATGCCTGCCTGGGCAGTATCTTAAAAGCATTTTCAACGAACTGCTTGTATTTCGTAAAGGTGGTACCCTTTAAAATTCTATCGCCACCATAGCGCTCATCATTAAATAGCGTGTGGCCGATGTATTTCATATGCACCCGAATCTGATGGGTGCGGCCAGTTTCCAATTTACATGAAACCATAGTAATGTATCCCAAACGTTCAATGACCGAGTAGTGGGTAACGGCATCTTTACCTTCATCCCCATCCGGAAAAACTTGCATCTGTAAGCGGTTCTTCGGGTTACGGGCGATATTGCCTTCTACGGTTCCGGCATCGTCATCCATATTGCCCCAGACCAACGCTACATATTCACGTTCAGAAGTCTTATCGAAAAATTGTTTGGAAAGATGGGTCATAGCAGCTTCAGTCTTTGCGACTACGAGAAGACCTGAAGTATCTTTATCGATGCGATGCACCAGCCCCGGGCGTTCGTTGCTATTTGCCGGAAGGTCCTTAATATGATATATCAAAGCATTGATCAAAGTGCCGGAGTAATTTCCATGTCCCGGATGAACCACCATACCTGCAGGTTTGTTGACTACTAGAAGCACATCGTCTTCATAAACAATATCTAAAGGAATATCTTCGGGAACCAACAAAAACTCATGTGGAGGATGTTCAAAAAGCACCTTGACCTCATCACCGGGCTTTACCTTGTAATTTTGTTTGACGATTGCACCGTTGACCCAAATATTTCCACTTTTTGCCGCTTGCTGAATTTTATTTCGGGTGGCGTATTCGATGAAGTTCATCAAAAATTTATCTACCCTCAGCGGTTCTTGACCTTTTGAAGCTACGAACCGATGGTGCTCAAAAAGGGCATCATCGTTTAAGTCGGAACTATCCTGTGATTGCATAAATTATTCTGAATCGGCCTGAACTCGTGCCTGGTCGGTAATGGTACCGTTACCACAGACCAGTTCTATCTTAGAAGTCTTGGGCAATTTATCGCCCGGTTTGATCTGCTTTCCTTTGTACTTAATATAATAAACCATATCCTTGCCTAATTGGTCGATGTAGCTGACGCGTTGCACGTCAAGACCTACTGCACGGAGCATCGAAGCTGCGTTACGTTGGGTCACCTGAATAATTTTAGGTACTGTAACTGTCTTATACCCAGAGGGATTTACGGTAAAATAGATTTTCCTGTTTTCTTTGACCTTATTACCTGCAGGCGGATTCTGTTCAATAATCGAAAATCTAGGATAATCAGGATTGAAGTTTGCAGAATCAAGAACCTCGTAACGGAGTCCCGCCGCCTCTACAGATTCGCGCATATCGGGCACAGACATTTTTGAAAAATCGGGCACTTCTACAAACTCTCCATGGTTAGTATTGCTATTCAGCCAGCGCAATGCCAAGAAAACCAGCAGTATGGAAACCAAAAGGGCAAGACCTAGTTGTATAAGGAAGGACCTACTTTTTAAGAAATTAAAAAAATTGCGCATAAGGTTATTTTTGACCTGACAAAGATAGGTAATGAACTCAAATTAATTTAGACCGAATTTCGAATTGTTTTACGCAACTATTATCATAACGCACAAAAAAGAGTGAACTACGACGAAAATCGGCCACATTTTTCTTTACTTTGGGTTGCTCTAAAAAGCAAACGAAACAATGAAGAAAAATATTGCTATCATAATGGGCGGCTATTCAAGTGAATTTGAAATCTCGCTAAAAAGCGGAAATGTTGTTCATAATTACTTGAGTAAGGAGAGCTACAAGACCTACCGCGTTCATATTTTGAAAGAAAAATGGGTATATGTCGCCGATGATGAAACCGAACATACAATAGATAAAAACGACTTTTCGGTTGAAACCGTAAACGGAAAAATCACCTTCGATTGTGTTTTCAATGCCATACATGGCACTCCGGGCGAAGATGGATTGATGCAGGCCTATTTCGAGCTTTTGGGTATTCCACAAACTTCGTGCGACTATTACCAATCGGCCCTCACCTTTAACAAACGAGATCTTTTAAGTGCACTAAAACCTTATGGTATCAAAGCGGCCCCTTCTTTCTACCTCAACTTAGGTGATGAAATCGATAACAAGGCAATTGTCGCAAAAGTAGGTTTGCCTTGCTTTGTAAAAGCCAACAAAGCAGGTAGTAGTTTTGGCATTTCAAAAGTCTATAAAGAAGAAGACCTTCAAGCGGCTATTGAAAAAGCCTACACAGAAGATGACGAAATAATTATAGAAGCCTTTTTAGATGGTACGGAAGTCTCTGTTGGTGTGATTACCTACGAGGGTAAGACCAAAGTATTGCCCATTACCGAAATTGTTAGCGAGAACGATTTTTTCGACTATGAAGCGAAATATGAAGGAAAGTCGCAAGAGATTACTCCGGCACGTATTTCAAAAGAAGAAGAAAGAAAGGTTTCAGAACTGGCCAAGCACGCTTACGAGGTATTGAAGATGAAAGGCTATTCGCGTAGTGAGTTTATTTTCAAGGGAGATACGCCTTATATGCTCGAAATGAATACCACTCCAGGCCTGACCACGGAGAGTATCTTGCCCCAACAGGCAAAAATTGCGGGTATTTCTTTGCCCGAACTCTTCGGTAGTGCAATTGAAGAGGCATTGAAGAAAAAATAGGTAACTTTATGATTTAGACGAAAAAACTAAACATCTAAACTCATAAACTTCTATACTTTTTTTGAGCTTGATACTTGAGTTTGCTCTTGAACTTGAAAACCCAAAACCAATAAAAATGAGACGCGCCATATTTCCCGGTTCTTTTGACCCTTTAACTTTGGGGCACTTCGATATTATAACGCGAGGTATTACTTTGTTTGACGAACTCATCATAGCCATCGGTATCAATGCCGAAAAGCACTATATGTTCACCCTCGAAAAACGAATGCAATTTATTACCGAAGCCTTTGTGAACGAGCCCAAAATAAAGGTACTTACTTACGAAGGGCTCACCGTTGATTTTTGCAAAAAAATGAATGCCGATTTCATATTACGAGGCTTGAGGAATCCCGGTGATTTTGAGTTCGAAAAAGCTATTGCACATACCAACCGCAAACTTTCTGAAATTGAGACTGTTTTTCTTCTAACCTCATCCGGAAAATCATATATCAGCTCTTCTATAGTACGTGATGTTATCAGAAATGGCGGTGATTATACCGGTCTGGTACCCAACACTGTTCGTATCCCATAAAATATTTTGTGCTAAAAAGGAAAAATTACGCCAAGGCGTTAGAAAAACTCCACTAATAATTTTATTTTTGTAGGAAATAGCTTTCATTATTGCTAACGTATGCTTTACCAACTAATTTCATGAACAACACAACGTGTTTCATGGTATTCACAACAAACCTTTAGATATATTGATAAAACCTTCTACTTTAGTAAGAAATTACATCAATATGCCGAGGGAACCTCAAATCTCTACCTACAACTACTTAATAAGACAGCTGCCTACGGCTACTGCTTTTATTAATAAAAAGTTCGAGGTAGTACATGCCTCGGATAAGTGGGTTTCCTATCACCAACTCGATACCGCCAACATAATCGGAACGCGAATTGATACTCTTTTTACAAAATTAGATGACCAAAGGGAGAAATTATTACGGGATTGTCTTATGGGCAAGTCTCATGAAGCTCAAGTAGATTACAATATAAACCTTGCTACTGGCCATAAATGGTTCGAATGGAACTGTAAGCCTTGGTACGATGAGAAGGAAAATATAATCGGCCTCATTATACAAACAGAGGACATAACCGAAAACAAACTTGATCAGCATAGACTTTATAAAGCGCAGTCACTATTAAGTACAATTGCTGAAGTTAGCAAAATTGGATGCTGGGAATATGACATTGTACAAGATGACCTATCGTGGTGTGAAATGACACGGAAGATACATGAAGTTTCCGAAGATTTTGTACCAACTATTGAAAACGCATTGGATTTCTATAAAGACGGTTACAGCAAAAACACCATGGCAATGTTGGTTCATGAGGCTAAGGAAAAAGGTACTTCATGGAGCGAGAAACTACAACTGGTTACCGCAAAAGGCAATGAAATATGGGTTCAGGCCGCATGTATGCCTATGTTCAAAAATAAAAAGTTAATAAGTCTGACCGGGACTTTTCAAAATATAGATGACCAAATTCGATCGGAGGCCAAAACCAAAGAAAACGAACGGTTATTACGAACACTCGTCGACAACCTACCGCTCAATATTTACATAAAGGATTCTGAATCCCGAAAAATATTGGTCAACAAAGCAGAATGTGACTATTTAGGTGTTGCAAACCCTGAGGAATTGTTGGGCAAAAATGACTTTGATCTTTACGACAAAGAAATAGCCCAAATCTCACTAGATGAAGATATAAAGGTAATGGATACCTTAACACCCATGTTAGGAAGGGAAACTATTAGTAGAAAAAAAAATGGGGAGATTACTACTTTCTTAACTTCTAAAATTCCTTTGAAAGATAATAATGGCAGGGCCAAAGGGCTAGTTGGTATTAGTCTTGATATTTCTAACCTCAAGCAAAAAGAGGAAGAACTCCGAAATCTTATCAACATTACATCGCTACAGAACAAAAAGCTCGTCAATTTTGCGCATATCGTATCACATAACCTGAGGTCGCACACCGCAAACTTTTCAATGTTACTTGAATTTTTAGTCAACGAGAGCGATGAATCTGAAAAAAAGAAAATCATCAATATGCTTACCGATGCATCCGACAATCTCTTAGAGACTTTGGAAAACCTGAATCAAGTTGTGGACATTAACACTAATGTCAACCTACAGAAGAAGCCTATTAACCTCTATTCCAAAATAAATGAAATAGAGCAAAACCTTACAGCATTCTTTCTGAACAATAACGCAACTATACTAAATCACGTCTCGAAGAAAGTCGAAGTGCATGTAGTCGCTAGTTATATCGATAGCATTCTAATGAATTTTATTACCAATGCGGTGAAATATAAAAACCCCGAAATAGATTCGATCGTAACTTTAAGTACAACAAACGAAAAGGGGTACACAATTCTTTCCATAACCGATAATGGTCTGGGTATAAATCTCAAAAAATATGGTGATAAGCTGTTCGGTATGTATAAGACCTTTCATAACCATGCCGATGCAAGGGGCATTGGACTTTTTATCACCAAAAGCCAGATAGAGGCGATGGGCGGAAAAGTAACCGTGCAAAGCGAAGTAGGAAAAGGCACCACATTCAACATTTATTTTAATGAAAAAAATTGAGAGCATCTGTATTATCGATGATGATAGAATAACATTGTTCGGCATTCGAAAAATGCTGAATTTAATTGTTGATTGTAACGATATATCATCATACGTAAATGGTAAATTGGCATTGGACGGGGTAAAAAAAAGGTTTGAGGAAGAGGGCAATGTGCCAGAGGTGATTT
>ENA-ORXM01004923-ORXM01004923.1-marine-metagenome-genome-assembly--contig:-NODE-4923-length-11186-cov-2.846701_pt1 | contig 11186 bp, 3 predicted proteins | sample MGYA00237867_ERZ511480 | MGnify/ENA primary metagenome ERZ511480 (study PRJEB26309, sample SAMN06266103) | marine metagenome | isolation source: Algal blade | place: United Kingdom:Sidmouth, United... | reverse complement strand
TGTCTTGAACTTCTACAAAAGTCACGCAAAAATCCTGTAAGCCATAAATGTCCGTTACCCAGATTTTTACCAGTTGTGTACCTACCAAATCGCAATCAAACGTAAGTCCCTGCGTCGTCGGGCTACCATCAATCACCGCACCGCCTGCACCCAATAATTCAATGCCAAAAGGTTCGGCTAGCAAGCCACAATTATCGAAGCTGCCTTCATCCAAATCTTCTGCCCAAACATCAACGGTCGGTGGCTGAATATTTCCTAATTCAATCACGACACCTTCTTTACAGTAAGGTGTTGGAAATTTACAATCTGTAACCACAACTGTTGTGTTACAAGCGGAGGAATTTCCGCAATTATCGGTTGCAGTAATCGTCATTTCATAGCTACCGACTCCCACATTTTGAAAAGCAAAACCAGTTCCCAATTCGCCACTTGCCGTGAAATCAAGGTCGTCGCTGCAATCTTCCGCTTCGGGTTGTGGAATAATGAAATCAACCATACACTCTTCGATTATACAAACTGGAATTTCAGTTTCGCAAGTCAAAATTGGTGCGGTCGTATCGTTGATTAAAATTTGTTGCTGTCGTCGAATAAAGCCGTCGCCACCATCTCGATAACGTCCGTTGACAAATGGATCATCAATTTCGTCCGCCACTTCATCGCCCACGGTACACCAGTTAATGACTGTCCAGGTTCGTACAATTTTATAACAAGCATCGTTGACAATTGTAAAAATTTGGTCTTGATGACTGGTCGCAATCATTTCACAAGTTTCAAAGAAAATCTCTGGTTGGTCAAATGGCGCAGGTAGATTTTCTGGTTCAAAATCATCGTTGCCCGTACAGTCATTTACTTCATAGTTTGGTGGAAATTGTACTTCAAAATCCGAAACGTGAGTAACGGTAATCACTTGTGAACATACTGGCGAAAATTGCCCCTGCGCATCTTCTGCCCGCCAAGTCCGCGTAATATTTCCAGCATCACATTGGTCAAGATTGATGACGACGGTTGGATTTATCTCAAAATCGCAATTATCATAAAAAAGTGGCTCACCAAATGGCGCATTCAATACTTCATTTCTACAGTCAAAAATCGCTCGACGTTCTTCCATTGACATGCCAGGTTGAAGGTCACCGCAAGCCAATAATGCCGATTCATATTCTGCATTATAACTATCACAAGTAATGTTTTGCGGTGTAGGACAAGTCAAAATGGAGGGCGCTAAATTGTCACCCACATTCACTTGAACGGTACATTCGTTGGTATTTCCAAAACAGTCTTCTGCTTGAAATTCCACCAAAATCGGATTCACCGCAATATCAGCACAACAGAAAGTTACGGTTGGATTAAATGCCGTATTTCCAGCAACGCCACAATTATCAGATAAACGTCGCACTGAAAAATCTTCTAAACAACAATTGTCATAACTGCCATCATCAAATGTTTCTGCAAAGACAACCGCCGTTCCATCATTGGTTAAAGTAACCGAGGTAATAAAATCACAAATCGCTACTGGAACGATGTCGTCAATGACTGTCAACGTAATCGAAAATTCACTAATATTTCCACAAATATCTTGAACCGTATAAGTAATAATATGCTCACCCAAGGTCAACCCTGGCGCAGGAATATTTCCACCAAACTCCCCATCTACGCCATTTGCGTATTCTACTTCTCCAATTGGCGTAAAGATACTCACTGTAAAATCACTGCAATTATCCATTACCGTTGCGGGTGGAATAAAGCCCGTTGACCGACAAGGTTGCGGATGTTGACCGTTAATATTTGCGCTAACTGTTACATCGTCGGCAGCAATAATCGCTGGTGTAGTATCGCGCACCGCAATCACTTGCACATTATCTTCGCCATTGCCGCCCATCGTAACAAGTTCTCCTGTACACCAATTTAAAATTGTCCAAGTACGGATAATTTTAAACGTATTTCCACAAGAACTCAAGGTATCATCCGAGTGAGAATAGGCGTAATTACAGTAAATACCATCAATTTTGGTTGGGACACCAGAACCCGTTGTTGCCAAATTTCCAGTCAATGGAGTCGCATCCGTAATAGTTGGAAATTGCGCATAATCATCACAACTCCAAGTCGCATCACCCGCTAAATCAGGCAAACCAGGTGTTGGAATAAAAATCGTTCGTTGGCAAGTATTCGATTGATTGCCATATTCATCTTCGGCTATAAAAGTCTGGATAATTTCTACGCCCTCGCATTCATCCGAGTCATCCGTTACTTCATCTACCAAAAATACGGTCGGATTTGGGCTACAATTATCAACTCCATCAGGGGTAGCAACTAAGGCAGGGTCTTCATAACATTCCACCGTGGCATCGGGGCAAGTTGCAAAAAACGGAGCCAAGTTATCCTCAACCGTTACTGTACCGTGACAAGAATTGCCACTCGGTAAATGTGTAATTTTTACCGTCAATAAATCACCAATATACTCTCCTGTAATCGGGTTTGGTACGTCTTGAAAATTATTTCTTTTAATGGTCACGCCATAATCATCGTAACAATTATAATCGCCTTCTAATATCATATCAGGTGTAATCAGTGCTTCGCAATTTTCATCTAAAGACAAATTAATGTGGTCATTACACGTCACTTGTACTGGCGTATCTTCAATTTCAAAAGTCATTGAAACCGACTGTTCGCAACCCGGATTTGCCATGGCTTCTGCCAACGTTTCCGCAAAATCAGGCGCACCTTCGACCATGCCATCCACCAATAAATAACCGAGTGCTTCACCCGCATCAAACGTCAATTCAACGGTGTGTGTCCCCACACCTAAAGCCATTGGGTCAACCTCTGTTTCAGGATTTCCATTAATGGTAAAACTCGCTGTTCCTTCCACACCATTTGCGTCAAAAGTCAATGGAAATGGTTCAGTAAATAAGCAAATTGGACTATCCAAACCAGTAATCATTGGGTCAGCATAAAAACAAGTATTGGAAATAGTCAACTGTTGTCCACCCGCTTCTTCTGCCGTCAAATTGTATCCATTCGCGTCTACATGAACGCCATCCAATTGATAAACACCAGGGCTAACTTCCGTAAACATCGTCCCTGCCGCAATCGGCGTAGGCATCGCGGGCGGTGCAGCACTCGTCGTTTGAAATAAGCCACTTGAGGCAGCAACTGTCCACATTTGACCAGCAGGGCCAGTGATTTCTACCGTTTCCGAAAACTGTCCATTTTCGGTAGTCGTTGCATTATTTAAACAAGCGCAAGGGTCAGAAATCATCGCTTCGCAGTCGCCAATTTCAATCATCATAACTATTGGGTCAGCCATGCAGCCACGCGAGTCTTCGATGGTGTAAGTTATTTCAACCATGCCGTCCGTCGCATTTTCAGTATTTATGGTGACGACTTGGTTGGTATTATTTTCTAAAAAAACATTCGTAGCATCGCCGCCTGTAATTTCCCAATTGTGGAAAAATGGCGCAGTACCAGATGTTGGTGTTGCTTCAAAATCTTTAGAACTACCTAAGCAAATGCCCGAATTAGCAGGCGAAATAGTAGCCGTTGGATTTGGAAAAACGGTGATAGAAACTTCCGTAGATTCTACACTTTCGCAATTTGCATCCTCGTCCGCTGCGGTGATAAAAATCGAATGTGGTTGACCATCCGCAGGTACAACATCGGGTACAGGCACTTCGTAAGTCAAGGCTGTTGCCAATAAATTACCGCCATTTTTTGGGTCAGCATCATAAAAATTGTATGCAGGTGGCGTGTTTGCATATTCAATAAAGTTGTGCGTGCCGAGGTTACTTGCGTTGTCGGTTGGTAATTCTGTCCATTCAGTTGCTAAGGTTGGAAATGGGCAATCTGTTAAATTATCCGTGGCAATTCCTGCGGTCACATTGGCGTTTCTAACCAAAGTTTGATTTAACGTATTGTTGTCACCTTCTACCCATTCTGTGCCAGGGTTGCAGCCAATATTTCCAAAAATATCAATTGGTAAACTGTTTTTAGTTAACACAACAGCATCATTTCCATTAAAAGAAATACCGCCCGTCGTCATATTTGAAACATTTAAAAATGCTGCACCCGCATCAGTATTACAAATGACAAAAACGTCGCGGTTGGCTAATATTCCTGTCAATTCAACGGTTGAATTAGCCGTTAAACTTCCGTTCGCATAAATTTCAATTTCATAAATACTCAAATCCACATCACCGCCTGTACCGTTGTAAATTTCGATACATTTATTGCCATCTGTTCCTTCGATGTATTCAGAAAATAATAAGTCATTTGTGAAAATTTCGGTTGATTGACCGCCGCCGTCGGGTGCTAAAATAATCGTTTCAGATTCACAGGCTTCGATGTCGTCCATTTCCGCAGGGGCAGTAAATTCGCCGCCTGTCAAAGTCACGTCCAAGGTAGCCGTACAGCCAGAAACGTTGTCAGAAACCATGACAGAATACGTTGCGGGCGATAAATTTTGTTGGTCTTCGCTCGTTGGATTCAAGCCTGTGCCACCCACCGTTGACCATAAATAATTGTAATCTCCCGAACCGTCCATCACCGTCAAGTCAATAGAACCAGTGCTTGACGTACCACAAGCAGGATTAACGTGCGTCTCCGTCAAGGTCGGTGGAATTGGGTCAACCAACTCCTGTTCCAACGGTTGACCAGGGCAAGTCGTCGCTTGGTCGCGCACCACGATATTCGTATAATCGCCCGCCGAGAGGTTGGTGATGAACACTTCGCCGTCTCCATTTGCCGTTTGTGGCAAGGTCGAAAAGCCGCCCGTTCCATCTTTTTCGTAAGTAATGTCGTAAGTGATATTGGACACCAAACCGCCGATTGTAATTGAGCCATCGGTTGCGTCACAAGTGGATGGATTCTCAAAATCAGCAATCGTTGGGGTTGGAGAACCAGGTTCTGAAAGACTCGCCGTTACTGCTTCGCCTTCGCAGTTATTTAAAGTTAAAACAATCGAATAATTGCCCGCCGAAGCGGTAATATTTAACTCGCCCAACATATTGGTCGTACCCATCGTATTGGTCGTTGCAGTGCCATCATCAACGGCAATTTGATAAGCAGTATTCATATCCAAACCGTTTAAAACGATGCTACCTGTGCCTCCACAAAGGACAGGGTTGTTTTCTTGAGAAACGGTGTAAGTTGGAACATTCGGTTCAACCAAAGTAATGTTTTCGGTATCCGAACAACCATTTGATTCAACAGTAACAGCATAATCTCCAGCTGCCAACATTGATAAAACAATTTCGTCGTCGGTGTTTGCCGTCAGCGCGTTTGGCCCAATCGTATTGCCGTCAACGGTGTAGGACACATTATAAGTAGTACCGTTTTCTAAGCCGCTGATGGTAATTTCGCCATCGGTTGCATCACATTCGGTAAGGTCGGTTTTTGCTAAAGTAATACTTGTGTTTTCAGAAATTTCTATTAAAACAGGCAAGCCATTGGCATTTAATGCAGAAAAATCAAGACAAAAATTGTCACTCATTCCATCATTTTGAATTTGAGCAACATCATTTGCATCGGCATCGTCGGTAATATTATTTAAATAATCATCGGCTGTGTTTGGGGTATTTCCAATCCAATAAGAAAAGCCGAAAACTGCGTAAGTTCCAGCATTTTTATTAGAAAAATCAAAATCTCCGTTGGTATTGTTTTCTACAATTGTACCTGTCGCGTTGTCAATTAAAAGGTAAGCATATTCGTAACCATCGCCCGCATCCGTTTCATCTGCTGCATCGAAATTGGCTACAAAAACTGCCGAAACCATCGCATCATCCAATAAATCTTCTCCTTCGCAAAGTGCAAAATCCGAAGTCGCGGTCGTCGTCATAATATCGCCCGCATCAGCCAAACAGGAACAACCTGGCATTTTCACGGCTACATTATCAACACCTGCGCGGTCATCGCCACCATTTTGCGCTACTCGAATTTCTAAAGAAATGTTCGCTGTTCCGTTTGGAATATCAACAGTTTCCGTTGTCCAGCCATTGGTCGAAACGGGTGTTGCATCATCGCCCGTTATCAAAGTAATTTCACCCTGCCCTACTCCATCGAAAAACACTTCATATGTAAAATCATCGCCTGTATCAAATTCGATGACGTTGTAATCAAAAGAAATCGTCCCGCCGTCTCTGCCAGTTACATCCACCACCCCAAATTCTAAAATGTGGTCAAAAGCACCGCCGCCGTTGAGGTTATTCAAGTCTTGCATTCCCCAAAATAAGCCGCCCGTTGCAGGATTAATGCTTCCTAAAGTCGAAACAAAACTCCAAACATCGTCACTGGTATTGTATGCCGAAGGATTTGGTGTAACTCCCCAATTGTCTTCAACTGTTCCTTCAAATCCTTGTTTGGCAATGTCTAACATTTCCAATTCATCATCTTCAATCGTTAAAATAGTCGTTGGATTTGTGCCAGCTGATGCTGTATTTCCACCTGTGATATTTTTGATTTCAAAGCCAAATTCTTGATTGCCTAAGCAGAAATTATTATCGGGAAAAGTTATCGTAACGCATTCGTCAGCAGCACTGCCCGCAGCGAAGGTTATCGTTTGCGTAGCGTAATCACCGATTTTTGTAGAATCGCCCATTATTAGGTCGATTTCTGCCATTGTCGCGTTGGTCGCATCGGCGTTTTCGATACCGATACATAATAGGTATGTTCCCGCATTTTCGATTGCAGCATTTTCTGCATTGACGAAAGAAATCGTGGTTGGCGGTTGCACATAGCTATTCAAACTCGTGACCACATCAGTATCATCGCAAGTGTAAATGTTGTCGATAGCTGCGCTAAAATCCGTCAAGCCATCAAAAGTTTGGTATAAACAGGGGTCGGCGGCATTAGCTGTTTTGACCAATGTTCCGTCCATTGTTCCCTGAATGCAAGTCGTGCCTGCCCATTCAGCTTGTGTCCCAATTGTGCCGACGACATCCAAAACTGTTGCACCGAGAAGTTCCGTTCGTGACAAGGCAACTGCGTCGTCGCCGTCAAAGTTGAGCATGGGACTCGTCATATCGGGTGTCAACCCTATCAAATCAGCATCAGGATGAGCAATTAAAAAATAGTCATTCGCCGCGAGTAATCCTGTTAGAGTGATACTGGAAGTGGCGGTTAAGCTACCATCAGCATATACCTCTAAAGTGTATCCATCCAGAATCACGGGCGCATCCGTACCATTGAAAATTTCGAGATATTTGTTTTGCGCCGTCCCTTCGACATACGCAGAAATGACCAAATAGATCCAAACCAAAGTGGTAGAATTTGTTAAATTTTCGTTGCTTTTTATTGTGTGTTCCGTCGGTGTGTTCGACGGATTTGCGGCAAGCGCAATCGGTGTAGTTAGCAGTACGGCGAGGACAAACGGCACCGTAACTGCGAGCTTTTGTAAAAGCTGCATCATGGGATAAAGTTTTGGTTTTTAGATTGTTCACCTTTTTTGGACAGTCGGCATTTCATAGTAAAACCTGTCCTAATTTTCCTTTTCAGAAAAAATTTAGTGTAAAATCTAAAAGTGTAAAATTCGTTTTTAAACATGCTCTGTTTTCCTCAATAATTCAATATAAATAACTGATTATCAGCCATTTAAACCATAGAACCATTTTTGTAAAAAACAAAAAACCAGTACTTATAAGTGAATAAAATACCTAAATCTGCGTAGGAACACGCATTTAGCAATAATTAAAAAACGAACAAAACCATCATAAATGGGGGTACGAATTAGCTGCGAATCGGTACAGCTATCGCAATAGATAGTTTTTAAAATCCAATAAAAATCGAAGGGGGAACGCCTGCAAAGGGAAATTTAAGAAGCTATAAAAATTTGTGTAAGAAGATGTCTAAAAGAATGAAAATAGATAATGTCCTAAAAAAGCTTCTTAAAAAAATCAGGATGTATAGAAAGGAATTTTCAATACATGCCCACAGGATTTATTTTGGATTATAATTATGTTCGGTGGCAAAGTTATAACTTTTTTTTGAATAAGTGTTTTTTTCTTATTCTTTTTGGAAAAATTAGGTAAACTATACCACAAAAGTTTCAAACGTTTATAGATACGCTGTGTTCAATGGAAAAGATATTTGCAGAAAACGTACCAAGTTTTATTTTTCAAATAAGCTATCTAACGTCAAAACTTCATCAATTAGCCCAATACTATGTTCATTTGGAATAATTGAAAAAGTTGTTATTAAGTTGATGAATAACTGCTTATTAGTTTTAGTTTTTGCTTTAAAAATCGCTGCTTTCATTCTCAATTTATTAGCAAATTCTTTAGTTGGAACAAAAGGAACGTTGTAAAATTTTATTTCAAAAAGACTAATCACATGGTCTTTTCGGTCAATAACCAAATCGATTTGCACACCTGGTATTCCATCTTTGGCAGGCTGATAAAACGAAGTGGCTCTGGTCTCGATTTTGGAAACACCTATTGCATTTTTTATTTCAGAAATGTGTTTGAGACATAGGTTTTCAAAGGCATATCCACTCCAACTAATGTAGCTTTGTGTTTGGCTAAGTTGCTGCCAAATATCATTTTCGAGTGTCTTCTTGGGTTCAATAAATTTTAAATAAAATAAGGAATATTCATCTGTCAACCGATAAATGAGTCCTTGCTTTTTTTTGCCAAAAGCGTAATATTCTGAAATAAACCCCGAATTTTCCAGTTCATCCAACACCTTTTTTATACCTCCACCGTCCGTTAGTTGAGTGGCTTTAATGATGGCTTTTCGACGCATTCCATTCGGTGCATTTGCCAAAGTCCGAATGACCGCAATGTGATTTTCAGCATTTTCAAATAAGGCGGGATAGAGTCGCGAAAATTCTTTTCTAAGCAATCCTGTCGAAGAAAAACAGATATTATTGATATTTTGAACGGCACTTTTTCCTCTTTCGATTTCTTTTAAATAATGAGGAACACCGCCCATTGCCATATAAATTTGCACAATCTGGTAGCGGTCTAATTGGATGTTTTTACTTCTTAAATACAACTCCGTTTCTGTCAAATTAAACGGCTGTAAATGAATCAATTTAGTGATTCGATTGTGTAGTCCTCCCCGATGATTGACGACTTTTTGAATCATCCACGAAGCGGCTGAACCACAAATAACAACGACAATATTCTGCTTTACCGCCCAACTATTCCAAAAAAAACTCAAGGCTTGTAAAAACCCTGAACGTCGGGTGGCCAACCACGGCAGTTCATCAAAAAATACGACCAGTTTCTCCTCACTTTGTTTCGTTTTTAAAAATTGAATCAACTGAATAAAGGCATCCATCCAATCGGCAGGTTTTTCGCTAATTTCACCTGTTGCTTCGCCCATGACAAACTTAAAATTTTTCAACTGTTTTTGCAAAGGCGTATCTTGAATCCCCGTCAATTCAAATGCTATTTGATTGCCAAAAACAGTATTGATAAGAAATGTTTTTCCGACTCTTCGCCGACCAATTACAGCAACCATTTCTGCTCCTAAACTGGTTAAAGTTTCTTTTAAAATTGCTTGTTCCTTGGTTCGACCAACTAATGGAATGTTTTCTGTCATTTTTATTCAATTAAAAATTATCATTCTATATCTCGCGGTTTTGAGCAAAAATAATCAATTTCCGCGATATATAATCTATATCTCGCGTAAACTCTCTTTTTTCATCCAAAACCGCGAGATATAGCCCATTTTTCAAGTTTCCTCATTTATGCTATCTTTATCCTCAAAAACAGCATGAAGTCGTTTTTCCGTTTAACAATCACTTTTTTCCTTTTTTTATTTCTGACCATTTTAACGCAAGTGGGCGGCGTTCTCTATTTATTGTCCAAATTATTTTTCAAATTTGTTCCCCAAATTTTCCCTGCTAAATTTCCACTTTTTTTACAAAAAGCGATGACTTTTTTAATCATTTACGCACTATTTACTTTTGCCTTTCTTCCGCCTTTAGCTAAATTGAACAACCGCGTTCCTCTACCCTACTTTTCAAAAGAAGAGACACTACAACCTGCTAATTTATTAACTGTTTTTTTGAATAGACATTACGTACATCCAAAACTAAAACAGTTGACGAAGAAAGTCGCGAAAAAGATGAATCAACAATATCCAGGTACGCAACTTTCTTATTTGGACGCTAATTTTCCATTTTGGAATGGATTTCCCTTGTTACCGCATATCAGTCACAATGATGGTAAAAAAATAGACCTTAGTTTTTTATATAAGCATCAAGTAACAGGTGATTTTTTACAAGACCGGTTAACCTTTACAGGTTATGGATTTTGTGAGAAACCGAGGAAGGGAGAAATTGACCAACCGGCGATTTGTGAACGCAAAGGATATTGGCAATACAGTTTTTTAGAAAAATTTGTGTCTAAAAATAACGCTCCAACTGTTGTATTTGATGAAAAAAGAAATAAGGCTTTGCTCAAAATAATAGCAACAGAAAAAGCAACTGGAAAAATTTTAATTGAGCCACATCTCGAACAGCGACTTAACCTATCCAGTTATGCTAAAGTTCGGTATCATGGCTGCCATGCAGTGCGACACGATGACCATATACATCTACAACTTTAACTAATTCGGTCTTTTACAGTTAAAGACTTGTCCGCTGTGGGTGAATATTCTCCTTACGTTAAAAATCCCTTAAAATTGTGGCAATTCCAATAAAACATGGTCTAATTATTGATGCCCAAATTTTGTATAAAATTGGACTTGCATTAAAAAAAATAGTTTATTACATTTGCCGAAAATTAAAGAAATTTTCTTTTATCCTAAACTTTTTTGCAATTCAAGCTATTTAAAATTACATCTTGCTTATGTTTAATTTAAAAAGAAATTAATTCAAGATTGTTTTTATCATTTATTTTACTTTTAATAGGTAGCCCCATCATATGAGTGGGTCTATTTTAATAATTTTTTCAAAGATTTTACTATGTATTGGACGTTAGAACTTGCACATAACCTTGTAGATGCACCATGGCCAGCTACTCGCGACGAGTTGATTGATTACGCGATGCGTACTGGCGCACCCTTAGAGGTGCTCGAAAACCTTCAGGAAATGGAGGACGAAGGCGAGGCTTATGACGGTATTGACGACATCTGGCCGGATTATCCGCGCAAAGATGATTTTCTGTTTAATGAAGATGAATATTAAGGAACTTACTACTTCAAAGCAACAACTGGAGAACTTCATCATTGTCTCAATTAATAATTAT
>ENA-ORXM01004922-ORXM01004922.1-marine-metagenome-genome-assembly--contig:-NODE-4922-length-11189-cov-7.405238_pt1 | contig 11189 bp, 10 predicted proteins | sample MGYA00237867_ERZ511480 | MGnify/ENA primary metagenome ERZ511480 (study PRJEB26309, sample SAMN06266103) | marine metagenome | isolation source: Algal blade | place: United Kingdom:Sidmouth, United... | reverse complement strand
TGTCAACTTTGGTTAAAAAATGTACTAGTGCAATCTTTTTCACTTCTAAAGCAATCGGAATTGAAAGCTTCAAAATGCTTCTTGTCGCTTTTGCAAAGAAAGTAAAATCAAAACACAATTATTTTAAAGAAATAATAGATACATTTAAAATTCTTAAGAGCACTGATAGAAAAGTTCAATTACTTTCTGAAAATAGCAAACCAATATTTTCAAATAGTGAAATTATTATCAGATCATTTTCTCCAAATTTAGAAACAGAAATCTACCTTGAACCACTCTATAGAAAAGAAACAAAAAAATTTTTAACGGGGAATGGTATCAAGGTTATAACAAAAGGGTTTAATTTTCAGTCAATAGTTATTACTATAGAAATAAAAGGGTGTAAAATGTTGTTTGGCGCTGATCAAGAATTTCATCCTACGGAACCTGGCATTGGATGGAGTGCAATAAATCAATTACCGTACTTTAAAGAAAGTAAATTTAGCTTCTTTAAAGTCCCTCATCATGGTTCAGAGAATGGTTATAATTTTTCATTCTGGAATGAAATTTTAGCCTCTAATGCGAAACTCTTAACAACACCCTATTCAAGATCAAGGCTTCCAAGACAGGAAATGATAACAACAATAAAGTCTCACGGTGACTTTTACATTACGTCTTATTTAGGAGATAGAGTATATAAAAAACTACCAAGTTTAATTAAAACCAAAACTAGACACCTGAATATTAAAAGACTTGCTAAGAGGAATTCTGGTGTTGTTCACTTTACGTTAAATTCAAAACTATCATTTGATGTTGAATTGATTCCAGATGCAATCATGCTATAAAGTGTCAAAATTGTTGAGGCTTATAAAATATAGCAAAAAATCATAAAGAATTGTTTTTAGGAGATTGAATTCCCCCGACGGTTGAGGTTTGTCTACGAAGTTAATGATCCCCAAAATAGTAGTTCGTTGAGGATTATATCCTCAATGCCATACTCGTGTCTAGCTTAGCTCTAGTAGAAAGGATGTGTTCATAAGATAAAACCTAATGGAGACACGAGTAACCCGTCGAGGGCACAGCCGCTCGACGAACGCTTCTTTTCTAATTTAAGCCTAAGGAGTCAAGGGGTGATTTATCCAGTTAAATTATAATCAGCATCAATTATATCTAAACTAAGCAGTCCAGGTTCAAGCTTAATGTAATCTTTAGCACTAGAATACAAATAGTCCTCTGGCGACTCAACAATACCAGCCCTAACTGGATTTAAATGTATATAATCAAATCTAGCTTTGATCCACTTTGGAGTAATCAGCTCAATTGGGTGATTGTCCCGCTTCCACAATTGATGCGTTTTATTATTTTTATTGAATTTTGCATGATACTTCATGTGATTAAGCATCCACACCTGTCTGCTTTCTTTTGGGTTCTGCGATATCTCTTTGATAATGGACTGTGAAGTATGCCGTTTAAAGTCTCTGATTATAGCTGAAAGCTGATAACCTTCTTTCGCGGACACGATTAAGTGCAGGTGGTTACTCATGATTACATAGGAATGGACACTCAGACCTTTATTTTTAACGCAATACTCTAAACTAGAAATAATTATATCTTTGTAGACCTTACGTGTAAATACGTCCATCCAGCCTACAATCGTTGGAGTAATAAAATGGAGACTATTCTGATTCGTTATTTTATGTCCTCCCATATTTTCATCTTTGTTTATTGAAGATACAAATTGTTATATTGATCGCAAGTTTAAAAGCGAATCTAGATAAGAATAACCCGTCGAGGCTTACCCATCTATTTTTTAGTAGGGGCATAGCCGCTCGACCAACGCTCTTTTTTGAGTCTTTAGGTCAGGGTTTATCTCAAGGAGTAAAAAACAAATAAATTGAAGTTTGTTGCGGACTAAATACAATCCTCGTGTCTAACTCAACCTTGATAGGGAAAGTCCTATTTTTCTTTTCCATTAAATAAGATATGCCTAAATATTTTTGAAGATATTGATATACTCTTTATTTTATATTTTTCTTAAGGGAATATTGTAGCAAAAATAGTATTGCCTTATCATAGCGGCCTGAATTAAAATCAAAATTAATTGGAAATCGATAGAAATAAACTTATTAAAGCCTTTAAGACCCTGAAAAAAGTTGAATTGATTTCACTTTTAGATGATGTATTAGACAACATGGAAAGAAGTTCTCAAAGGGCTGTATTTGGTGAACTTTTCAAAGAATACACGAAGAGTGAAAGAACGCCACATAAAATATTATTAGACATAGAAATGTTTTGTAAGAAATCGAACGCTGGTTATTATTATGCGCCTTTTGATTTAAATTCAAACAATATCCTACACATCCCAGATGAGACTGATGAATGGTTTGATGAAATAAGTGATTATCTGGACTTTGTTAGTGAATTAGTTAAAATAAAAGAATATAAGATTGGACTAAAATGTTTTAACCTGCTATTTGAGCTGATTGATAAAATGGAGAGTGGAGCAGAAATAGTGTTTGCGCATGAATTCGGGGATTGGATGATATTAGCGAAAGAAGATTACATGGAAAAATATATCATTGCATTATCAAAGGAAACAAAGCATCTAGAAGAGTATGTGAGAATTTTGATACCAAAGATAAAAAGTGACAGTAATTGTTCAATTTCAAATAAGGTATATAAAAAAGTTAAGAAGCACTCTAGTGATATCCAGATTAAGGCAATAGATAAAGAGATTAAATCACAATCGCTACGTGTAATATAAATATAATACGGGTAATTGAAGATTACTTTGTTTTTAACCGCTAAATCTGATCAGACCTACTTAGCCTAGAATGTACAGGACGAAAACACCAACAACATCGTTATATTAAAAACTGAACTATGAATATCAAAAAACTAGTACTAGTCTCCTTACTATTCAGCGGAATACTTGGCTGTGGTTGTTTTAATGATGGTTCTGAATGGAACATTGAGAGCTTTACAGTCTCCATATTCGATAAGAACGGCATGCAACCTACCGATGGAGTCATTGAAGGAGATTCGATTGTTCTAGAAGTATTTTTTGAACCTGAGTATGTTGAATTTAATGCAAATCCACTTAGTGGATTAATGAGTTCAGCTATTGCCACTACCTGCGAAGAGCCTGGGGACGATGGATTGAATATCACGGTCAATAGCTTCCTGATTACTAGTAATGCTGATTTTAATGAAACTCCAGCTGGGGAATCATTGAATGAATTTATAATTGTCAATGGTAATTTATCTTTAGAAGAGTGGATTGAAATTTCTCATCGTTGGGGATATCAGAATTATGGTAGATCTGGATTAACATTCATAGAAAAACCGGGGGATTCAAGTAGCCATATATTCATCTTGCAATTTGTTATGGAATCTGGAGAGATAATAGAACAAAAAACAGAGGAGATCCAGTGGAATTAGAAATGAGACGAACGTTGGACTTGTCGAGCGCACATTCAGCATGCGGTGGAAAGAAAATGGCTGTATGCGTTTATAGATACCAAGTCGTAGATTGAAAAAATCACTAAAATAATTGGCATTATTGAACTTGGTATAATCATACTATCAGGATTTACATTCTGGTAAAGAATGCAGAAGCATGCCAAAGCCCAAGCTATTGCGAATAGCGTTAGCGAAAATCTAGGGACAGCATCCTCGTTGGTCAAGGTTTGGCTACGAAGTCAATAACCCCAAAAGAACCGTTCGTTGAGGATTGTATCCCGCCCAAAGAGGGTCGGGCAAGCCTCAATGCCATACTCGTGTCTAGCTTAGCTCTAGTAGAAAGGATGCGTTCATAAAATAAAACCGAATCTAGACACGAGTAACCCGTCGAGGGCACAGCCGCTTGCGTTAGGACACAAATATGGCATATTGTTTTAATATGTTATCTTAGCAGAGTTATAAACGAGTTATTATGCAGAAGAAAACAGTAACTAGTTGCTTTGGAGACAAGCGACTAGAAAAAAAAGGGATGCCTAGAGGAGCGGTTATTATCGCAACGAAGTTGTATCATTCATAAATTTAGTGCTAATCCAGGTGCACAAAAGTCTTACTATCGCTTTTTAAATAATCCACGAGTTACAGAGAAGGAAATATTAAATTCGATGTACCAAGATTGTGCAACAAATTGTGCAGAAAGACGACTAGTTGTCTTTGCCGATAGTAGTAATATTATACTTCACAATAAAAAGAATCGCATCAAGGATGATGCAGGTTTGACAAGGATTGCGAATAATCAGCATCTAACTTATAAAGGACTTTTGTTGCATACCAATCAAGTATTTGATCAGGATAATCATGATGCTCTTGGCAATAGTCATACGATGTTTATAAAACGCAAACTAGCTTCAAGAGCGCAAAAAGGAGAGGTTCAAAAACGATGTGTTGAGACGATTGAAGAAAAAGAAAGTTATAAGTGGATAGAAGGTTTTGTAGCATCGAAAGAACTGCTAAAAGAAGCATCAAAAATCACTTTTGTTGGTGACAGAGAGGCCGATATAATAGAGTTAATCGACCGTATACCAGATGACAAAACAGATCTAGTGATACGCAGCCATCATAATAGAAATGTGCTTGATAAAGAGGGAAATAGGAAAAAACTTGTAGCTGTTCTATCAAGTTGCAAAGTGCAAGGTGAAATGAATATTCTAGTAAGAGGAAACAACAGGAAGAGAAGAAAAGCAAAACTAGAAATTCGATATACAAAGGTCAGCCTAACTTGGCATCATAGTAAGAAGGTAAAGAAGAAGAATCATGAAAGTGGTGTACCTGTTTATGTGGTAGAGATTCGGGAAAAGCGTCATAAAGGATATAAAAGTGAGCCTCCATTAACTTGGACATTGCTGACTACAAATACTATAGAAAGTTTAGACCAAGCAAAAGAAGTAGTAGATATTTATAAACTTAGATGGAGAGTTGAAGAGTATTTTAAATTACTCAAGAGTGACTGTTACGATATTGAGAATACTGAATTAACAAAGGGAAAAAGTATTAGAAAATTAATTTTATTTGTCATGAAAGCAAGTATAAAAATTCAGCAATTAAAAGCAGCAAGAGATGGCACAAAAGACACGCCATTAACAAGAGTCTTTACGACGGAAGAGGTAAGATACTTACATTTAATTAATCCAACATTAGAAGGTAGTACACTAAAACAAAAGAACCCACATCCTAAAAATGAATTAGCTTATGGGTCTTGGATAATAGCACGTCTAGGAGGATGGAAAGAGTTTTATGATGCTGCAAGGCCGCCAGGCACAAAAACCTTCGCAGCTGGGATAGAAAAATTTGACGGCATCGCAATAGGAATTAAACTAGGATTTGTGTCCTAACGCAAGGGCACAGCCGCTCGACGAACGCTTTATAGTTGTATTTTACTAAACGAGATTTATCTACGAAGTCAATATTAAAAAAAAGTAGTTCGTTGAGGATTGTATCCTCAATGCCATACTCGTGTCTAGCTAAGTCTATTTTATTCATTCGTCAACCAGTTAAATTATAATCAGCATCAATCATGTCTAAACTCAGTAATCCAGGTTCAAGCTTAATGTAATCTTTAGCACTAGAATACAAATAGTCTTCTGGAAGCTCAACAATACCAGCCCTAACTGGATTTAAATGTATATAATCAAATCTAGCTTTGATCCACTTTGGAGTGATCAGCTCAATTGGGTGATTGTCCCACTTCCATAATTGATGCGTTTTATTGTTTTTGTTGAATTTAGCATGATACTTTATATGATTGAGCATCCACACTTGTCTACTTTCTTTCGGATTCTGCAATATCTCTTTGATAATGGACTGTGAAGTATGCCGTTTAAAGTCTCTGATTATATCTGAAAGCTGATAACCTTCTTTCGCGGATACGAGGAGTGACCAGCTCAGGACTCCGCATTCCTTCAACCCATCTGCTTTCCGCCTCCTTGCAGCGCATGATGTGGCTAAGATCTCTCGATCGCATCTTTACTATCCTTGCCGCGTTATCTTTTATAATCAGAGACCTGTTAATTGATCTTATTTATCTTCTTCTTGTTCACTTTCTTGAAATAGCGTAGAACATGCTTCTATAAACGCTTCGAATTTAGCCCCTAATTGGACTTCAAAACTAGGTCCCATTGCAACTTCGGAGCCTGCCTTAAAGCTTACATCTCCATTACTAGGTACAGTTTTGTCAGAAGTTACGGTTTGATCCGCCTTGTAGGTGCCATCCTGAATAGTGGTCTGATCCACATTCAGAATGTCTGGGCAACAATTTCCCAAATCTTTCTATTGGATTAATGCATATATTGTGTATTTTTGGTACTCAAGCCAACAATCAATATGAGACTAAGCTACGCTTTTATACTTTACTTTCTTTTTAATACTCTAAACCAATCCTTTGGACAAGAAGTCAATTGGAGTCCAGTTATTGAGAGCGCAAGTGTATACCCATTAGGAATTACAAACGATCGCTATTTTATATATTCAAATGATGGTAGAGAAGGTAATATACTGAGTTATTATTTAAACCATAAACTTATATCAAAAGAAAGAGTAGGATATAATTTCGGAGGGTTGGAAGCTATTCCAAGCCCATTTATTGAAACTATATCTGGAAAATATATTGTCTTTACAGCTTATGATAGATCTAATAGTAAAGTAATCTTATACGCTGCCACATTTAATGATGGAAAATTGGGTGAGCCTTTCAAAATGCATAGTCATAAATTAAAAACACAGCTTGCTATAAGAGGGAACGTGATTTCTGCGTATTCTAATAAAGATAATTTTCAAGAAATAGTTATATCTGAAGATAAATCCAAAGTGGCGTATATGCAATTTGTTACTACCAAAGATGGAAATAAGGCAGAAGAGTTATCAATTTCTGTCTTTGATCAAGACTTTAAAAAACTTTGGTCAAAGACGAAATTTTTTCCTTATGCAGATAAGAATTTACTTGTTGAACAGATGATTTTAACCAATGAAGGCAATGTCTTAGTTTCTGCTAAACTGAAAGTGATAAAAGGGGGTTTGGATAATAACACCGAGATGAAACTGTTTTCAGTCTTACCAGATACGGATGTGGAATATGACTTACAATTAAGGGGTAAGAATTTTATAGTTGAGTTTGGACTATTTTCAAGTGTTGGCAATGAAATTCGCCTAGGAGGTACTTATTCTAACCCTGATTTCGCTAGCCGAGTACTTGGCGTATTTTATGGAACCTATGATCTAATGGCTAAGAAATTAGAAAGTAATATTTCTCCTTTTACAAAGACCCTGCTTACAGGATTAGTAACGGATAAAGCAATCGCAAAAGGGAAAGGACTTAAGGCTGGCTTCGAAATAATTAGTTTACATACTTTTCCAGATGGATCAACATCTTTTGTTGCTGAGTATGCCAATGATGTAAGTATAGGGAATAGAACAGCTCCGACACCAACTGTTGAATCCAGTACTTATCTATTTGGAAATACGATTATACCACGCTTTTCTAAAGAGGGTGATCTTATTAAAGTTGAGAAGATTGAAAAAGACTTTCAGGATGTATCGAGAATACATGGTTCTATTGCCTGTGCCGAGAGAGACGGCGAACTGTGTCTAATCTTTAATTCGAGAAAAGAGAAAAATGAACGTAAGGAGCTTGGTTTAAAGGGCCTACTGTCTTCATCTACAGACATGATTACCATAGGTAAGAATGGTAAAAAAAATGAAAATAAAATTATTTGTTCTCCACGCAACACTGATTATAAAACCAAGTTCACAATAGATGGTTTTATGAATTACGATGATAAGTTTCTTCTTCTGGGTGTAAAATGGAATACTTATCAAATAGGTATCATAGAATTATAGCCTATTTTAATGTTCCTCGATGGTTCTCAGTTCGTCAATGGCTGAAGCCATTGATGCCCCCGATGGTCGAGGTTTGTCTACGAAATCAACAACCCCAAAAGAACCGTTCGTTGAGGATTAAATGCCATACTCGTGTCTAGCTTGTCCTTTTTATTAACTTTTATCTAGTTAAATTATAATGAACATCGATCATATCTAAACTAAGCAATCCCGGTTCATGCTTTATAATAATCCTTAGCACTTGAATATAATTATTTCCATTGTTGGTCGAGATTTATCTACGAAGTCAATATTAAAAAAAAGTAGTTCGTTGAGGATTGTATACTCAATGCCATACTCGTGTCAATCTTAGCTCTGGTAGAAAGGATGTGTTCATAGAATAAATCCTAATCGAGACACGAGTAACCCGTCGAGGGCACAGCCGCTCGACGAACGCTTTTTAGTTGTGTTTTACATAATGAGGCTTGTTTACGAAGTCAATAACTCCAAAATAACCGGAACACTACATAAATAAAATCCGCTATGATATTTACTTTTAAATTACAAATGATTTGTACACTTATGATAATCATGAGCCTAGTTTTTAGTTGTGGTTCTCTAAGGACGAATAAAATGAGAAAAGAATTTAATATTAAGGTGGAAGAGTTGAATCAGCTGGAACGTCATGTCATTTTAGGGATAAATGAGACAGAGTATCCATCTAGTGGTACTGTAGTTGTGGTCAAAGATATTGAACGGTTTATTGAAGCTGACTCAGTTTGTGTGAGTCCTTGGCGAAGTGATAATGTAATCAAGGAGCCAAGATTAGCTTTTACAACTTTAAATTTAGATTCTCAAGGTGTCGAATTTGATATAGCGTATTTTATGAGTTTCCAGTCCCTAAAGCATACTCTCAAAAACAAAGAACTTAAAGTGGTTTTTGAATATGGATATAAAGCAGATAGACCTTTAAAAGATAGTCTTGATAGTAAAAGGACTAATAAGATATATCTAGACATGTTGATAGAAGATTATAAGATTTCAAATTTGAATCCAAGGAAGGATGAAATAGTATATGGTTATGTGAAAATGAAGACACCAGAATATTATAAAGGGGGCGATTCCCCGTGCAAAAAATCTCTATTAACAAGTCGTGAGTTTGAATATTATTTTAAATTTAAAAACAGTCTACATCCGCTAGCTACTAAATAGCGAGCGTATAGCATCAAGGGCGTAGCCCTTGACGAACGGTTCCCCGTTGGTCTAGGTTTGTCTACGAAACCAATAACTCCAAAAGAACCGTTCGTTGAGGATTAAATGCCATACTCGTGTCTAGCTTAGCCTTGGTAGAAAGGATTTGTTCATCAAATAAAACCTAATCAAGACACGAGTAACCCGTCGAGGGCGCAGCCGCGCGACGAACGCTTTTTAGTTGTGTTTTACTTAACGAGATTTATCTACGAAGTCAATATTAAAAAAAGTAGTTCGTTGAGGATTGTATCCTCAATGCCATACTCGTGTCTAGCTTAGTCATGGTAGAAAGGACGTGTTCATAAGATAAAACCTAATCGAGACATGAGTAATCCATTGAGGGGAACTTTGAACAGGTTAAGCTAATATCAAAGGTGTATTCAATATATCCAATGATTCTTGAACATGAGGATTATTTAGACCAATTAACGGCTTAGTTAATACCAATCTTTTTTTCAAATAAATAGAAAGCCCATTCAATGATGAGTCATCATCGATAATGACAAAATCCTCCTGTAGTTTATAAGTAGAGAACCAGTTCGAAATTTCATCTCGTCTATTTAAGTTTTCTAGATTATCAGGTAATTTATTCAGATTGTTAAGACGGACTCCCCTAGATTTAAAAATCTCTTTCCATTTTTCTACTGTATAACGACCTTTATGAGATGTAGTCAATAGAACATCTGCATTACTAGAATCAATGATATTATTTAGAGCTCTTACAGCTTTAGTATTAAACATAGAAAAGCCATCCTCTAAAAGTTCTGGAGAGCTCCAAGACTTAGCAGGTAACATTACACCATCGATGTCTAATAAAATTAACATAATACAAAAATAAGGCTTTTTAAGCAATAATGCTTTCGATGTCTTCAATTTTCATGTTGTTATAGACTGCATCTTGTTTATTTAGCTCTTTAATATCATCTGGTTCATCGTAATCTATATCTACTATATCAACAGTTTCCCAAGTAAAAACGTTCAAATCACTTGGTTCGGAGTAATTATCCGCCATTTCAAGTTTAAAATTCGATAATAAGCAGCTAATATATCTATGATGACCATTTATTATATTATTATTTCTGGAGACATGTATGGCTGGAAATAAAAGTTTATGTTTCATTTTTTTATATATCCTGTTGATAATCGGCAATGACACAGCCTTTTGGGTAGGGTTTAATAAATATTCAGTGTCTCTTAAGACTTTTATTATTGATTCTCTAGTTACATCCATACAGCAAAGATATAAGAGTATTCCTAGAAGATAGAAATTTGTTTAATAATAAAAACCTTGAAACGGTGCGCTTTTTATATTTTAATGATATACTCGTGTCTAGCTTAGCTTTGGTAGAAAATAGGAACAAAATCAAACAACAATGAAACCATATTACATTTGGATATTTGCACTTTTGTCCTGCCATTCAATATCTCAAAACCGATCTAATTGCTTTATAGACCAAGGAATAAAATCAGCAAAGATTGAAGCTGTTTTATTAAGTGATACAACACAAACAGTATCTGGTGCGCTTCATTTTAATACATCGGGTAGGCCAACTTTTCGAGAAGATAGGGATAGAAAAATAGAGTATAAATATGACTCAATAAACTTGACCCATACCATTGTTCATTACACTGATGGGGTGTCAGGCTTTACAAAAATTGACACCAATGTTGTAGTGCAAAATGATGAGCATGGAAGACCAGTCAAAATGAATGGAGCTGATGGAAAAGTGTCGATCTATAAGTATCAAGGCTGTGACGAACAACTTGAAGAATATAGAGAAAACGATGGCACATTAATTCACACAACTAAATCTATTTTCAAAGATGGTCTTCTGGTAGAAACAATTTGGAATACCAATGATGAGAAGCTTCATAAATCAGATGCGAAGAGAAAATGTACAAGTTGTGGTGAACAACAAGGCAGAAATATCGAAGCTGAAATGGAGTGGCGGATCAATCCGTAGTAGCGAGAGTGCAAGAGAGTCTCCATGAAAATGGAGGTTAGCGAAGGGATTGACAAATTCTAAAATGGTTAGCCAACTATCGAAAGATTAGGAGGAGCTTTATCCAAAGATGAAACCTGAAATGGTTACTTGAATTTGAAGAGCCGTATGATGGGAGACTATCAC
>ENA-ORXM01004920-ORXM01004920.1-marine-metagenome-genome-assembly--contig:-NODE-4920-length-11194-cov-3.408833_pt1 | contig 11194 bp, 15 predicted proteins | sample MGYA00237867_ERZ511480 | MGnify/ENA primary metagenome ERZ511480 (study PRJEB26309, sample SAMN06266103) | marine metagenome | isolation source: Algal blade | place: United Kingdom:Sidmouth, United... | reverse complement strand
CAGGTATTGCATGCGCAACTGCGTAGGATGGGTCTTGACCCATCTTCACCGCTGGACGCATCAGACGCGCTTGGCTTTGATCTGCGCAACCCTCACCACCCCGACACACCCATCACCGTGCAAATGATCGCGAGCCACACCGCTGGCCTGCACGACACTATTGTCCCAACCGACGGGCCCCTCCAAGTCACATTTGATACAACAGTACCTGCCCGATCCTACGCCTATTCCAACGCCGCGCGCCTGTGGTCTCCACCTGCGGGTGATGCATATGGCTGGGGCGTGCAATTCATCGACACCCCTGATTTTTACCCAAACCCGCTGATCGGCCATTTCGGGAATGCCTACGGCTTCGTCGGTGGCGCATGGTACGACCACACCACCGACACTGCCATCTGCTACGCGCTCAACGGGCGGGCAATAGGCTGCGAGGATGACACGATGATCATGGCCGAGCGTGAAATCTTTGCCCGCGTGCTTGCCATTCTTACGAATTCCTCTAACTTAGAACAATTCTAAACTAAGGAGAGGCACCATGATACCTGGCCTTGCAAACCGCCGCCGCTTTCGGGATTTGTCCGAACAGGACATCCTCGCGCTGGCCATCTCATCCGAGGAAGACGACGGGCGCATCTACCGCAGTTACGCCGAAACCCTTCGCGCAGATTATCCCAGCTCGGCCGCGATTTTCGACGCAATGGCAGTCGAAGAAGATGGCCACCGCCGCAGCCTGATCGACCTGCACGTCGCGCGCTTTGGCGATGTGATCCCGCTCATTCGCCGCGAACATGTGTCCGGCTATCATACACGCCGCCCTGTCTGGCTTGTCGAAAACCTCAGCCTTGACCGCATCCGTCAAGAGGCTACCCAGATGGAGCGTGACGCAGAACGCTTTTACCGCACTGCTGCCGCCCAGACCAGCGATGCCGCCACCCGCAAATTGCTTGGCGATCTGGCTATGGCCGAAGCAGGGCATGTGGCCCGCGCCGACCAGCTAACGGACGATCACCTCGATCCGGACAACAAGGCAGACGAGGACGACGCAGCCCACCGTCAGTTTATCCTGACATGGGTGCAGCCCGGCCTTGCGGGTCTGATGGACGGATCAGTCTCGACCCTCGCGCCGATTTTCGCCGTGGCCTTCGCGACCCAAGACACGTGGACGACTTTCCTCGTGGGTCTTGCCGCATCTGTTGGCGCTGGCATCTCGATGGGCTTCACCGAGGCGGCGTCGGATGACGGTCAAATCTCGGGGCGCGGCTCTCCCGTCAAACGTGGATTTGCCTCTGGGATTATGACAACCGTGGGCGGATTGGGCCACGCGCTGCCTTATCTGATCACCGATTTCTGGACCGCAACCACCATCGCCATCGCGGTTGTGTTCATTGAATTATGGGCCATCGCATGGATCCAGAACCGCTTTATGCAGACGCCGTTCTGGCGCGCAGCGTTCCAAGTCGTCGTGGGCGGTGCATTGGTGTTCGCCGCAGGTGCGATCATCGGATCAGGCTAGACCTGATAGATCATTGTCGTAGCGGACGAAAATCCGAACAGCCATTTCAGTGGTCCTAGGTCTTGAGTTTCGCATGCGACAAACCCGCGCCTTTCATAAAGGGCGCGGGCGCGGGGATTGGTGTCGATCACATCCAGTCGCACCTCTTTGAAGCCGCGCGTGCGCGCCTGATCGATGATCGCACCAAGCAAGGCGGTGCCTACCCCACGCCCCCGCGCATCAGGTGCCACAAAAATCCCGTCCATCAGAAACCGCTCGTTTTCTGTGTCCCGTTCCAGCAATTGCAAAATCGCCGCCCGCCAAACCGCGCCCCGTATTCCGTAGGCATGCGACAGATCGCGAAACGTACCGCCAACCAGCGCACCCTCATAGGTTTTGAACCCCGCAACACCCAACAGGGTCCCCGCGTCGTCATGCGCGCAAATCCCGTGGCTGCCATCCAGCACCGCCTCGATAAACACGAGCGCCTTGGCCTCGGGCCACATCACACGCCCCAGCTTGGCACCAAACGCCCCCCAATACAGTGCGGCCACGGTCGCGCGGTCGCGCGTTGCAATGCCGCCCGACACGATCATAACCCAAAGCTTTCGAATGGTATGAACGCGACCAGATCACCCTTGTTGATCGTTTGCGCCGCGTCATCAAACGCGACCAATCCCCCCGCCCACGACAGGCCGGACACTCGCCCCGATCCTTCTGATCCGAAGGCGACAACCTGCCCGTCCTCGATCCGTCCGCGGATGTATTCACGGCGCCCCGCCTTCTTGGATTTGGTGAAGTTGGCGGGCACCATATATCCTTGCGGTGCGGTCCATTGCCCCCCCGCAAGCCGTGATAGCGCAGGGCGCGCAAATACCAGCGCGCAGACCATCGCCGCCACCGGATTGCCCGGCAGGCCAAGCACTGGGACGCCGTCCCAAACACCCATTGCCAATGGCCGCCCGGGCTTCATCGCGATCCGCCACAACGCAAAGCTGCCCGTGCCATCAAGCAGGGCCGAGATATGGTCCTCGTCCCCTGCTGACGCACCACCCGACGTGATGATGACATCGCAGCGTTTGGCCGCATCATCCAACATGATGCGTACCTGCTCGCGGTCATCAGGAGCACAGCCAAGGTCCACTACCCGATACCCCCAAGCCTGCGCCACAGCGCATAGCATCGGACGGTTCGCATCATAGATCTGGTCGGCGCGTGCGCTGGCGCCCGCTGCGGCCAGCTCGTCGCCCGTCGACAAAATGCCCACACGCAGCTTGCGCCGCACCGCGACACGGCCAACACCACAAGCAGCCAAGGTGGCAAGGTCGGCGGCGGTTAATCTGCGACCAGCCGCCAGAACGGTATCGCCTGCGATCATGTCCTCGCCAGCGGCACGGGCATTGGCACCAATTTTCAAGGGGCCGGAACACGCGATCGCAGGGCCATCCACCGTGACGTCTTCTTGCAAAATGACCGTATCGACACCCGCAGGCAGCGCAGCACCCGTCAAGATACGCAGCGCATGCCCAGCTGGCACGGCCCCACCGTAAGGCGCCCCAGCCGCAGAACGCCCGTCAACCAACGGCAGCCGCTGCGCACCGTCCGGCAATGGCCCCGCAAACCCGTACCCGTCCACCGCTGCGTTGGGCGTAGGCGGATGCGACCTGATGGCCGTGACATCACGCGCCAAAATACGCCCCGCACATGCGGCCAAACGCTTATCGCGCGTGCCGACGACGGGCTGCAAATGCGCCTTCATATGCGCCAGCGCCTCATCCACAGGCGTCCAATGCGCGCCTTGCGGCATGGCGAAACAATCGTTGCGCAGCACAGGCGCTTTGGGCTGTTCGACCCCGAGGATCCAGCCTTCTTCGGGCGACACAACATCCATCAACGTGGCCAAGGCATCCGCTGGCATGCCCGCGAAATGTGCAGCCGTTGCGGCGACCTGATGTGCGTCCTTGATCATGCCCTCAGGCGCGGGCCCCGCATAAAGCGTCGGCCAGATTTCCACAAATGCGATGGGCGCATCACATGCCTCGAACGGCCAAACGCGCAGGTCATCCGCAAACCGCGTGCGCAGTCTGTGCAGCACGGGCAGGCCCATCATAGTTTGCGACCCAACCGCGCCCACACCCGCCATTTGCCAACAGGTAAAGCTGCCTTCGGCATGGTTTTCGACGCGGCGTTTTTCGGGGAACGGATTTCCCATGCGGCTGGTCCCCTTGCGCGGCAAATCGGGAATATCACGCCCAAGGCCATTTGCCCAAAACGGCCCAACCCCACTTGTCATTGCATTCAGCCGTCCGGCAATATCGAAACGGTTGTTCGCCTTTGGACCGTCCTCAATGTGTTTTTCGAACCATGCCCAAAGCTTGAGCGGATCATCCGACCCTGTCACGCTGCGCGCAAAACCTGCGGGATAGCCAAAGGCGAAATCGAACCCGACCATGACGCGCCGACCTGCTGCGACTTCGGCGGCCAGCAGATCGCCGATCCACGCCTCGCAGAGGGCGCGATTGCGGAAATACTGCGGCTCTTGTCCTGCAACACAGGCCCATATCGCATCCGACGCAGGCCTTGGGCCTTTGTCCGCGCCACCGGACCAATCGACCATGACAAAGGTGTCAAATGTCATAGGCCAACCTGTGCGATGATGAAATCAGCGATTGCGGCAGTGTCGTCGAGATCAAAAACAGGCTGATCCACGGCGATGTCCGTATCTGTGGCAACGGCAAGGATTGTCGGATCAGTTGACGCCAACAGCGTGCCCTTGGTGATCGCGCGAAAGGTTTCGAGTTTCGGGTGACGGTCAGCTTTGTAGCCTTCAATCAACACCAGATCGACAGGGTCCAGCTTCCCGATAAGATCAGCCAAAGGTGGCTCTTGCGTGCCGCGCAATTCGGACATCAATGCCCAACGCGCGCCCGAGGACAACAGGACCTGTGACGCGCCAGCCGCCCTGTGGCGATAGCTGTCCTTGCCTGCGTGGTCGACGTCAAAGCTGTGATGCGCATGTTTGATGGTGGACACGGTAAAACCGCGCGCCGTGATGTCGGTGACAAGGCGTTCCATCAGCCCTGTCTTGCCTGTATTTTTGTAGCCAACGATACCAAAGATGTTCAAAGCATGCTCCTTGCGGTCGCTAGATCGTCAGGCGTGTTGACGTTGAAGAAGCTTGCGTCATCAGGGAATTCTGCGGTGGTCGCGCCGTGTTTTTGTGTCCACAAAACCACTTTGCGCAGGCCGTCATCAAGTGCTGCGCGCAGGTCGTCGCGCAAGGCCGTGGGCCAAAGGCCAAACGTCGGCTGGCGTCCGCTTGGTGATGCGGCCAGGGCAAGTCCGGTGGCGCTACGTTCCGCGGCCAGCATCAACTGCGGAACAAGATCACAAGGCATGAAGGGCGTGTCGGCTGCCGCGGTTACGATGTGGGTGGCACCTTGGGTTGCGGCCCAATCGAGCCCGGCAAGGACACCGCTTAGCGGCCCTGCAAAGTCGGGAATGCTGTCGGCAATGACAGGCAGACCAAGATCAGCAAAGCGCGTGGCATAGCCATTGGCATTCAGCGCAAGGCCGCCGCATTGCGGTTCAAAGCGGTCGATGACGTGGGACAGAATGCTGCGATCATCAAGCAACAGCCTGCTTTTGTCGCCGCCGCCCATACGGGTCGCTTGACCTCCAGCGAGGATGACGCCGTAAGGCGCATCGGGGCGCTGCCCCCGGCCTGCGGCCTCCCCCGAGGTATTTGAGGCAAGAGGAAACGCGGTCATTTGGCGGCCTTTCGGCTTGATTTGCGCGGCTCGTCGGAGACGGATTCCGGATCGGCATCGCGTAAGAGACGCGCCTCTCCGGACAGGCACATGAAGCGTTGCCCGCGTAGTCTGCCGATGAGGGTGAGGCCGATCTGGTTCGCGATTTCCACACCCCAAGCGGTGAAGCCGGATCGTGAGGCAAGCGCGGGAATGCCCATTTGGGCGCATTTGATCACCATTTCGGATGTCAGGCGGCCGGTGGTGTACAGTGTTTTGTCGTCACCCGTGACACCCTCGGAAAGCATCCAGCCCGCGATCTTGTCAACGGCGTTATGGCGGCCAACGTCTTCCATGTAGACGAGCGGCTTGCCGCCTTGGCAAAGCACGGTGCCGTGGATCGCGCCTGCGCCAAGGTATAGCGACGGGGTGGTGTTGATCTTGGCCGCCAGCGCATAGAGATCGGAGGTCCGCAGGAGCGTTTGAGGCAAGGTGATCTGCGCGATCCCTTCCATCATGTCGCCAAAGACAGTGCCGACCGCGCAACCGCTGGTGCGTGTCTTGCGCGCAAGCTTATCCTCGTAGTTGGTCACGTTTTGGGTGCGGACAACGACTGTTTCCAGCTCTTCGTCGTAGTCGACACCGATCAAGTCATCTTCGGGCTTTAGCATCCCTTGATTGCGTAAAAAACCGAGGGCCAGATAGGCGGGGTAGTCGCCGATTGTCATGGCTGTGACGATTTCCCGCGAATTGAGAAATATCGTCAGGGGGCGCTCTTCAACCACCTGTAAATCCACGGTTCCACCGGTGTGATCGGTGCCCGTAACAGTCCGCGTCAGTCGCGCGGCTGCCGGATCAGGCGCAATCAGATATTCGTGGTTCGTATCACGCATGGTGATTTGTCTTTCTGTAGGCGCGGGATTAAAGCGGGGTATACCGCGCCCAAGATAGGATGAACCGATGCCCGCGACCACCACCAAATCCGCCTATTGGGCTGGCGTCCGCGACGGGCTGCCGTTCATCGTGATGGTGGTGCCGTTTGCGACGCTATTCGGGGTCGTCGCGATCGAGGCGGGACTGACGCTGGCGCAGACTATGGCATTCACCGTTCTGGTCATTGCAGGTGCGTCGCAGTTTGCGGCATTACAGTTGATGGTCGAAAATGCGGCTATCGGTTTTGTTTTGCTGGCGGCCTTGGCTGTGAACCTGCGTATGGCGATGTATTCTGCGTCATTGGCCCTGCATATAGGGGCCGCACCGTTCTGGCAACGCGCCTTGGTCGGGTATCTGACGTTTGATCAATGCTATATGACGTCGATTGCCAAATACGATGATAATCCGGCGATGCCGCTTGATGCGAAAATGGCGTATTTCTTTGGCGTGGCATCCGGGATCACACCGCTTTGGTGCGGGTTCACGTTTGTGGGCGCGCAGATCGGGGCCACGATCCCCGCAAGCTATCAAATCGATTTCATCATGCCGATTGCATTCTTGTCGATGGTGGCCCCCATGATCAAGTCGCTGGCCCATGTTGCAGCAGCATTTGTGTCAGCGGTCGTCGCACTTGCGCTGGTCTGGTTGCCATCGGGGAGCGGCCTTCTGGTCGCTGCGGGCTGCGCGATGATGACGGGCGTCATCGTCGAGACATGGGCACAGGCGCGCCACACATGATGTATTCTACCGCAGAAATCTGGCTGATTATCGGGGCGATGGCCGTAGGCACGTTTGCAATCCGGTTTTCGTTTCTTGGGCTGGTGGGCAATAAACCGATGCCGCCGCTTGTTCAGCGTATGTTGCGTTTCACCCCTGTCGCTGTTCTGCCGGGTATGGTGGCCCCCCTGCTTCTTGGTGCGGGTGCAGAACCCGATCCTGTACGATTTTTCGCAGCGATTTGCGCGGTGGCTGTGGCCTATTGCAAACGTAATGTTGTGTGGGGGATGGCTGCCGGGGTGGCGGTTTTCTACACTGGGCTGATTGCTACGGGCGCGCTTTAAGAGCCGCGTCAATCTGCGCTGCCGCGACGGATTTATCATCAGAATCGTTTTCGCGGTATACGGTCTTTTCGACGCCAGCGATTTCCTGAAATTTATCGCTCAGCTTATCAGGAAAGAATATCGATGCGATGGATGAGAAACCTGGCAACTGCCCGATAATGGCAGACACGGCGCGTGTGCAAAACATCTGTCCGACAGGACCGTGCGCCATGACCAATCGCAGGGCCTGTTCGGCGACGGCGGCGGGCACTTCGATGCGCTGCCCTTCGACGTAATAGGATTGGCGGGCGTGGTAGCTGACATAATATGCCTCGACCCGCGGTGACATCCCGAACAGCACATCATTGCGCTCGGGGATCGACGGGTTTGCAAATGATCCGGCGGGGTCAAACATGACCCGCTGGCTCGCGTCGACCAGCAATGCTGAATGCGCACCTGCGTCAGACCCTGTATTGCGCATGGTATACAGTGTGATTGATGCCGGCCCGCCGCTGCGGTAAATCGCGGCATCGACGATATCGTCAGGCGCCCAAACGGATTGCCCGCCGCTACACCCGGCCAACACCAGCGGTGCGCCGATCATAAATGCGCGGCGATCCAATGGCTTAACCGTTGATCAGCGCGAGCAAGATCAAAGACACGATGATGATGATCGAGCCTTTCGTGACCATCGACATAAAGCCGTCAAATGTTTTTTCCTGAACCGAAATATCCATTTCGCCGTGCTTGTGATCAGACATCAAGGGAATCCTTTTGTGGTCGTGCGTTGATTTATGCGTGATCTAGCCCAAATCGCGGGGCTTGTCACGGGTGCTATGTGGTCGCATCTGCGTCGCGGTCCAACTCTTGGGCAAGCCGGAAACCGATGCGGCTCGGCTCTGCCTGATCCATATGTTTGGGGCTGGCGGTCAACATCACGTTAAGCTGGCTGACATGCTGGATCAGCTGTGTCTTTTGGCCCGCAGGGTTGGAACCGAAATAGGTGACAATATCTGGATCGAAATACCCCAGACCCTCAATCTTGATCACGCCTGCGTCGCCACCGGCAAAGCCCATGCCGACCTCGTGATCATTGTCCAAGGTTTCTTCGAACTTCTTGATATACATGATGATCCGCTCATAGGCCCATTGCGCGGGGCTTTTTTGCGCGGTGGATTCCGTCAGGGCCTTGGGCAGGTCCGCGTGACGCCCGCCTTTCGGCTCGGTCACGTGAACCTCGTGTTGCGTGGGGATCGCCGCGTTTTCCATCGCGTCGGCAGAAGTCTGGATTGCATCTTGGGTCATAATGGCACCGCTGTTGTGTCTTTCATGTCTTCCATAACAAAGCTGGCGGAAATATCCGATACGCAAATCCGTGATGTCAGCCGTTTGTAGAACGCATCATAGGCCGGCACATCCGCCACCCGCACCCGCAACACATAATCAAGGTCGCCCGTCATGCGGTATGCGCCCACCACCTCTGGCATGGCGCGCAAGGCGGTCTGGAAATCCGCCATCCATCTGGCGTCATGGGCGTTGGTGCGGATCATGACCATGGCTTGCAACGGGCAGCCCGCCGCCACCGGATTGACCAATGCGACACGCGCCGTGATCACATCTGCCGCCTCCAGCTGCTTGATCCGCCGCCAGCACGCATTGCGTGACAAGGCTACCTTTTCGCTGATTGTGTCCACCGACGCTGTCGCATCAGATTGCAGTATCTTCAGGATGCTGCGGTCAATATCATCAATATATTCACTCATCTTGGGATAATGTCCCATAAATTTATGAAATGATAGTGGTATTTGGGACGCGTTGACAATCGCGCTTGGATAATCTGGTCAAACACACAACGCAGGAGCCTGATATGTCCGACACAAGCCAAACACCGTCCCGCCGCAGGGTCATGGCCACCTTGTTCACCGATCACCCTGCATCGGTTGATGAAACCTATTTCGGGCACATGCGGTTTGCCTTGGGCTTTGCCGGATGGCTTGGGCTTGCTGCTGGTGCCGCCTTGGTCCACGCCATTGTGCCTGCTTTGTGCGAAACCACCGCCAGCCGTATTTTGTGCCGCCTGCATGCGCGCATCGCGGCGCGCCACTGATATGTGCCGTATCGCCGCCTATACAGGCCCCGCTATTCCGCTGGAAAATATTATCGTACGCCCCGCCCATTCCCTGCTAGAGCAAAGCCAGCACGCAAGCGAGGCCAAGCTGGCGGTCAACGGTGATGGATTTGGCATCGCATGGTACGGCGATAGCGACACACCGGGGCTTTACCGCGATGTGCTGCCTGCGTGGTCGGACGGCAATCTGACCAGCCTGTGCCGCATGATCAAATCGCACCATTTCATCGCGCATATCCGCGCCAGTACGATGGGCGAAACCAGCCGCTCGAACTGCCACCCGTTTAGCCACGATAACTGGTCGTTTTGCCACAACGGACAAGTCCCGCATTACCCCGTGATCCGCCGCAAGCTCGAGGAAGCCTTGCCCGACCATCTATACGGCGCGCGGCGCGGGACCACCGATAGCGAAATGATATTCCTGACGATGTTGGCCAACGGGCTTGCGTCCGATCCGCAAGCCGCATTGGATGCGACACGCGCCGCGATCGGCCCTGCAACTGACGCCGGCCCCATTCGTATGACCTGCGTGTTTTCCGACGGGGTGCGGCTTTACGCTTATCGCTTTGCGTCCGACGGCCAATGCCCGACGCTTTATCTGTCGGGTCACCTTGATAACGGCGGCGTTGCCTTGGCGTCAGAGCCGCTTGACGGCGACACGTCCAACTGGACCGAGGTGCCCGTCAATCAGTTGGTCACCGTGTCCGCGCCATTCGTGTCCGTTAAGGCCGCGTAATAATACGCGCCGTCATCGCCCAGTGTCCGGCTTACGCGCCCCGCCAGATACAGGTGGTTCACGTGGGCCACCGCCTCGACCAAGGCCAGCCCGTATTCGCCGCGCCCGATCTTGCGTTTGAATAACGGGGCAAAGCATTGTCCTGCGCTGCGCGGCTCCGCCAGATGCGCCATCAAACGGTCCAACGCACCATGGTGGTTCTCGACCATCTGACGCAGCCGCAGCGGCAGGCCCGTGAACGGCAGCTTATGCCCGCCCAGCACCAGTTGATCATCAGATGCAAAGGGTTTGAAACCTTCGCTTGAAATCAACCATTCACCGACCGGATCGGCCTCCGGCTCGGCTGCATAAACGCCCAGATTTGCGCTGATCGACGGCAACAACTGATCGCCGCCAATGACCAGATTGTCATCACGGCTCCAGAATGTTGCGTGTTCGGGCGCGTGGCCGTCACCTGTGCGAATGTCCCATGCACGCCCGCCAAAGTGGATCGTTTGACCGTCTTGCAGGCGTGTATACCCCAACGGAATAGGGGCCACGCAATCGGCAAAATTGAACGGGCGCTCGGTGCGCCGCGCGGTATATTCATCCGCATCCATGCCCGACCGCACATAAAACGCCAGCGTTTCGGGCACAGGCACCGCATGTGGATCAAGCGTCAGCATCCGTGCGGTCAACCACGTCGTCCGCGTTGTCGAAAACCGCGCACCACGCTCCATGAACCAGCCAACCAGCCCGATATGATCAGGGTGGTAATGCGTGCCGATCACATGGCCCACAGGCTTACCGCGCAGCGGCCCCGCAAGCAGGACCTCCCAGATCGCACGGCTTTTCTTGGTGTCAAATCCGGTGTCGATGATCGTCCAGCTTTCGCCCTCGTCAAAGGCGTAAACATTCACATGATCCAGCGCCATCGGCAGCGGCAGACGCATCCACAGCACACCCTCAGCCACGGCAATCGCCTCACCCTCGGCGGGTGGCTTGGGAAATGGATAGCGAATGCCAGCGTGTTTCATCTAGGCGCTAAGATCATCAATGCTGATCGACATCAAGTCGTCCGCACCCTCGCGTGTATGTACCAAAATGCCTGCGTGTTCGGGCAGCAATCGCTTGATA
>ENA-ORXM01004919-ORXM01004919.1-marine-metagenome-genome-assembly--contig:-NODE-4919-length-11195-cov-3.618007_pt1 | contig 11195 bp, 7 predicted proteins | sample MGYA00237867_ERZ511480 | MGnify/ENA primary metagenome ERZ511480 (study PRJEB26309, sample SAMN06266103) | marine metagenome | isolation source: Algal blade | place: United Kingdom:Sidmouth, United... | reverse complement strand
ATTTCAAAGAAATGATTTACTTTCGGGAAAGTAGATGTTTCCCTCTTTTAATCAATATAGCACGCCACTTTTCATTTTTATGATTCAAGGCCTTGTCTTTTCAGGGCTTTTGTTTTGGAGGTTTGCGAAGCAAAAAGTTTTGGCTGATTTATATATTGCTATGTTACTGCTACTGATGGCTTGGCATAGAACTACCTATATGATTGGTTTTATGGGTTGGTATGATACATTTAAGAATACAAAAGTGAATTACTTCCTTATTTATTTTGGCTTAGCGATTGGACCACTCATATACCTATATGTGCGTGCTCATGTGAAGTCAAAAAGACATTTTGCAAAACAAGATTACTTGCATTTTTTACCAGTTGTTGTATATGTGTTATACAGAGTAACACTTTTCGTTCATGACAGTGCTCAACCCGGCTTTGACAAAGGTTATGAAGGAGAATGGATGAGAAACTTTTCTGTTCCCTACATAGAACCCATGTTTGAAATTCTCACGAAAATATCGATGATTTTATACTTGGCATTCACAGTTCAACTTTTTATACTTCACAAACGAAAAATTTTACACTTTTTCTCAGACACATCCAAAATGGAACTGAACTGGATCAGAAATTTTTTGATTCTTTACGTTTTTCTTTTCGTGATTGGGTTCATGTTTGATGTAACAGATACTGTCATTTTTGACCTCAACTATAAACAAGTTTGGTGGGTTCATTTGCTTAACGCAGCCAGTTTGATTTATTTAGGCTTTATGGCATTAAGGTCAAAGCCACTGTTATTGCAAAACCTAAGTGCTGAATTAAACAATCATAGCCTCAATATGACTCAATTAGTTGTGCAGCCTGAACAGAGAAATGATTTTAAGAAGGAGGCTAATCAAATACAATTGCTCTTTACGGATAACCATATGTTTTTAGATCCTGATTTAACATTGTCTTCAGTGGCCAAACAAACAGGTATGTCCACACATTTAGTTTCTCAAGTGATTAACACAACATTTACCATGAATTTTAAGGAGTACGTTAATCAATTTCGTGTTGAAGAAGTTAAACGGCGACTCAAAAATTCCGAATATGACCATCTCACCATTTCCGGTATTGCACTAGACTGTGGATTTAATAGTAAGGCAACATTTAACCGCGTTTTTAAAGCTATGACTGGTTTGTCACCTTCTGCATATAAGAAAAAAAAACGTGTTGAGGCGTCTTAATTTATCTTTTGAGACCTAACCTTAGTTTATAAGACCCAACACTTTAAACAAGCTTTAATCTTTGTCCTATAAATTTTAAAGCCATGAAATACATAATCACAATTTTAATTTTCTTTATTTCATTCAATTTGTTTGCTCAAATTCAAGGTTCTGGAGAGGTGCAAACAAGGACAATGTACCATGAATCAATTCGGAGTATTGACATTTCGTTATATGCTGAAGTAAATGTGTACACTGATCGAGATTCAACTTATATCAAAATATCAGCAGAAGATAATCTGTTTGAACACATTTCTTATGAATTAATGGATGAGCAATTGGTTTTCACTCAAAGAAACTGGATACAACCAACCCAACCGATACAGATTGAAGTCAGTGCACCTAATCTTGAAAGCCTGACACAAGGCGCCCACGGAATCACAACTATACGTGGACTTACGCGAGAAGACTTGGATGTGAATGCGGATGTAGGAGAAGTATGGCTATCTGGCAAGGTGTATTCGTTAACTGCACAAGTCAATACTGCTCAAATTGACGCAACTTCTCTCGACACACAAATTGCAAACCTTACTGTAACGAGTTGGGGAGAAATAGTACTGAAGAACCCTGAACAGATTAATGGTGTTGTGAATTTGGGTACGGTTATCCATCATGGTTCCCCAGCAGTCAATTTACTGACAACTGACCGTGGAAAAGTGGTAGACACCACTTTGGAAAAAGTAGAAAAAAAGGTGGACACTGCAAAGTTTATTCAGTTCGAACTCAAAAACAACTCGCTCAACAGGAAACACTTTTTTGTGGAAGGCCCTAAACCAGATGGTTCTTGGTTTGGTTATGGATTTCCGATGAACCCGTTACAGGTGAGGAGTAAGAATTGGACAGTTGGAACTAAGTTGTACCAACAATCTAAACTGGGGTTGAGGAAGCTGATTTTAACGATACAAGAAAGCGATAAAGGGGAAACTGTATTGATTTACGAGAAAAATAGAAACTAATGAAATCTATTCAAAATATATTCATAGGGAGGTTGAGTACTGATAATATTTGGGTGCATATTGGATTGCTTTGTCTTAGACTTTACGCCGGTATAACCATAGCTAAAGCTGGCATTGATAAACTACCATTACCAGCTTGGATGACCGAACAAGTTGAAAGTATGAACTTTCCTTTTCCAGAGGCGTTTGCGTTTCTTGCCAGCTTTTCTGAATATGCATTCGGACTTGCGTTAGCAATTGGCTTATTTACAAGACTATCGGCAATTATGGTCTTTATAGTAATGGGTGTAGCTGCATTTGCGTTTCAAAAAGTTGCTCCCTTCATCGACATGCATATAGCCCAACACTATGTTTGGTCTTGCATGTTGTTGGCAGCTACTGGTGGGGGTAAATTTTCTATTGACTATTTGGTTCATCACAAAGGCTTGCTTAACAAAAGGCGGTTGTTTCAGCTTGCGCTTCCTCTCTTTCTAGGCATTGTGGCGTTTGGGCTTGTAAGGCAATTCACTGGCGAAGTAAATCAAGGTAATGCTGTAGATGAAGACCAAGCATTTGAAAGCATTAATATTGCGGGCACCTTTAATAATTGGGATCCAACTGCCAATAAACTAAGCAACCACGGTGATGAAATGTATTCTTTAGTTCAACTGTTTAAGGAGACTGGGTTGATTGAGTTCAAGTTTACCACAGACCAAACTTGGGATGTAAATTTTGGAGAAGAAGCCGACAAAACGTTGACAATCCCTGCAGAAGGCACTGCAGAACATGGCGCAGAAAATATTGTGGTTGAGATTGCAGAGCCTGGTATTTATTTGTTTACTGTGAATGCTGAAACTTTTTCATTCACTGTAACTAAGTACAAGTAATTATAATCTAGAACTTGAGTTGCTCTTCTTTGTTCCATATGCCCCAATAAGCTCCAACATCGCCTTCTGCACCAACTTTCCAACTTTCATCGAAAGAAGTAAAGTACATTACATCTATGTTATCTCGCTTTGCCCACAGTTGCGTGTTGATGAAGTATTTTTTAAAGTTTTGTTCTGAGGGTAAAGAATCACCGAAGTTTGTGCCTTTGCTTGGCCAACCTGTTTCTGCAATAATGACTTGTTTGGAGTTTCCTGCGGCCGCTTTTGCTTGATGATACATTTGCTGCATATAGGGCAGAGAATAATCGATATGACATCCTTCCCAAAATGGATAGCAGTTGATGAGTACGACCTCACAAGCTTCAGTAATACGTGGGTTAATGGTAAACTCGTAATAAGCATCCACATAGCCGACTTGTGTATTGGGAAGTGCTGACTTCACTTTTCGATGTAATCGAGCAGTTGCTGTTCTGATATGTCGCCCCGAAGTAAAACTTCGTTTCCGACGGCTGCAATATCAACCTGGCCTTGTTTTGCTAACTGTATAAGTCCATCAATTTCTTGCTCGTTTTTTTCAAGATCATCGCTAATCCATGCGCCAACCATTGTTTTTATACCTTCTGCTTTTGCAATTGGAGGAATAAGTTCGTTGCCTTCGATGCAAGAAAAAGTACGTGTCCATTTAGTATACGGCGCAAGAATTTTCATGCGACGTTTAATTTGTTCTTCGGTCAGTTTGTCATCATCAGGGTGTTGACCTTCTTCATAGGCACTAAAGCAGAGCCCGTGCATGCCATTGGCAAGAACTTGTTGATAGAGGTCGTCGATTTGATCAGCGCTTTGCTGTGAAAAATTGATTCCTCGAATAGGGAGAATATGATTGTGCTTGTTTGAGATTGACATGTATTTGTTCTTTTATAGTTCGCCACGGCGTTCTTCTAATTCTTCTTTAATTTCTTTGGCTCGTTCTTCAGTCAGCGCATAAGTCCACATAATCCATACAGCAATTGCGGCAGTGACTGCAGGAATAATGATATCAGCTGCTCTAAGCTTGTTCATTGTTTCTATTGTTTGCTGTCCAATACTTTCATCGAAGCCAACAATTTTCAAGATAAGTCCTCCAAGTACTAAGGCTATAGCTTGACCCAGTTTCACCATCCACCAATAAATTGCGCCGAATGTTCCTTCTTTTCGGGGTTGTCCATTTTCTAGTTCGTCTAGGTCGCAAACATCAGCTGTCATACTCATCATTAGTGTAAATAACCCTCCCAATCCAAATGCCATTAGTGGAATAGGCAAGAACATAAGCCATGGACCGCCTTGACTCAGATCCATACTAAACCAAGACATGCCAATAGACTCCAAGAAGGGATTAATAGATTCAAAAATTGAACCCACGAAACGGTTTATGGCTTGACCAGTATTTGATTCATTAAACTGAGCATTTAGTGTATTATCGAAACCCCACCACTTTAAACCGTATCCAATAATTGAGATTACTGTAGAAATGATGAACGCTTTTCTCTTCCCAAACCGATTTGCTATTTGAGAAATGATTGGAATGACTGCAAAAGCCGTCACCACTGCTGTTAATGATGCAAACCATGCAGGCCAAGTGCTGGCTGCTCCATAATCTCCATTGTAGATGTAAAACACGATGATGAAGAAACTAAAAGAAGCAACCATTTGAAATCCATTAAATACAAGAAACGTGGCACCACACAGTTTCATAAATGGCTTGTTTCTAGAAACTTCCTTGATTCCTTCGAATAATTCACTAAAACTTTTACCTAAGGTTCGGACACTAATTTCTTTTCTATTTTCCATCTTTCCAGCATCAAGCCCTTTACAGAACAGAGCAGGTAAAATTCCCAAGACTGCACAGATTAAACCAACATAAAGAGATAGTTGTCTAACACCCTTTGCTTGCAGTTTTTCGTCAGTAATTTTTTGTAACTCGTCGCCATTTAGTCCCATTTCTCCAATAGTTCTAAGGGTTTCTTCACTGAGTGGGAAAACAGTAGGATCTGCAATCACAACCCAAAACCAAGGTACCAACATCCAAGCCACCTGGCCTATGGTATTTGCAAATGCCATGAGTCTAGTTCGTTCATTGTAGTCAGTTGTCATCTCATACCCAAGACCAACCAACGGCGTTGCAAACGTAGTGTTACCAACCAAGAACAGCAAAGACATCATGAGGAAGTACCAAAAATTGAAAATAGCGGATTTGTCCTCACTCATTTGAAAAAGTAACGCGAATAAAATACCACTTAGGATAGCACCCACAAGTATATAAGGTCTTCTACGTCCCCACTTTGATTTGGTATTATCCGAAATAAATCCCATAATAGGATCGGTGATTGCATCAAAAATCCTCGGTAGTCCACCTAATAAACCAGCTAAGAACGGGTCCATTCCAAATGCAGTTACAAGAAAGAACATAAAAACAGCTAGTGCTCCTGGTAGTAGGTTCAACACTAGGTGTCCGGCACCAAAAGCTCCCTTTTGTAAAATTGGTACTCTATCTTTTTTCAGTGTTTTGGTCCTTGACATAAGAATTAGTTTTTTAACAGAATAGTTTGTATAGCCTGTGGGTTAATTGAAATCTTGGTTTGATTTTCACCTAATCTGAGACGTAAATCAACTGCCTTTTTTTCTTGATTGAAAAGTACAACGGCAATACTGCCATCCGGGTTTTGAGCGGCAGTGGCAAGCAGGGAATCGTGTGTGAATTCTGTTTCTATCACGGTTGCACCTGGCCGAATATATTTACTAAAATGAGCCATGGTATAATAAATTGGCGTAAAGTATACTTCATCAGCATCTGGATCTACAATAACAGGGGCAACACACCAGTTTTCAAACCAGTTTGGGCCACCTTGCCGATCGAGCACCATGTTCCAATCAACCCAACCATCAACCCAGTTGTTCATGCAGCCAATAATGTCTCTTGCGTAGCGGTTGACTGGCGCATATTTAGGGTGTAGAAATTTCTTTTCTTCTTCTCGCCAATCATAGCCCCAATCTGTGGCTTCTTTTTTCCAATACCAAGCATCATCTTTCCAGTGAGGAATTTCAGAATCTACACAAGCTTCGGTTTGAATTAAATATTGGTCAGGCGCCTTGTTGTGGGCATACTGTAGTTCTTCTGGAAAGACTTCGTAGGTGCTTTCATACCAATGAACGGCTGTGCCATCATAGTATTTGGCATTTTCTTCGTTCTTATACATTTCATCTACCCATTCTTTTACTCCTTCTCTATTCTGATCATAACCGAGAATTATTTTTTCACCGTAGCCATCTCGCTCTAATTGTGGACCTAAGTGATCGCGAACAAATTCAGTCATTTCCTCTGGTGTAAAATGCATGCTTTCCCAATTGTTACCATTGCCGTGCGGTTCGTTCTCAACTGTAAAGCCCCACAGCTCTATGCCCTGTTTTTTATATGCGGTCAGGTATTTTGAAAAGAAAAGTGCCCAAGTATCGTAATACTCTGGGAGTAACTTGCCGCCAACGTAGCGGTTGTTGTCTTTCATCCACGGCGGTGCCGTCCAAGGTGATGCAAAAATTTTAAAGCCATCTTCAGAGGTTGTCATGGCATCTTTAATCATGGGAATAAGATCGCCCATATCTTCTTCCACACTAAAGTCAGCTAAATTTTTACTCGGCGTCGGGGTGTATGAATAGTTTGTAAGGGAGAAATCACACGAGTTCATGTGCGTACGAGTGAGTGAATAATTTGCACCTTCTCTACTGAAATAGGCATTAAGAATTGTTTGGCGATTTTCTTCACCGAGCTGATTCAACAAATAGGCAGAAGATTCTGTGAATGCGCCGCCGAAGCCTGTGATGGTTTGAAATGTTTTTTCAGGATTAATTCTGATTTCTACTGCGCTTGAGTCTTCAAATGGTTCAAAATCTGTAAGCAGCGTAAGCTGGTTGCCACTTTCAGAGGTTTCGTACACGGTGACATCAAGTTGATTTGTTGCCTTTTTTTCGGTTTCGCATGCGGTGATCATGAATAGAGAGATTAATAAGGTTGCGACATGTTTTAGTTTAGTTGGGCACATAGAGGCTGGTTTTAGTTTTGGTTGGTGGCAACAGAATACATTTCATCAATGAATCCTCATTGCCATCAAATGATTTAGTGATTTTATTTCCGTCTCTTGACAATTTGTTTAGATTGCCATTATCTACCTCATCCCACAAGGCAAATTTTGCTTCGCCATCGACAGTGAATAAGCCGAAATGATTTTCTGAACCGCCTTTGTTGTTCGCGTCTTTCCAAGGCTCATCGAAAGCTTCGAAATAAAAACAGGAGATATTGTCTTTATTTGTCCATGCTCTCATTTTATTATAAAACATGGCTTGTTTAAACTCATCACAGGCTTTTGAACCCTCATCGCCATAAAGGTCTGTTGCAAAGCTCGCCCAACCTGTTTCGCCAATGTGGAGTGGTTTATCTGCATCAATGGCATGCACATAATCAGCTACGCTGTTAAATTGCGATTGTGCATATGCTATTGATCGATTAAGTGCGGCATCTATCTGTTCATTTCTCGTTAAATCTGTTTCACTTTCAAGCACGCCCCAAAATACAGGATTATAATGCGTATCGTGCATTGGATAGGTGTGTAGAGAAACATAGTCAACTGCTGCAATTAATTCATTCAGTTCCTCAGTATGGTATGTTGAATCTCCACCACCCCAAGAAGCAAAATTATCTGAACTGGTAATCCACAAATTTTCATCTAATTCGCCCTCTTCTTTGCGTTGCTGCAAATGGTTTACCCATTTAAGGATGATGCCAGGCTCAACATAATAACTGGTTGCCCATTTCACCATCGCCTCGTTTCCTACGGCAATCACTTTTATAATTTCAGGATATTCATTCGCCAATTCAACCGCTCTATTTATTTCAACCTCGTTGCGCTCACTTTCTTCTGAATGAATTGGCTCAAAACCAGTCCACGCATTTTTGCAATCAATCCAAGCGCCTAGCATAACGTACATTTCAAAACTTTCATCTTCTTGATTCAGTTCATCGATTGCTTTCAATACATTCACAGCATGTGGCAAGTGAACATTGTAGGTTCTAATTACTTTGACGCCTAGTGCAGAAAGAATCTTCATATCATCTTTTAACTGTCCTATTGTTGGTTGCACTCTCCTCGAGTTGGTTCTGTAACCACCATAAGACATGGCTAAGTAATCTTGATTGCCTAAAATGTCTTTGGCAGTTATGTTTCGTCTTACATCTTCCATACTTTCTTTCTGTTCGCAAGCTGAAGTGAAACCTGCGAAAATGATAAGTAATAATATTCTAAGCCCAGTCATCATTTCAATTTTGATTGGTTTATATAGACATATATTGTATCTACCTTTCCTTCTCTTTCAAAGATTGATTTGCTTTGCTGAGAAGTTAATTGTAGTGAATTGGTTTTCTCAACCGTGCCATCGGTTAGATGCAATTCAACTCGTACCTCATCACCCACATGGTAACGAACTGGTACTTGGCAATATGTGAAAGCTATGTTGCCAGCTACAAGTGACCACTGATCTGCAGTTCCTGTCGTGTCATAATAAGAAAATGAGTCTGGAGAAAGTAAAAACTCATCCTCTCTAAGCAAGACAGGTGTAAATTGCAGTTGCCCTTTTTGCACAATAATACCAAGTTCACCGAATCGACATAAAATATCTTCTTTCACTTGGCCAGTCATGCCCGGTTGTTGCGCACCTCTGCCTCCAGGCGTGTGTGAATAAGCGTCGGTTGGGAAAGCACCGTAAAGCTCGGGCGATTTATGAACCCCAATCCCCGCATTAATTTCGTAATAATGTTCAAGTAAACGACCAAAAATTTCTGGATCTGCTTTTTCGAAATAAGCCTGCCAACACATTTCTTGAACGGCCAATTGAAGTTTAGAAACCATGTGCCAATAAATGGAGCCTAAGCCTTCATAACCATAAAAAGTACCAGACCGACCAGTGAAAGATTTGTGGTCAAAGATTTCTTCAAAAATATCGAGAACCTGTTCCTTGTCTTGACTCGAAATATTCTTGTGTTGGTCAACTGATAATTGCTCTAACGCTTTTTTTACATCTTCGCCATTTCTGAAGTTTCCGTTGAAGTGAACCTTGCCATGAATGTCTTTATTCACTATCGAATTGTTGCTCTCATGCAACAGATTTTGTAAAATAGAAGAACTGTTAACAGTAGTCGGTGGAATCGTGTTCTTATCCATAAATCTGGGTAGATTTTTATCAGGATAAAGCATATAGCTGTATTGATCTTCTCGAAAAAGCGCGCTGTTTTTCATGCCATCGAGAATGTGAACCGTTTCTTTTGGTGTGAAGAATTTTGAACTGAGTGCCGCAACTTGGCCTTCGAGCATTTCATCGAGATAGTCAATACCTATGCCACCATGGCTATCTACGCTCATAAGATTGTAGGCATGGTACATACCGTCTTTTCTTTGATTTGCTTTGATCGTGTGACGTAACGAATTAGTAGAAGCGTCAAGAAATGATTTAATTTCTGCGACAGACAAGCTTGTTTTGTTTCCAGAAAATCCATTAGAATACACAAGGTTTCTGTAATCGCTTGCCGCTTCACTCAATAAATCGACAACTTGCCTTCTTTCCTCATTGTTCACCGAACTATTTAGCTTGTCTTGGTTTGCCTGAAATGCATGATTCATCCGAGAGAAGAGACTTCCCAACTCTTCAGAAACGCTGATACTCTGGTTTTCACCATGTAGTAGCTCCGAGAAAAACATTAAAAATCTATGGAGATAAAACAGCGTGACCATAGAAACGCCGTTACCAACGAGTGCATTATTTGCATCATTCCATTCAGGCCGTTGTGTATTCATCCAAATACCGGCTTCTGGAATAAAGTTAGACAGCTTGGCAAGAACTGTGGCCAAGATTTTTTCCAGAAAATTTACATGATAGATTTCATCGTTCACATGGAGCAAAGCGCCATCAGCACCATTTGTTTCTCGTCGATCACGAATAAGTTTATCATCATCGTGGTCAAAATCAATGGTGTCTTTCGGGTTTTCTAAAATATCTGCGTATGACTTGATTTTATATGGCACGTTCGCATACACGAAAATTTCTTGATCGAAAAGAGTTTTTAATTTGCCAGGTTGGTGTGCTTCTATTGCTTCTAAAAACTTTAAGAGATATATAATTTGGTGATCTCCCCAATAACCTATGTAAGACCAAGGATCATCGGGTTCTATCACTTCCCAATCAAACCCACTTTTGGTAACACGGTATGGGTTATATCCGTCAAAAGTGCTTGCGTTCAAAAACTTGTGAATCATGTTTTCAAGAAAACCGGGAAAGGAAACTGCTAAAGCTTCCCAATTTTGGAAAATATCTCGCCAGTTTCCTTGGTAATCTAAAATTTTTGACCCATCTACTTCACTTCTAGTATTGATAGAAAATTTATTCCAAGGTCTACTTGGGTCTCCGTGCCTTCTACTAAATTTAAGCGGCATATACTCTAAACACAAGCGTTTAAAGTCAGTATCCTTGCTTTTAGCAGCTACTTTTTTTAGCTGAGATAGGGTAAATTGCTCAGAGAGTTTTTCAATTTTAGCTTGATGTTTCTTAAAAACGGCTTTGTTCGCTTTAGCCAAATAAGTACGGAAGTCCCATTTTTCGATTTGGTAATTATTATCGAAAATACCTCCTCTCATGATATTAAAAAGCGCATTGGCAAAATGTCGAGTATCTCTAAATTTATCTGCGGTTAATTGAATTCCGTCAGCAGCAGCATTTAATGCTATTAGCTGTTGAGTGCCGAGTTCAATATCTGCTTGAATGAGATTGACTAAGTCTTTTTCTTTCAAAATGGTTTCAGAGATTTTAGCGACTCCCGCATGATTTTGATTGACATCGGCGATAATCATCCATTTCTTTTGCTCGTTGGCGGGAAGCGTAATAGCTGTATGAATAAAATACGCTCCTTTTTCTGCCTTCACATCCACCTCTTCTTGAATCGATTTCCCTTTTCTAAACTGTTTTAGTTGTAAAGCAGATAATAAATATTTTGGGTTTTCAAAACCCAGAGACCATGCGATATTGGCCTTAAGTGCTTCGCTA
>ENA-ORXM01004918-ORXM01004918.1-marine-metagenome-genome-assembly--contig:-NODE-4918-length-11196-cov-3.257038_pt1 | contig 11196 bp, 9 predicted proteins | sample MGYA00237867_ERZ511480 | MGnify/ENA primary metagenome ERZ511480 (study PRJEB26309, sample SAMN06266103) | marine metagenome | isolation source: Algal blade | place: United Kingdom:Sidmouth, United... | reverse complement strand
GGACCATTTACTATAAATGGAACAGCAGGTTTAGCAGCAACAGGAACTGTAACAGGCTTTACATATGTTGATCAAAACACAAAAGAAACTTTAACTATAGAGGATGAAGGAAATCCAGGTTGTATGATTATGTATGATGTCCTTCAATTGAATTGTGCAGCCCAAGATGTTTGTGATTGTTCTAACTGTGACAGTGGTGGTGCTTACACCATCAATGCACAAGGAGCAGGAAATGGAAATGGGTTTAGCATGTTCTATGCTTTGGTAGATGGTACTGGTAATGTTGCTGTTGTAAATACAACAGGAACGTTTATGGTGCCAGATGTAGATGCGATGGGCAATGTCATTACCTATGAAGTTTATGCTATCAATGTATTGGACGCAGAATTGGCAGGCGCACAAGCTTCTGTAACTGTGGGCGCACCTTTCGATGCTGTTGCCTTAGCAGGAAACTTCTGTGCAGATGCTTCTTGCAATGCGATGTTTATGGAAGACTGTGCGTGTTTACCAGACCCATTATTGACTTGTCCTACGACAGTTAATTTATGTGGTGATGCCGTTCCTTTAAATTTATCAGATGGTAATGCGAATACAGCAGGTACTTCAATTGTAATTTATGGTGGAACTTGTGCTGCTTTTATTGACAATTTAGGAACAACAGATATTACAGATGATGTATTAGATCCATCATTGGCGTCAGCCTTAGGAACATACAACCTTACAGTACAGCTTCAAAGTGCAGATGGTTGTCTTTCACCAGAGGTAGAATGTATCATTCTTTTTACAACAAATTGTGATGCAGAAGGCGGAAAATTTGATGAGGAATAAGATGTTTTTTTTACGGAGTATTTAAGCAAAAGAGATTTTTGATAAAGCCGATTTCCTGTTATGGGAAATCGGCTTTTTTATTTGCTTTTCTATATGTTAATATTTTAGTGGTCAATAGTTTACGTATTGATTCATTAGTGTTGTTTTTTTGCTTAAAACGTGCTTTTTTGACAAAAAAAAGGCTTTTTTATTGTCCGTTTTTTTTCATTAAATCTATATTAAATTACTGCTAATTTACTTACCTTACTTTGTAAGATATGTTTTTATAAATACTGTCTATTTTTGACGTGTATTTTTTTACATAAAAATATTATTGTGATAACATGACTACAATTATTGTATTGTGCTTTACAGTATATATGCAAAGAATACTTTTTTATAAAAAGTAATTAGACAATTAAAAAACAAAACATAATTTATTAAATAAACTAAATTAAATTTCATGAAGAAGCTGAAACAAATTGGGCTATGCTTTTTTGTACTTGGTTGTTTTGGGTTGAGTGTAAATGCTCAAACTATTGGAGAAAACAATAACATGACATTCAAGGAAGAGCTAATGAATGCAAAGAAAATTTTAAAGGATCCTATGGTAAGTGCTGAAGAAAAAGCCAATACAATAGTATGGACTGAAAAATTGATTGCAAAATGTGAAAGTAAATTAAATGATCCTAATTACAGCCTAAAAGCTAAAGCAAAAGCACAAAAAATTATAGATTACTTAACTAATTAATTAATGAAGAACATATTGGTTATTGTAACTAAACTATAACAAATATAAAAATATATATAAATGAAAAAACTAAAACAATTTATATGGTGTTTCGCCTTATTGCTTTTCGGGGGAATACTAACAAATCAAGTTTACGGTCAATGTTGTGATAATTGTCCTCAAGATCTTCCTGATAATGCGAATGCAACATTTGATGTATTTGTTGTGGATGATCCTAGTACACCAGCAGATGAATGTGCCGTTCCCGTTGATCAGGTCTCTATGAACTTTGATCACGAGTATATTGGTGATTTACTGATTACCGTAACCAATCCAACTGGAACAACAGTAACTTTAGTTGGTCCTATTGGGCTTACACCAGGTTCAGGTAATTATGATTTAACCTTCGTTGATGGTTCAGGTAATGGACCTTGGGTAAGTCCTGAAACTTCAGGTGCAGGAACGTATGATCCTAATACAGGTACAATAGCATCTTTAAATAGTGCAGATAACTGTGGAACATGGTCTTTCTTTGTAGATGATGATCAAGGTTCAGATACAGGTGTTTTTAATGACTTTGGAGTTGCTAACAGTGGTTCTGGTCCTTTAAATTGTACCTCTACTTTAATTATGGGTTGTACCGATCCATGTTTTGCCAATTACGATGCTACCGCTACATCAGATGATGGAAGTTGTGCGACGAATATGTGCGGTTGTACAGATGATTGTTTTGCGAACTACAGTCCAACTGCAACGATGGATGATGGAAGTTGTGCGACCAATATTTGTGGTTGTACAGATAATTGCTTCGCAAACTATGATCCAACTGCAACCATGGACGATGGAAGTTGTATGACCAATATTTGTGGTGGATGTACTGATCCATGTTTCGCAAATTATGATCCAGCAGCAACGATGGATGACGGAAGTTGTGCGACGAATATGTGTGGTTGTACTGATCCATGTTTTGCAGAATATGATGCAACTTTCACAATGGATGATGGAAGTTGTGCAACAGCTGTTACAGCAATGACGGCTTGTGATGACAATGATCCTTGTACAATGAATGATATGCAAGTTTTAGGGATAGACGGTTCTGTTTGTGTAGCTTGTGCTGGAACAGCATTTGCGCCACCTATTCCTGATTTAACTTGTCCGCCTGCAACAGTGAACCTTTGTGATGGTTCTTACGACTGTATGTTTAGTGATGCTAATCCTGCTACAGCTAACAATGGTACAACAGATGCGCCAATTGTTACAGGTAGTGCTGCTGCGGCTACAAGTGCTGCGGGTGTAATTGACTTGACTCAATTACAAGCGGGTGCTACGTATACCTTGACATTGAACTACGAAGAAAATGGTTGTTTAGGAACACCAGTAACTTGTACTTTTACAGTAACTGTGCCTAATGACGCAGAAGGTGGGCAATTCGATGAGGAGGAATAAATGTACACTGATTTAAAAGAATTGAAAGCCCGTTTTACTTTTGTGAGACGGGCTTTTTTTATGCCCTGTTTTTCGTAGATAGTGGTTCAAGCCATCCAAAATAGACCTGATAGTAACGGCTATGGTGGGCAGCATAGCTTGTAGGGGCAATCCCTTGTGGTTGCCCAAATGGCCACCACCATAATAGTGGATAGCAGGCGCATGCGTTTATACGAAGCAATCCACCATTGTCTCCAAAAAAATAATAATTAATAGGAGAGAACGGCTTATCTTTCATCGCAACGGAAAGGCCTGCTATACGCTACTATAGCCTAATAATCTATCAAGCAAAGAACCAAATAATCACTGTACAGACAAGGCATGCCTTGTCCCAACGACTTACGAAAGAAGGCTATAACGCTACTATCAGGTCTATTTTGCATGGACAGTACCCCTGCAAATAGGTTTTTATTTCGTTAATTTTTTGAGCCGTTGGGCATATTTTTGCGCTTCCACAGCATTGCCACTTTCCCCATAAGCCTTGCTCAAATAACGACAAACATCCTTAGAATTGGGATTGACCGTATAAGCTTTTTCCAACCATTCAATGGCTTTTGGAAGATTGCCTTGTGTGCCATAAATAAAACCCATATACCACAGTGCTTGATAGCTATTAGGCGACTTTTGAAGGATGACACTAAGATTCTTAATTGCCGCATCATACTTTCCCAACTCAATATACAATTCGGATTGATAGAGACGTGTTTCGATATTGTTGGGATCTTTTTGAATACAAGCATCCAGATATTCTTTTGCTTTGGGAATATTGCCTATGATTTTATAAGCAGAAAATAAAGCTAAGTAATTTTCTAATATGATTCGATCAGGTTTTAACCGATGCGCTTTTTCAAGATGTTGAATCGCCTTATTGACTTTATTTTTATCTTTTGTTGTTTGCGCTTCCTCCAAAAGCAATCTACCATAATGAATATTGGCTCTAACACTTTCAGCAGTTTTGGGTAAATCCGTCTTAAATAAAACCTTATTGTTTGCCCAAGCAGGATTTCGGTTTACGGTTTGCATCGAAAACAGAATAAAAACCAAGCCACCCAAACCAAGCGGAATAAATTTATTGTTGCTTAACAAAGGGCGCATCAAAGCGACCAGCAACACACAAACATACAAACTTGGAATGAGCAAAAACCGTTCTGCTAAAGCCACAGGAAAACTGAAAAATACATTGCCAATAAGCCCAATGGATACAAAATATACGATGATGCCCCAAACCACTAAATTGTTTTGTCTAAAACGATATAAAACGAAAAAGAGCAGTAGATGAACGACGATGGAGAACCAAACCATTGGATTGGCAAAAGAAGTGGGAACAATTTCAGCAAAACCATATTCATACTGCAAAGAATAAGGCAACCACAACAGTTGCTGCATTTTTCCCAAGACACAGATTTTGGTTGCAATCGTTTCAGACAAAGAATTTGCAAATAAAATGGGATTATCATAATTACTAATACTTCCTTGATAATCTTGACCACTGGATAGAATAAACCTCAATACACCATAAATCCCAACGCTGATAAAAGTAGGGATAGCGAGTCGTAGGACAGACTTAAGATTCCCCTTATTTTTAAAAAACGTAAATAAGAGTAAACTACCCATCAAAATAGCAGCAGTTTCTTTACTTAATAAAGCCAATACAAAACAGAGTGTCGCAATTCCATAGCGTATTCCTTTATGTAACCGCTCTTCAATAAGCAACCACAAGCCCAAAGTAGCAAAAAGAAACCCCAATAGTTCATCCCTATTCTTTAGGTTTGCGACGATTTCTGTATGTAGTGGATGCGCAACAAACAACAAGCAAATACCACCAATAATGTAGATTGGGATTTTGGGAAACAATAGTTGTAGAAATAAAAAAAGCAAACAACACATCAAAGCATACAACAATATTTGAATCAAATGTCGTGGGAAAGGATTGCCTTTAAAGAGTTCTGTTTCTATCGCAAAAGTAATGGCAGGAACGGGACGATAGGAAAAGAAAGTTACGTGATGCAATTTAGTATTACCATCCCAATAGGAGGACGTCAATATCTTAGGAATACCGCTTATACCATCTTGCACAAATTCGTTATTAACAATAAAAGGCATATCATCATAGGCATATTGATGATTAAGGGTATTGGCATAAAGCAAACAAGATATACTGAAAATAAGCATGACCCAGAACGATTTTTTCTCAAAGACAGGCATTGTTATAGTAGATTGCTTCGTTTCAGTAGTCATATCTGTTTATTTTTTGTCAAAAACAAAAATGCAAAATTATTTTAAAAGAGTTTGTTGAAAGCACCTAATATTTTAAGTGTATTTTTTTATGTTATATTTTTCACTAACTTTGTCAGGAATGTTGTACAAAATTTAGTGGTTTAATTCATAAGTATCTGATAGTTAAGTCGCCGTATTTTTGAGCAAATACAAGGCATCTTGAGAAAGCATAGCCGTAGCTACGTGACCGAAAGATAACGAAGTAGTTGCTTAAAAAGACAAGGCTTAGACTATTAAGGATTTATGATTTGAACCATTAGTAAAGAGATTTTTTATCTTGGATGTATTTAAAATTGCATATTATTTGCCTGAAAAGATTCTTACCAATGAAGATTTGGCAAAAGAATTTCCTGCCTGGAAAGCCTATGATATAGAGCAAAAAACAGGTATTTACAAACGGCATTGCGCTGCTTATGAAGAGATTGCTTCTGATTGTGCGACCAAAGCTGCCAAAAAGCTTTTTGCTGAATACAACATTGATGAAAAATCCGTTGATTTTCTGATTTTTGTTACCCAAAGCCAAGACCACGCCTCCCCAACCACCGCATGTTTAATTCAAAATAGACTAAATTTAAAGCCCCAAATTGGTGCTTTTGACATTAATTTAGGCTGTACAGGATTTGTCTATGCGCTAAGTGTGGCAAAAGGTTTATTGGCAACGAATGATTTAAACAATGTACTGATTTTGACGTCTGAAACATTGACGAAATATATTCATCCAAGAGACAAAAGTGCTCGAACCATTTTTGGCGATGCGGGAGCGGCTGTTTTGGTTTCAAAAAACCATCAAATCGGACGTTTTGAATATGGAACAGATGGCTCAGGTAGCGAAGTGATGATAAAACGAAATGGAGCGTTTCGGTTTCCATTTACGAAAGTGAGGGGCGTTGATTATGATGACGGCTATGGCAGCATTACCAACGACGATTTTTTTCGCATGAAAGGACAGGATGTTTTCGTATTTGCTGCAAAAACAGCTCCCAAGTTGGTCAAAAATATTTTATTAAAAAATGAAATGGAATTAGAGGATATTGATTTATTTATTTTCCATCAAGCCAATGGTTTTCTATTGGAACATTTGAGGAAAAAAATCAAAATTCCTAAAGAAAAGTTTTTTGTTTACATGAGAGAAGTGGGAAATACCGTATCTTCTACGATTCCTATTGCGATGAAAGAAGCGATTCGAGCAGGTAGAATACAAAAAGGAACGAAAGTACTGATTGCCGCTTTTGGTGTCGGACTCTCATGGGGAGGAACCATTATTGAAATATAAAGTTATTATGATAAATATAGAAATAAACGATTTAGTTAAAAGGTTAGAAGAGGAGTTTGATGAGATTGAACCAGGAACGTTGAAAGCGGAGACAAGCTTTAAAGATTTGGAGGAATGGAGTTCCATGCAAGCACTGGTGGTCATTGCTTTGGTCGATGAACATTATGACGTTCCATTGACAGGCGAAGACCTTATGCAATGTGAAACAGTACAAGATATTTATGACAAAATTAAATCAAAGTAATTGTCTTTTATCAACATAGAAAATATTGCCATTAAGGGCGTTGCTGCTTGTGTTCCAAAACAACGAGAAAGTAATTTAGATTATGATCGAATTTCTGAAAAAGAAAGAAAGAAACTAATCAAAACTACAGGCGTCGAATTTAGGCGAATAGCTAAAAAGGAAGAAACAGCAGCAGACTTATCCTTTCAAGCAGCAGATCAACTTATAAAAGATTTAGGTTGGAATAAAGAGGACATTAGTGTTTTGATAAATATCACACAAACACCTGATTACCTCATTCCAAGCACAGCCATTATTTTGCAAAATCGCTTGGGCTTATCTACCAACTGTTTGGCGTTTGACATCAATTTGGGATGTTCAGGTTATGTTTATGGATTGAGTGTAATTGCGAAGATGTTGGACGGGCAGAATATTAAGAAGGGCTTATTATTGGCAGGCGACAAGTCAAGCCATCCCGTAAATATTGAAGACAAAAGTACCTATCCTTTATTTGGAGATGCAGGATCTGCCACCGCCATTGAATTTGTGCAAGGCGCAGCACCCATGTCTTTCAAAATGAATAGCGATGGTGCAGGATACGAAGCCATCATTGTAAGAGCAGGCGGATTGCGCTCGCCCGCATCAGAAGAAAATCTCAAAGTCAATCAAATTTCTGAAGGAATAGCAAGAGCCGCCAATGAATTAGAATTAAATGGTTTAGATGTTTTTTCTTTTGCGACAACAAAAGTACCTAAGCAAATAAAAGAACTATTTCAACATACGAATCAAGAAGTCAAAGACATTGATTTCTTTTTATTTCATCAAGCCAATAAATTGATGAATGAATTAATCCGAAAAAAGCTAAAAATAGAGCCAGAAAAAACGCCTTATTCTTTAGTAGAATTTGGGAACACCTCTTCGGCAAGCATTCCTTTAACAATGGTTGTTGGGCTAAAAGAGGACTTTAAAAAAGAATTAAAACTGCTCTTGGCTGGTTTTGGTGTTGGGTTGAGTTGGGCGTCTGCCATTGTAGAAACAAATAATATCATTTGCTCAGATTTGATTGAGGTGTAAGTAACGAATAAAGAATAAAGTAGAATTTTATAATATTTCAAAGGAGCGAACTGTCAGGTGCTTCGTCGTAACAGAAAGTCCTGCTATCCATTCTTATCGTTTTGCCATCCTTACACTTGCCCCTACAAAAAACGATACCATTACTATCAGGGCTATTTTGGACGGACTCTACCTAAATAAATACATTAACTTTAACTTGCCCAATGACAAAAGATTTTAGCTTAGAAGGAAAGACGATTTTGATAACGGGCGCATCCAATGGTATTGGAAAAGCCACCGCTATTTTAGCAGCCGAATTGGGAGCTAAACTAATTGTGACAGGGCGAGATACAGAAAGATTGACTGCACTACATGATTCACTGGTAGGAGAGGGACATCAAATGCAGGTCGGAGATTTAACAGTGGAAGATGATTTAAACAAGCTTGTTGAACAAATAGACAAACTAGATGGTGTGGTTCATAGTGCAGGGATTGTAAAGCCATTACCAATTCAGTTCTTAACCAAAGCAAAAATTGAAGAAGTCGCAGGAATTAATTTTTATGTTCCTGTGGAACTGAATCGTTTGTTGTTTAAAAAAAAGAAAATCAATAGAGCAGCGTCTTTTGTTTTTATCTCCTCCATTTCAAGCCAGCATCCCTTCAAAGGTGGCGCAATCTATTCAAGTTTTAAGGCAGCCTTAGAAACCTATAGCAAAAGTATTGCGATTGAGATGGCACATAAAAAAATTCGTTCCAACTGTATTAAGGCAGGATTGGTTGAAACGAACATAATGGAAGTAACGGCGAATGCTGCGAGTCGAGCAAGTTTAGAAGCCCATGAAAAGCAATATCCTTTGGGTTTTGGACAAGCGATAGATGTAGCCAATGCTACGGTATTTTTACTGTCCCATGCAGCTCGTTGGATTACTGGAACAAATCTCGTTTTAGATGGAGGATTGACGATTAGTAAACAATGAAAGAAGATGTCTATAAATATGATTATGCGGTAGTTGTTCCCGTCTTTGAAAACAATGAGTTGCTTTTAGAATTGGCTCACTTGATTCAAGAAGCTTTTGAGCAATTGGAAAAAACGTACCAACTCATATTGGTAGATGACAGTAAAACCAATACTTCTTGGCACTACATACAGCAGATACATCAAAACCAACCAGACATTGTAACTGCCGTTCGACTCACCAGAAACTATGGACAACACAATGCGACTTTATGTGGCTTTGAATTTGTGGAGGCGGCTTGGATTATTACAATGGACGATGATTTAGAAATTTTTCCCGACCAGATTCCGCTATTGATTCAAAGGCAAAAAGAAACAGATGCCGATGTAGTCAGTGGGCGTTTTAAGCGAAATAAGCGGGGTAAATTTCTTAATTTTTTAAATCAAATCTTTGTTGATTCAGGTGAAAAAATTAAAAAGGAAAAATCAACAAAATCTTCTTTTCGATTGATTCGCAAAAAAATCACTGATAAATTAGTGGGTTATCCTCATAACTTTATTTTTATAGATCGAGTTTTAATGTGGTATACACAATTTATTGAATACGTTGATGTTGCACACTTTCCATCTCAAAAAGTGTTGAGTGGGTATCAAAAAAAAGATTTGTTAAGCATGTTATCCAATATTGTGTTCTTTTTTTCTTCTGTACCACTTAAAGCAATGACCTATTTGTCTTTTGTAATATCTTTCTTCACACTTATTTTTGGGTTACAACGATTTTTTAAAAAGATATTCTATGGTTCACCTATGGGGTATACTTCTATTATTGTGACCATTTTATTTTCTACAAGTATTATCTTATTTGCATTGGGAATCATTGGTGAGTATCTTAGAAGAATTTATATCATCCTAAACAAGCAACCTAATTTTGAAATAAAGAAGGTATTAAAATGATTTATGAAAACTTGGGTATGCGCTTTATCCGTTTGGAGCGAGCGCATCTGGAATTGGTTCGGTACTGGCGAAATCATCCCTCCATTACGCAATTTATGGAAAATAATGTGCCGATAACGTATGAAAACCAACTAAAATGGTTTGAAAAGGTCGATACACCTGACAACCTATTTTTTGTAGCAGAATACAACAATCAATCAATTGGGTTAATTAGTGGAAAGGGATTTAATGAGCAAAGAACGATGGGCGAGGGCGGTATTTTTATATGGGAACAAACCTTATTGAATACCTTGATTCCCATCAAATTGGCGATAGCTTTATTGGATTTATCTTTTGTTTATTGCAACTTTGACCATGCTTATGCGCATATTTTGAAAACGAACAAAAGAGCCATTCAGTTTAATAAGCTTTTGGGCTATCAACTGGAACCCAACCAAGAAAATTTGAGTAATCAATTGTACAAATTGACAAAAAAAATGTATCTTCGTAAAAGGCCAATGCTATTAAGAGGACTCAAATCCCTTCATATTGAACCAAAGTTAATTTTCTCAGAAGAAGATATAATCTCTGGTTATAAACAACATTTTGAGCGTCATTTTTTAGCTGAAATGGTTCCTTTAGAATTTCCAAAATTAATAGTGATATAAGTATGTGACGAGTGACAGGTGGCGAGTGAAAGTAAGAAGATGTTTGTTTTATATAAGCGTTGAGACCATTTAAAATAGCCCTGATAGTAGTGGTATGGTGGCGGATAGGGGCAGGACCCCCATGTGTCTGCCTGCAGCGTAGGCAAGCGACCATAAGAACGGATAGCAGGACAGAGCGTCACGACGAAGCTCCTGACCTTTCGCTCCTTAAAAAAAATCTTATATCCATCATCAAAGAAGAATACAATGCGTAGCCATGTTGTTCCAAATATGAAATCCAGTGCTCGGAGGGAATTTGCTTTTTTGCAGTTCGTTGACCATTTTTTGGGTAGAGAGAAAACAAATAAGCTGTTTGGAAAAAAAAGAGAACAGAATACTATAAAGTTGCTCAAATCTCTGATTAAGGAGGGAAAAGGGGAGGTGAAACCTGTTGATAGAATAAAATATCAGGGCAAAGCTCACTTTTATGAAAATTATGTTAAAACCCGAAAACCTGTCATTTTAGACGGAGCTGCCAAAGACTGGAATTGTTGCAAAAACTGGTCGTTGGAATACATCAAAGAGTTGTATGGAGAAGATGAAATTGTGTTGTTGGAAGATAAAGTCGCTGACAAAGAAATAAAAAAACTCAAAGATGTCATTGACAATATTAGAAGTGGTGGAGGCAAATATTATCGTTTTTATCCTCTCTTTAATCGCCACCCCGAACGACTCGTTGATTTTGATATTAAATGGTTGAGAGCGCAACGACAAAAACTTTCTTTTGGAGAATCCATCCAAGCGTTTATAGGT
>ENA-ORXM01004915-ORXM01004915.1-marine-metagenome-genome-assembly--contig:-NODE-4915-length-11209-cov-2.869206_pt1 | contig 11209 bp, 9 predicted proteins | sample MGYA00237867_ERZ511480 | MGnify/ENA primary metagenome ERZ511480 (study PRJEB26309, sample SAMN06266103) | marine metagenome | isolation source: Algal blade | place: United Kingdom:Sidmouth, United... | reverse complement strand
TGCAGACCTTCGTCGCCGGCGAGGTCGAGGATCGAGAGGTCTTCGTGCATCGGGGTCAGTATAGTGCGGTGATGGAGGACCTCGCGAGCGCACGCGACGCCGTGCGCGACATGCTCGCCGGCGGCCGCTTCGGCAAGGCGGGCCATCGCGTCGTGCTGGAGGCGTTTCTCGAGGGGGAGGAGGCGAGCTTCATCGTGGTGGTCAGTGGCCGGGACGTGGTGCCACTCGCGTCGAGCCAGGATCACAAGCGGCGCGACGACGGTGACCGGGGACCGAACACCGGTGGCATGGGCGCCTACTCTCCGGCACCGGTCGTCACCGACACCGTGCACGCGCACGTGATGCAGGACATCGTGCGACCGACCGTGAACGGCCTGGTCGACGACGGCCTGCCCTTCGTCGGTTTCCTCTATGTCGGCCTGATGATCGATCGGTCGGGGCAGGCGAGCGTCGTCGAATACAACGTTCGTCTCGGCGACCCGGAGACGCAGCCCCTGATGATGCGACTGGAGAGCGATCTGGCGAGTCTGCTCGAGGCCGCGGTCGACGGCGAGCTGGACGGCTGCAAGACGTCATGGCGAGAGGGCAGCGCCATCGGCGTGGTCCTGGCCGCGACCGACTACCCGGCCGGCGGCAGCAGCGGCGTGCGCATCGCGGGTCTCGACGCGGCGGAACGTGCGGGCTGCAAGGTGTTCCAGGCCGGCACGCGATCCAACGGCGGCGTGCTCGAGACCGCGGGCGGCCGAGTGCTCTGCGTCTGCGCGGCCACCGACACCCTGTCGGCGGCGAAGCGGCAGGCCGCAGACGGTGCGGCGGCCATCGACTGCCCGGCGTTGCGCTGGCGAACCGACATCGGACACCGCGCACCGGGGTGAGCGGCGACGCGCTCGGCCGGCCGCGCGCTCTGGCAAGGACGCGCTCGGACGGCGACGCGCTATGGTGGCGACGCCGCCTTCATCGCGGGAACGCGAGATTCCACTCCAGCGCGAGCCGCACGACCCAGGCCAGCTCGGCGCCGTCCGCGAACGCCTCGCCCGGTTCGAAGAGACCGATCACGCCGAGAACGTCCAGCGCGTCGCTCCGCTCGTAGCCGAGCACGAGATCGAGGGCGCTGCCGATCTCGTCCTCGTCACCCGTCGGGTCGAAGCTGAGGTCGCTGCCGCGCAGCGCATCGTCGTTGCGTACCTGACGGTAGCGGTGATACGCGATGTCCGCGTCCCAGCGCTCCGCGAGCTCGGCGCCGACACCGACGGTGATCACCTCCAGGTTGCTCAGCTCGGGATCGATCACCTCGCCGAGATAGCGGAAGCGGTTGCGCCCGTTCGGCGCGTACTCGTTCGCGTGCAGGCCCGTCTGGCGGAAGTTCAGATCATCGCCGTCACCGCGGTCGTCGTCACCGGTCGCGTGCGCGAAGCCGAGCGTGAAGGCCGGCTCGAAAGGCAGGGCGAGCCTTGCCGTCACGCCCAGGTCGAGCGCACCGCCTCGGAGCGCACGGTCCTCGTCGCCGCGCTCCTCGGTGCCGTAGCGGGTCGCGGCGTTGAGCCAGTAGCCGAAGGTGTCGTCGATGCGGACGATACCCTGCAGGCCGAGCCAGGTGGTCTCGGCCGCGCGCTCGTCGGCGAAGGCCTCTTCCGAGCGGTGCAGGACCCACGGGATCCATTTCGAACGCTTGCCGGCGTCGAGACGCACGGCGGCGAGCGCGTTGTAGACGATGTCGTCGCGCTCCTCGCCCACCTCGACCCAGCTCTCGCGCGTGAGCGAGAGATCGACGCGGACGACGCCACGCTCGTGCGTGTAGCGCAGGCCGTCGAGGTCCTCGTCGACGTACCACGCCAGGTCATCGTCGATCTTCTGACGGCCGAACCGCAGGCGGCTCGTCCGGTCGGGGCTCTCGATCTGCACGAACAGGCGGCGCAGCTCGAGTTCGGTGTCGTCCGCATCGTCGTCCCGGTCGTCGTCGTCATCGTCGTCGCGTGATTCGAACAGGCGTCGCGAGCGCAGGCGAACCTCGCCCTCGAGGTCGACGCGACGCCCGAGCGACTGACGCGCGCCGAGACGAATGTCCCCCTGCAGCGCGGTGCCCTCGAGCGCCTCGCCGTCCAGCGCTTCCACGACCATGATGCCGAGGGGCATCAGGCACAGCAGGGCAATGGCCCGAGCGGGAAGTCGAAAGAGCGGCGCAGACTCGGCGCCCGGTGCGGGGGTGGTCGGCATCCCGTCCAGAGGCAGCGCCGACGCGATCGCGAACCCCACGATCGCGAGCACCGGCATGAGCACGCCGAAGTGGACGGCGACCGGGATCCCCTGGTGCGCGAACAGACTCCCCGCAAGCGCGCCCGCCATCGATCCGAGACTCCAGAACCCGTGGCAACGCGACATGATGCGCCGCCCCACGTCGGCTTCCACTGCATCCGCCTTGGTATTCATGGCCACCTCGATCATCGCGATCGAGAAGCCGGCCGCGAACAGCGTGACCGCCAGCTGTGGCGCGGACATGGCGAAGGCAGGCAGGATGAACAGAAGGGCCCAGAGCGGGAGCATGATTCGGCAGGCATCGCGAAGGCCGAGCCACTCCACGATCCGGCCGGCAACGACCAGCCCGGACAAGGATCCCGCCGGCATCGCCAGCAGGCAAAGCCCGAGCGTCGCGTCGGTCAGCTCGAGTGAGGCCTTGATCTCCGGTATCCGCGGAATCCAGTTGCCGAGGACGGACGACTGGACAAAGAAGACGCCAAAGATGGCTGGAACGGCAGAGATCATCGGTAGACCTGACAGTGACGAGGAGAATGGTCGGAATGGATGGTAGACCGCTCGGCGGCCACTCGACTGCCGATACACCGATCGAATGTCCTGCCGAGGAACGGCTCGGGACCCGTGCTACCGTCCCATGGCAACCCGAGACCCGTCCATGCTCCCGTCTTCCCGCGCGCGCGACAGGGCGATCGATATCGCCGGAACCGGTTGGTGGTCCCTGCTCGCCTGCGCGCTCGCCTTCGGTCCATCCGCCGTGGTCTCGGCGCCGCTGCCGAGCATGGCCGCGAGACACATCACGCTGCACGAGCCGAGCGGGACGATCCTGCGCACGGCCACGATAGAGTTGTCCCCGGCGGGTCTGCGCGTCAGGAGCCAGGGCAAGTCGGGACCCCGTGAACTGCTCCAGGATTTCAAGTCCGAGCGAGCGTGGCTTGTCGACAGGAACCGGAGGATCGTGGTCGAGCTGCCGTTCGTGGTTCCGGCCGGCGAGACCGATGGCGGATCTACATCGGTCTCCGACAGCGCCGAGATCCCGGACGCGTCGGCAACGCGGTTACCGACGGCCAGCGCCGAAACAGCGGACACCCCGGGCGCGGCGGACACGCCTGCGACGGCGGGAACCGCGACCTCTGCGTCCCCCATCGACGAGAGCGACTCCCCGACGCAGCGCGCGGGCTTTCTCGGTCCCGAGCCCTGTCTCGATCTCGAACCGCGGAGCGAGGGCCCCGGCAGCTACCGGGGTCGATCGGTGGATGTGTACAGCTGCCTCGCATCGGACGGTCGTTCCGTCGAAGCGATCGAATTCGTCGACCGGGAGTTTCCCGTCGTCGTCTACCGCAAGGGCGATGACGGTCGCGTGGATGCGCTGGAGGACGTCCATGCCCGGACGTATGCAGATGCGTACTTCAAGCCCGACCCCGACCTGCGGACGGTAAGTGAACACGAGTACTTCTTCGGCGCGCCCCCGATCGGCGCCTACGACGAGCGTTAGAACCCGACGCTGACGTACCCGGCTCGCGTGCCGGGCCGACATGCCTGGCCAACTTGACTGGCCGACTTGACTGGCCGACTTGCCGGGTCGGAACCCCGAGCCGACGTGCAGACGGGCGCGCCGTCCATTCGTCATTCCGGACGAAGTCAAGCCCCGGACTCCGAACGCGCGCCGGGCCCGCGAGGGAACGGCGCGAATCAGTCACGGGCGCCGCAGCCTCGAGAGCCATCGCGTTGCATGGACGCACGCGACGTTCGAACACCGGTCGTCTCACCGTGACGAGAGCTGAAGCGAGTCAAGCGCAAGATCGGGTCTTTGTACCCGAATGCCTTGCGGAACATTACCGACGCAATCGGAACTGGGTCCAGCAAGATTTTCGGGTGGTTCACTGATCGCCTGTCGCCTCCCATCGAGGAGCCGTCGACGAAGCGTGACCGCCAAGGACTGGATGTCCGGTGACTCCGTCGTCGAGAAAGGATGCTCGTTCGCCAGCTGGTGAACTCGACGGGTCAGTGACCGACCGCATGCCGCGGTCGGCGACAACCGCTGAGCACTCGACACATGCGCACTCCCGTCACACGTCACGACCTCGCTCGTCCCCGTCGCATCCGCGGCCAGGGCATGACCGAGTACATCATCATCGTCGCCCTCATCGCCCTCGGCGCCGTCGCCGCGATCGGCTACTTCGGTACGGCCGTCAACGCCAGCTTCGTGTCGCTCGGCACGACGCTGACCGGCGGAACAGCTGCCGCGCGGGATACGGCCCTGACGGCTGGAACAGCGGCCGGAACCGCCGCTCAGACCGCGAAGACGCTCGGCACCTACGGCAACTGAGTCTCGTCCGGACGCGAGTGTCCGACGTGCCGACGACACTCGCGTTCCGGTCTGCCAAGAGCACGACGACTTCCGGCCGGTTGGATGTTCTCCAGCCGGTCGGTCCCTTCCGCGGACGAGCGCCGAACACGAAACACGCCAGATGACGCGTCACGCAAGGAACCGACAGGTTGGTCAAGCGATGCCGCTCGGGCTCGCCCTTCTGGCTGCCGGCTGCCTGGGATCGCTCGTGCTGTACAACACCGGGCAACTCGCCACCGACAAGGCGCGGCTGGCCAACACTGCCGACGCCGCTGCCTACAGCGGTCTCGTCTGGCAGGCACGGGCCATGAACTACCAGGCCTACACCAACCGCGCGATGGTGGCCAACCAGGTGGCCATCGGTCAGGCGGTCAGCCTGAACTCCTGGACGACCTACGGCGACAAGACGGCCGAGAACATCAACACGGTGCTCGGTGGCGTGCCCTTCGTCGGCGCCTTCACCAACGGGCTCGCCCAGGTGATGCGCGGCATCGACCTCGTCGTCGATCCCGTCACCCGCGCCATCGTGGCCGTGGCCGACACCGTCGAGACGGGCCTGAGCCTGTCGCAGGAGGCGATGTTCGTGAGCAGCTTCGTGGCGACGCCGGACGTCGTCAGAAAGCTCGTCGCCGCGAGCGATCCCCGCTTCGACGTGGACACGGCGTTCTCCCTGGCAGGCCTCGCCGTCAATTTGAACAGCTGGAACAGCTTCACCGAGTCCTACGAAAGCGACGACATCCAGGACATGACCGAGCGCGGCGGCGTGATCATCGAATCACGTGACCGCTTCACCACCGCACGCAACTGGGAGTTCTTCGACGACATCTGGATGTACACGACGCCGCTCACGAAGCACAAGATCTTCCGCGAAGGGCAGACCCATCTCGCCATGCGGGAGGAGAACGGCGAGATGCACTGGGAATGGATGGCCAAGGACACGATGTCCTTCCAGACCGTCCTGCTTCGCCCGTGGAGGATCAGGAAGAGCAAGCGCAAGAAGTGGATCGAAGTCGAGATCGGCTGGGGCGAGGCATACGCGAACGACGAGAACCGCGACTCTCGCGTGCTGTCCAGCTGCGAGCGGGGCGCGACCCAGGGCTGCGGCTACGTCAATCGCAACAAGCGGGCCGAGGCGGCAGCCGACCGGGACAACCGTCGCCTGGCGAACTACAACGGGGTCAAGGCGTTCCGTTCCCTCAGCGAGGACACCCGGGAGCACGAGGACAAGGACCCGAAGCTTCGGTTGCGCATCGAGGTCGCTCTGCTCGAGGGCGATACCGTCTCCGCGAACCACGGCGTCGACGGAATCACCCAGGGGCCGTTCCACGCACCGGTCGAGACGCACGGCAACGTGCTCTCGAGCGTCAGTGTCGCCGAGGTCCACTACCGTCGACCGGACGCCCACGGCCCGAGCGGCCGCGGTCGTGAACGAGAGATCGCCAACGGCTACAACCCCTACTGGGACGTCAGACTCGCGCCGATCAGCACCGTCGACCGACTGGGCGCGGTCGCGCTTCGCGCGCTCGATGGTGGCGGCGGTGGAACGGACCCTGATACCGGCAGCAGCGGGTCGGGTCTCGGCAGGTACGACGAGGACGACGTGACGCAAGGCACGAACGGTGATGCGCCCACGGGTGGATCCGGCCTGGGCGCGTATCCCACCTCTCTGGCCGGGGCTTTCGGCGTCGAGGGGACCGACCTCACGGTTGCACCGATGACGCTCGACGGGGTGGCCGGCCTCGCCCTCGGCGACCCCGTCGATCAGTTCAGGGACGGTCTCGAAGCAGAGGTCCGGAGCATCCCGGAACGTCTGTTCAGCGCCGCCGTGCAAGCCGCCGCCGATGCCGCTCAGGACTACGCGAACGACGCCATCGCCAGCAGCCCGACCGCGACAGCCGTCCAGAGCTGGATAGACGCCGGGACCGCTCTGAACGACGAGTTCGAGGCGATCAAGGAGCAGGTCACCGAGGACTTCACCGACGCGCTGGAGGAAGGCGTGGCGCTCTACAACGAGGCGGTCGCGCCCTTCCTCACCGACATCGAGGCGAAGCGGCGAGAACTCGACGACTACGAGGCCCGTCTGACCGACGGGCGCGAGTACGTCGAGGAAGAGGCGCAGAGGCTACGCGAAGCGGTCGACGATGTCGGCACCCAGTTGAGCGACGCGCGCGACGCACTCGTCGAGTCGCTGCGCGTGCGAATGGTCGAGATCATCCGCGATAGATCCGGTGGCGCCGCCTGGGCGATCGACCTGATGGACAACATGTCCTCGGAGACGATCGAGACGATCCTCGACGACTACTTCGAAGGGGCGGGCGAAGAAGGACTGGAGGAGCTGGTGATATGGGATGCCGACCGATGAGGGGCACGACGCGTGGAAGCGCCCTTGCCGAGTTCGTGGTGCTGCTGGCGGTGATGATCCCGCTGCTGTTCGGCATCCCGATGATCGGCAAGCTCGTCGATCTCAGACAGACCAGCGTGCAGGCGAGTCGCTATGTGGCCTGGGAGTCGACCGTCACCGACGCCGCGCAGGCGCCTGACGATGTCCAGTCTCGCTTCTTCGCCGAGGGCGAGGCGCCGATCAGCACCGCTCCCACGACACCCGAGAGCAATCTTCTCTGGGGCTCGGATCGGGTCATCGGGGGCGCGGAAGAGAGCATGCCCATGCAGACGCGCGTGGCGATCGACGAGACCCGTGCGTCGGCAACGCCCTACGCCGACGCGTATGCAAACGGTGTCGGCCACGGTGCCGCGCACGCGATGGGCGAACTGGTCAAGGACGTCGGAGGGATCATCGACGGCTTCACCGGCGGCGACTGGGACATCGAGCCGAACGGCCTGCTCAGTGGCGGCGTGAGCATCGACTTCGAAGGCAACGAGTGGCTCGAAGCCAGAACCCTCCTGGAACGCTCCGTCATCATGAACGACGGCTGGAGTGCCGGCGACGACGGCCACGCCGCCAAGCGGGCTCGGACGTTCGTGCCCACGGGCGCGATCGAGGAGCACCATGTCGAAACGGTGCTCACGGCCGCTGGACTGCTGCCGCCGTTCAAGGAACTCCGTCGCCTGGACGGCGCCTTCGGCCTGGTCGACATGGAGCCGCTGCCGCCGAGCGAGACCGGCGTGCGCCCGCTGCGCGAGTGGGAGGAGGTCCGGTGAACGCATCGCAGGCCGTACGATGCTTCGTCGCCACTGCCTCCGCGATGTGCGCGACCGCCGCGAGCGCCGATCTCGACGCACTCGATCGCGTTCCTGTGCCTCCCGGCGCGTCGCGGGAGGTCGTCGCACTCGACCTCGTCCAGAACGGCCAGCGCGTATCGATCGCGGCCCTCGACACGTCAGCGTCGGCCGACGATCTGATCGACTTCTACCGCGGCGCCTGGTCGGAGGCATTCGCCAGTCGTCCGGGTTACGTCGAGGGCGAGATCGGCGACTGGCGACTGATCAGCCGTCTCGAGGACGCCGAGAACCAGGTGGTGCAGTTGCGTGACGGGGAGGACGGCGTGGAGGCGATCGTCTCCGTGCTCGCGCTCGAGAAGACGTCCGCCACACCGGTGCTCTATCCCGTACCCGACGGCGGCGAGACCCTGTCGACGACCACCAGCACCGACACCGGCGTCGGCACGGCGACGACCACCGTCGTCCGCGCCCTGCAGCGTGCCGGAGAGACCGCCACCTTCTACCGGGACGCGCTTCGTCGGGACGGGTGGACGGCGGTGTCGGACCGTGACGATACCGGGCCCCACGTCCTGCTGCTGAAGCGCCGGGGCGTTCGTCTCGAGCTCGTCGTCACCGACATCGACGGTGGCGGAAGCGTCGCGGTCTTCAACCGCGTGGAGGACGCATGAGCGTTTCGCCTCCGAAGGCCTGCGAGCGCGGCTTCGTGACCGCCGAATACGTGGTCGTCACGGCGGCGATGATCCTCGCGCTGTTCGTGCCGGTCGGTGACAGCACGGCCGGCGCGTCCGCGATCGACTTCGTCATGACCTCGCTTCGCCAGTTCCAGAATCACTCCACCTTCCTGCTCTCCCTTCCCTGAGCGTGCCGATCAGCGCCATTTCCGAGCCCCCGTCACGATGAAGACTTACTCGACGATGCCCCATCCGACCGGTACCAGACCTCACGACGATCGCGATGCCTTCCCGGGAGGGTGCCATCGTGGCTGAGCGCAACAAGACCGAGCGGACATCGCGTCGTCCGCGAAAGAACGTGCTGATGTTCATGCTCTCGCTCGCCATCGGCGGCGCCGGCGTGATGTTCTCGAAGAACTACATCGAGGACCAGATCGCCTATTACAAGGGCCAGCTCGATCAGACCGAACCGATGGTCTCGGTCGTCGTCCCGGCCAGGAAGATCATTCGCGGCGAGGTGGTCAACCCCGAGATGCTGGTGACCCGCGAGATCCCGGCACAGTACGCCGACTCGAACTCCGTCGGGGTGGACAACTACGAGATCGCGCTCGGACAACGGGTCGAGTTCGATATCGACGAAGGGCGTCCCCTGCTCTGGGCTCACCTCGAGGGGGGGCTGACGCCGACATTCAGCGGCAAGGTCGAGGATGGACTCCGGGCGATGACCGTCCGCGTCGACGAGATCAACTCGATCTCGGGCTTCCTGCAGCCCAAGGATCGGGTCGATCTGCTCATGAGTCACGGCAGCGGCGACGACCAGGAGATCTTTCCGCTGATCGAACGGCTCAACGTCATCGCCACGGGTGTCCAGACGCTGGTCGACAAGAACTCCGACGGGGCGACACGCAACTTCTCCACGATCACCGTCCAGGTCAGCCCCGACCAGGCGCAGCGCATCACGCTCGCGCAGAAGGTCGGGCAGATCACGGCGGTGCTGCGCAATCCCGACGACGACGCTCCGCTCGGGGAGCAGGCCATGAACGTCAACGACCTGCTCGGCATCGTCACCCCACCGCCCGCGACGGTCGCCGTCGCCAGGCGACCCGTCGTCCGCAAGCCGCCGCCGCCCACGGTCGAATTCATCATCGGAGGCTCGTGATGCGCACCGTGATCACCACCACCGGTGCGATCGCACTGATCACGCTCGTCGCCGCGTCGACGGCCGCCGCCCAGGAGTCGACCGCCCCGGCCGTAGGGGCTGACGCCTGGCAAGCGGTCGGCCCGGCGCCAGGCTCGGAGGGCACGGCGGCCAGCGAGACGCTCGGCGAGGCGCGCCCGGACTCCGAACTGATCGGGGAGGACGTGGCCGACACCGACGAGGACCCGGCGCGCGAGGCGCTGCTCGCCGATGGCTGGACCGAGGTCGTCGACCGGGCGAGCGCCGTCAGCCGCTCGCTGTCGAGCACGGGCGATACCGCGCGTGCGATCGGCGACGCCTTGCTGCTCGGAACGGAGCCCGTGCCGGCCGGGGAGCCGCAGGTCATCGAGTTCGGCGAAGGCGGCAGCGCCGCCGATTCGGACGGCTCGACCGATGCGCCGGATGCCGGCACGGGACAAGCAGCGATCGCACCCACGACGCTCGACGAAAACGTCGACATGTTCGCCGGCGAGGTTCGCGTCTTCGGCAGCGTGGACGTCACGCGGGTGGCGATCGGCAACGTATCGATCGTTCGGGCCGAGATCCTCGCGACCGGCGAACTGCTGGTCATCGGTCAGAAGCCCGGGAGCACGTCGATGCGCCTGTGGAACAAGGACGCGACGCAGAAGAGCTACAACATCCGCGTCAGCGAGACCGATCCCGTGACCCGCGTACGCATGGAACGCATGGTACGCATGCGCGTACGGCTGGTGGAATTTCGCAAGAGCGCCCTGGGACAGCTCGGGATCAACTGGAGCGACTCCACGGCCGGACCGAGCTTCGCCGCCGCAGGCGACGCGGTCGGGAGCAACCTCTTCCGCCCGGCCAGCGAAGGCTTCGCCAATCTGCCCAACCGGGTCGCGCCGTTCTCGACCTACTTCGGCATCGCCTCGAACATCACGTCGCGGATCAACTTTCTCGCCTCCAACGGCGACGCGGTCACGTTGGCCGAGCCCGTGCTGAGCGCGGTCAACGGCGGGGTCGCGAGCTTTCTGGCGGGGGGCGAAGTTCCCTACCCGACCGTCGGCGCCAACGGCCAGACGACCATCGACTTCAAGGAATACGGCATCAAGCTCGACGTCACCCCGCTGATCGACGACGCGGGCAAGCTCGCGAACGTCCGCCGCGAGGCGCGCGTGCTGGAGCGGGTGGCCGAGGCGATCCCGCGGGACGCGACGCTGACCGGCCTGTGGGACGCGTTGCAGGACATCAACGGCGCCCTGTGGGAGATCGAGGACGATATCCGCGCCTGCGAGGCGAATGCGGATTTCGGGGCCGACTTCGTGCGGCTGGCCCGCGCGGTCTATGTCACCAATGACCGCCGCGCGGCGGTCAAGAAGGCGATCAACCTGCACCTCGGCTCGGCACTGGTCGAGGAGAAGTCCTACACCGAGTTCGACGCCCCGGACCCCGCGACCGGAGCCGCACCATGACGGACGCCCCCCCGCAGCAACGCCTCGCCGCCCTGCGCGGCGAGCTGCGCCGCCTCGAAGCCGAGGCGGTGGCCGCGCTCGACGGCGACAAGGGCCGCACCCGCGGCGACAAGCTGCGCCACCTGCA
>ENA-ORXM01004913-ORXM01004913.1-marine-metagenome-genome-assembly--contig:-NODE-4913-length-11212-cov-15.429546_pt1 | contig 11212 bp, 9 predicted proteins | sample MGYA00237867_ERZ511480 | MGnify/ENA primary metagenome ERZ511480 (study PRJEB26309, sample SAMN06266103) | marine metagenome | isolation source: Algal blade | place: United Kingdom:Sidmouth, United... | reverse complement strand
GCCTCTACTGATTTGATGGAGAAATACGAAAACTGTGCCGCAGACTATGTGCCCACTTTAAAAGTCATTTCATTGGCTGTGCCAGGTACAGGAAGTATTGCGCCCGATTTGCGTAGAAGCGACCATGCTAAATTTTGGGATGCAGGCATTCCTGCGTTGATGTTAACCGATGGTGCTAATTTTAGAAATCTGAATTACCATACTGCCAATGATACAATAGGAACAATTGATTTTGAATTTATGGCGGATGTGGTAAAAGCAACTATTGCAACAGCAGCTTCTTTGGGGGAAATGCGCCACGCAACACAAGAAACCGTAAGTGTGACAGACTGGATTGATTCAGGACTTCCCACAGCATTTCCGTATCAGGTACAAATAATGCAAAATACAAGTAACAGAACCTTAAACATTCAATTGAACCAGATTGCTCAAGTAGCCATTGATTGTGAGCTTTATGATTTGACAGGAAAGCAAGTACAAAAACAAACTTTAAAACAAGGAGAAACAACGTTATCTATTGATGTTCAATCTCTTCAAGCAGCTATTTATATTTTAAAGGTTTCTGATGGACAATTTCAGAAGAGCCATAAAATTGTAATTGAATAAATGAATTTATTTAATCAACACATTGATAAATATATAATCAATTTTTTAAATTACATATTGAAATATAGATAAATAATTTTTGTCGCTTCCAAGATACTTTGATTCTACAAAAACGCTATTTTTGTGGCAAAAAATGATTTAAATGACTAATACAAAAGCTTCTTATTTATCCTGTATCTTTGTGATGTGGATTTCTTTTATGGGCTGTTCTACTAAGCACAAATCTGTAAAATCCACTTCACAACCCATCGAACATACTATTTGGAATGATCTCTTACAAGTGTATGTTTCTGAGCAAGGCAATGTCAATTATAAAGGCTTTATTCAAGATTCCGTAAAACTGAACCAATACCTAAGTTTAATAGAAAGGAATCATCCAACAGATTCTAATTGGACAAAAAATGAACAATTGGCGTATTGGATAAATGCTTATAATGCTTTTACTGTTAAAATAATTATAAAAAATTATCCTGTGAAGAGTATCAAAGATATTGCGGGAAGTATTCCTTTTGTTAATTCAACTTGGGATATTCGCTTTATCAATATTGAAGGAAATGATTACGATTTAAATGACATCGAACACAATATTTTGAGAAAAGACTTTAACGAACCCCGCATTCATTTTGCGATTAATTGCGCCTCTTTTTCTTGTCCCAAATTGCTAAATGAAGCCTATGTCGCTAATAAAATAGAAGAACAATTAAGTGCAGTAGCAACAGATTTTATTAATGATCCTACAAGAAATAAAATTAGCAGTGAAAATGCAGATTTGTCAAAATTATTTAAATGGTTTAACGGTGATTTTACAAAAAATAAAACCCTGATTGAATTTTTAAATCAATATTCAAAAATAAAAATAAATACAGATGCCAATATCAATTATTTAGATTACGATTGGACTCTAAATGAATAAGCTATAAATTAATTCACACATAAAAAATAAAATATGGGAATTTTTGAAAAATTATTTGGGAGTGTAAATAATTCGGAGATCTTTACAAATGAGGAATTAGGAGAAGCCAATATTTGCCCTAATTGTTGGGGAAAACAGGAGTATGATGACCAATATATTGAATATGTAAAAGACCAAACAAAAGATAATATCAACCATGATAAGCAACATCAAAAAGCGTTTATTCAGCAATTTGTCGAGACAAATGTGACAGGAATTCGCTTAAAACAGGAAGGACAGTATCAAGCATGCCCTGTTTGCCAAACTAAGTACAAAAAGGTTTCTAATAAAGCAACCTAATTGTTAAATTCAAAATGATAAGTAAGGGGACGATTTTAGTGGGACGAAAGGGACGTAGTAATTTCCTTATTATCAATTCTTTACGATTTTTTTAATGTGCGTTTTATTTTGTCCACCCACTTAATTTCTAAATTCTAAAAATTTGGAGAGAACGGGGTGTGCTTCGTCGTGACGTTCAGTCCTGCTATCCGCTACTATAGCCAATCAACCTATTTATTAAGAATGAAGCAAATGATTACTGTACGGACAAGGCATGCCTTGTCCCAACGAATTAAACCACTTAAACGAAGTTGGCTATAACGCTACTATCAGGTCTATTTTGCATGGTCTCAACAGCGATTAAAGGAATCAAACCTTTGTTTCAAGCTGACTCATGACCTTAGGTAAAAATACCCTAAACCAGTAGGTAAATTCTTTGGGAGAACGCTGCATCCAAGCCATCAAATCAGCGAAGGAAATCCACTGTACAGCTTCGACTTCCTCTTTATTAAACGGAACTTCTCCATCATAATAACCCACAAAAACGGTGTCGTGTTCATGTTCCCAAAGCTGTGTGGGTTCATCTAAAAATTTATAGACAAAATCAAGACTTTTTTCGACCTTCGTATCAAAGCCCAATTCCTCTTGCAATCGGCGATGTACCGCATCTTCCAAAGCTTCATCAGGTCGAGGATGGCTACAACAACTATTACTCCATAGACCAGGCGTATGGTATTTGGTTAAAGCCCGTTGTTGTAGCAGTATTTCGTTCTTACTGTTAAAAATGAGGACACTAAAAGCCTTGTGCAACCATCCTTTCTGATGTGCCTCTATTTTTTCAGCGATACCGACAGCATTCCCATCATTATCGACCAATACAACCTGTTCCATTTTATATATTTACTTTAACGAATAATCTCACGAACTACAACCAATCAAACGCTTAAAAGTTTAAAAAGATTGCGTAAATTTGAGGGATTTAAAATATACGATAGAGAGACTGTCCATGCAAAATAGACCCGATGGTAGTGGTATGGCTTTTTGGTTTATGTGGTTTTTGTAGTTTATGTGGTTTTTGTGGTTGTATCCGAACTCTCTTTGATTACCCGTAAAAGCCATAAGAACGAACAGCGGGACCCTGCGTCACGATGAAAGACAAACCGTTCTCTCCTTATCAAAATATCAATAAAAACAGATTAACCTTAGACAACAATGTACGATAAAAAACAGACGAAAGCACTCTTAGATTTAACGCAACGCTTAAAAACGGAGTTGGCAATAGATGTGCCTGAAACACAAATCAATAACCTAAAAAGCATTATCAATTTTCACGATTGGCGATACTATGTTTTAGCGGAACCCGTCATTACAGATTATGATTACGATATGTTGTTTAAAAGGCTCAAAGATTTGGAAGCAGCCAACCCAGAATTTCGTACAGCCGATTCGCCCTCACAACGAGTCGCCTTTGCGCTCACCAAAGATTTTCCGACAGTCGCCCACATCGCTCCCATGCTGTCATTAGGAAATTCGTACAATGCGGATGACCTCAAAGATTTCGATAAAAGCGTCAAGAAATTAGTCGATAATGACAATATCGTTTATACCGTAGAACCCAAATTTGACGGCACAGGAATTTCATTGGTTTACGAAAATAATCAATTAATTCGAGCAGCCACCAGAGGCGATGGTGTCAGTGGGGAAGAAATTACCAATAACGCCAGAGTCTTAAAATCCATTCCATTATCTGCAGATTTTAAGACCAACGATATTGAAAAAATAGAAATCAGAGGAGAAGTTTTAATCAGAAAAACGACCTTTGAAAAGATGAACGAAGCCCGTCGAGTGAACAATGAAAAACTCTTTGCCAACGCTCGAAATACGGCATCGGGAGCAATGCGCATGCAAGACCCACAAGAAGTCGCTAAAAGAGGATTAGAAGCCTTTGTTTATTATGTAGGATACGCCGTTGATTCAGCCGATAAAAGTGTACTGATGAAAAAAATAACTTCCCATCACCAGACCTTAGATTTGTTGTATAAATTAGGATTTAAAGCCCCAATGCAAGAAATTACAGTTTGTCAAAATATTGAGGAAGCCATAAATGCATGTAAAGAATGGGAAGAAAAAAGAGACGACTATCCTTATGAAATAGATGGAATGGTTATCAAAGTAAACGACCTTTCACAACAAGAAATGTGTGGCTATACTGCCCATCATCCACGCTGGGCAATCGCCTATAAATTCAAAGCAAAAGAAGCAACCACAAAATTATTAAACGTAGAATTTCAGATTGGCAGAACAGGCGCAATCACACCCGTCGCAAAATTAGAACCTGTGCATTTAGGCGGTGTTACCGTTTCATCCATCTCCATTCACAATGAAGAATACATCCAAGAAAAAGACATCCATATCGGCGATACTGTCGTGATAGAACGCTCTGGAGACGTAATTCCCCAAATTGTACGAGCTTTACCAGGCGCAAGAACAGGAGACGAAACGCCCGTTATTTTTCCAAAAAACTGCCCCGACTGCAATACGCCTTTAGAACAAGCCGAAGGAGAAGCCGCTTGGCGATGTCCAAGTCCCATCGAAAATTGTCCGTCAAAAATGAAAGAGACGCTCATACATTTTGTCTCTCGTGATGCGATGGACATAGAGGGATTAGGCAAAAGTCAAGTAAAACGTTTCTACGAATTAGGCTTTCTCAAAAGTATTCCAGCCATCTTTGATTTACCCTACGACGAACTCAAAACCTTAGAAGGCTTGGGAGAAAAGTCAGTCGATAAATTAAAAATCGCCATCGAAAAATCAAAGAAACAACCCATCCCACGTTTATTGTATGGCTTAGGCATCCGCCACGTCGGAAAAGGAACCGCCAAACGTTTAACCAAAAAATTAGCGCATTTACAAGACCTCAAAACCTACACAACAGAATCCTTAGAAGCTATTGAAGACATCGGCCCTATCGTCGCCAAAAGCGTTCATGACTTCTTCAACGAAACAGCGAATTTAGAAATGCTACAAACGCTGGAAGAACAAGGTTTAAACATGACGCAAGACCTTGCAGCCTTAGCCCCATCCAGTACCATCTTAGCCGATAAAACCTTTCTATTCACAGGTAGCCTACAACAATTCACTCGCAACGAAGCGAAAGCAATGGTGGAAGACAATGGCGGTAAAGTAATCAGCAGCGTCAGCAAAAAATTAAACTACTTGGTCGCAGGTGAAAACGCAGGATCAAAGCTGAAAAAAGCGCAAGAGTTGGGTTCAGTAGAGATATTGACGGAAGCGGCGTTTTTGGAGATGATAGGGTAGAGGGACGAAAGGGGCGATTTTAGGGGCGAAGGGACGTTTTGAATAACAGGTTTTGAATTGAATAACTTGCAAAAAGACTTTTTTTAGTTGTATATAAAGAGGATATATTTATTCAATTAAAAATTAAGAGTTTATGAAAGATAGTTTAGATAATGTTGTATTCTATCAGATGTCTTTAACTTTGTGGGATGATTGTTGGAAAGATACAAATATTTTAATAAATGATGTAAGGGGAAAAGAGATAGCAAAACAAATGATTCGTTCTGTCGGTTCAATTTCTGCTAATATTTCAGAAGGATACGGTAGAGGTTTTGGAAAAGAATATCCCCACTTTCTTAGAATAGCACGGGGTTCAGCAAGAGAGAGTAAGGGATGGTATCAAAAATCAAAATTCTTACTAAATGTTAGTATAATAGAAGAAAGAATTATAGTTTTGGATAAAATAATATATATGCTAAATAAGACGATTAATACGCTAATGAGTCGAAAATAGGAAGCTAAAACGTTCCATACTTGCGCCCCTTCGCCCCTCTAAAGCGTCCCTTCGTCACCAATCATAAAAAAATGTACAAAGCCAAAATAAATCAAAAAAAAGAAATTGAAATAGCCCCAAATCCAACAAAAGATTGGGACATATTTGAAATAAAGGAAAACAGCTTCCACATACTACAAAACAACAAATCCTACAAAGCTGAAATCGTCAATGCAGACATCGAAGAAAAAACGATAACGGTCAAAGTAAATGGAAATACCTACAACATAGAAGTTAAAGACAAAATGGATTTACTTTTAGAGAAAATGGGCATGAGCAACCAAGCAAGCAAAAAAATCAAAGACATCAAAGCCCCCATGCCAGGACTCGTTTTAGAAATCAAAGTAGCCATTGGGGACGAAATTAAAAAAGGGGAAAGCATCCTCATCTTAGAAGCCATGAAAATGGAAAATAGCCTAAAATCTCCAGGCGACGGAATCATCAAATCCATCCAAATCAAAAAAGGAGAAGCCGTCGAAAAAAACCAAGTACTTTTGGTCTTAGAGTAATTAGGAAATTAGTGTATTGGTGGATTAGGAAATTAGTGGGTTAATGAATCAGTCTCTACAAAAACGACTCAAACTACTTAAACGATTTAAGCGACTCAAACAAAAAAGAAAATGTTTACCAGAAGAAAGTTCCTCCTCAGCAGCCTACTCAGTTCCATCGGAATCACCGTATTGGGCAATACCAAAAATCAAAAAATACCCATGACACAAACGCACAACCCCATCATCATTTCTACTTGGAAACACGGCATACCTGCCAACGAAGTCGCATGGAAAATCATACAAGAAGGCGGACGAGCCTTAGATGCTGTGGAACAAGGCGTAAAAGTATCAGAAGCAGACCCAGAAGTCGGATCAGTAGGCTACGGCGGTTTACCCGACAGAGACGGCAACGTCACCTTAGACGCATGCATCATGGACGAAACAGGCAATTGCGGTTCCGTCTCCTTCCTCCAACACATCAAACACCCCATTTCCGTCGCCAGAAAAGTCATGGAAGCAACCCCACACGTCATGTTAAGCGGAGCAGGCGCACTCCAATTTGCCCTCGAACAAGGCTTTCAAAAAGAAGATTTACTGACAGAAAAAGCCAGAGAAAGATGGGAGACATGGAAAAAAGAAGCCCAATACAAAACCAAAATAAATTCCGAAAGACACGACACCATCAGCATGTTAGCCTTAGACCAAAACGGCAACTTATCAGGCTCATGCACCACAAGCGGCATGGCTTTCAAATTACATGGTAGGGTAGGAGATTCGCCCATCATCGGCGCAGGATTATTTGTAGACAATGAAGTGGGGGCAGCCGCAGCAACAGGCGTAGGCGAAGCCGTCATGAAAACAGTCGGCTCTTTCTTAGTGGTCGAACTCATGCGTCAAGGAATGAATCCACAAAAAGCGTGTAAAGAAGCCGTAGAACGCATCGCCAGAAAACAAAAAATCAAAGACCTCCAAGTCGGCTACTTAGCCATCAACAAAAAAGGAGAATACGGTGCTTATGCCATCCATCCAGGCTTCAACTACGCCCGTTATCAAGACAACAAAAACGAACTCATCGACGCAGACCACCTTACTCGTTGATTGGGAGTTAGGAGTTAGTGTATTAGGGAATTAGGGAATTAGGAATTAGTATTTTCACCCGTCACCCGTCACCCGTCACTCGCCCCTTGTCACCCGTCACTCGCCCCCCGTCACTCGCCCCTCATCACTCCCCTTCAAAAACCGCAAATGATCCCCTTTGCGCACCGTCACAATCAGCCAAATAAAGACAGTGATAACAAGGCTTATACCCATATACAAGAAAAAAGTATTCATATACACAAAAGTCTTCTTCATAAAAGGCCCTTGCGTGCCCAGTTCAAGCCATCCGTGCCGATTAATATCGACAACAAACCGCACCCAAAATCGAAAAAGCGTATAACCTGTAATCGCCAAAAACCCCAAAAATAACGCAAAGAGCCGTCTTGGAATCGGAACAGGCGTCGCCAAAATCAAAGAAACCAACAACATCAAAGGAATCCAACCATACTGCCAAGTATCCACCTCAAATTCAGCATGATTGACATTAATCTGTGTTTGTTTAGCCCTCAAAGCCTTTTGAGTCGCCACCTCAATCTGCTTCTTACTCAAAATTTTCACCAGCACCCTATCATTAAAATGCTTAAAAGGATGGTTATATTTATTGGTTTTAATCTTTTTCGTTTCAAAACGCACATCTGCCGTACCCTTATAATCCTTATACAAATAATTATTAATCTTAATAAATTGTTTATGATACAACTTATCCAATCCCGCATAAGGCACAATAAAATTCAGGAACCCAAATATGAGTAAGAAAACACCAAAAAACAGAAGAACTTTTTTAAAATCAAGCATTTTTCAGATTATTTTTAGGAGAGAAAGGGGGGATGCTCCGTCGTCACGCACGGTCCCGCTGTCCGTTCCATCCCTATCGGGATCCACTACCATCGGGTCTATGTTATAAGGACAGAACGTTGGCCATTTGGTTTCGAGCGAGGTCAAGATAAATAACTTATATCTCACGTTCACGGGTTAGAAAAATAGTTTCACACATGAACGAATTATTTTATAAATTAAATATATTTATATATTTCATTATCAGATGTTATGGAAATCAAAACTTTGGATACTAGTATTTTTCCTCGACCTTAAATACAGTTTAGTAAAAATTGCGATTAAAAAGGAAATACTGTCTGAGCGTAGCGAGTTTAAGCTTTTTTTGCTAACAAATGGCGTTAAAACTGGATTTTAGTCCGGGCGGCGTTCCGCTTGATTTTAAACGGTCCGACGATTCGGTCTTTGTATCAAGACAAAGATGAAAGAATGAAGAGAAACCATGATTTTAGGTATTTCAACCCTTGATTCGCACATGTTGTAAAAATTAACCCGTGAATATGAGTTATATGGTTTTAGGAGAAGCAGGACGAATCCGACTAATCCAAAAAGCCCAAGTCAAAATCGCCAAAAGAATAAAAGCAATTTGCCAAATCATATCGTGAAAAATATTGAAATAGTTTGGCATATAAAGCCCCGTCCACCACAAATGAACAACCCTAACAATATTGATGACAAACAAAAAAAGCAATCCATAGAAAAGCCCCTTAATTTTATGTTTTCGAGTAGCCGTATAAGCCAACACCCCCGACGCAAACAAAGCCATTGCCTCAATACCATCACAACCTGTTTGTACCGTCACACTCATTTCAGGAGAAGCAAGCGTAGAATCAGTGACAGAAGTACCAAAACCAAATATATTAAGCACCACACTCGCAATTCTGGCATCAAAAGCGGCCACATTCGCCACAATTACCTCATGAAAAAATTGAGTAGCCCAACACACATAAAAGATAATCATAAATAAAGCAAAAAGCAAGACAAACCGCAATACAGGAGAACGGTCATACCATACCTTTTTTAAACCCGTATAGACAGGTTGATTTATAGTAGCCTCAACATGAGGTTGATTATTTTCCTTTGACATAACTTATACTTATCAATGCACTACACTTTAATAATAATAATAAAATATATAAAATGTAAAAAAAATGATACAAAATAACATGTGAATTTAGTAAAAACTAAGGAATGATGAAAGAATAAGCTATAAAACTTTACCAAAGAGAATTCTCATTCCCCATCTCTCATCACCAGTCCCTGATCACCAGTCACCAGTCCCTCCTCACCAGCCACTCGTCACCAGCCCCTCCTCACCAGTCACCAGTCACTCGTCACTTGTCACCAAAACAAAAAAAAACCGACCCTCACAAAAGCAAGAGTCGGTTTATATTTCATGTAAAAAATAAACAGAAAGTAGTGAGACGAAATTAAGTATTCTTATAAAGAATTGATTGAGAGGGATTTATTAACATCCCTTTCGTCCCTTAAAATCGTCCCTTCATCCCTCTACCTATTTATTCTTCGTTTCTAAGATATATAATAAGTGTGCTAAGTAAGCAAAGATAGGACCTGCAATCGCCACACCAATCATATCTGGTGTAAAGATAGCTCCAAAGATTGCAAAACAAATAGCAAACCCAATAATCGCTAAAATAGCCGTAACATTCAATGCTTTACGGAAGATAGCCATATCAAATGGTAAACGGAAAGAATTACCACCTGGCATAGGAATATTTTTGCTTCCAGTACCAGCCAATGCAACACTACCCACAGCCATTTTAACAGCACCTAAAGTCATTAACAATAATGCCAAAGTAATCAATCCCCACTCACTTAAAGTTGGAATTTCTGGAATAGCACAATCATTTAAGATAACTGTTGTATCATCTATACAAGCAGCATCACCATCATCATTAACATTGATTACGAAACTAGTACCATCAGCAGGAACAGGTCCTACAGACACAATCGTACCATAAGCCACACCTGCGTCACCTTGATCAGAAGACCAAGTTATACCAATACCACCAATATCATTAACTGTATAGTCGAAAGAAATCATATCGTCTGCTGGATCATTTTCTGTTCCACCATTATCACACATATAGTTGCTAATCACAAGTTGTATATTACACATCGCTCCAGAACAAGGTGCTGGTGCTGTTGCCATCATCATACCTGTACACATAGTATCATCAACATCAGTGAAGTTAACAACAACATTTCCTCCTGCAATTGGGAAAGGCCCATAGTTTAAAGTCATACCATAAGCTATACCCATATTTCCTTGATCATCATTAAAAGTATCAGTGCCAGCAGGATTACTGCCATTCACTGTAATATCAAAAGTGTAAGTATCATCGGCTGGGTCTCCAGGTGTGTCATTATCATCACAAACAATGTTTGCTGCTTGGTCTGGCATAATTGCACACATTGCACAAACAATAACCTCAACTGGACTACTTGCCACATCTGCACATAAAGCAGCGTCTGCAGCAGCAGCATCTAAATCAGCACCTGTAGCTGCTGCACCAACAGCCGCAACTGTAGCTGCATCTGCAGGATCATAGTTAATGGCATATGCTGTATAAGTTCCCACACCAGGGTTAGCAAATTGTGCATTGGTCGAAGGACCTGCAACAATAGCACCACTCGCATCTACTAAATAGTATTCTTGTGTATAATTTATGTTATAAGTACCAGGAGTAGCTTGTATTACTGCAATATTGGCATTCGTATCACAGAAAGAATCATCTGTAAATAAAGCTGCATCACAGACTGTCACAGAAAAAGGACCTGCTGGATCAAGACACACATCAGGTGTCGCAAGCAAAGCCATTATATCTGCAACTGTTGCTGCTCCCGTAGGATCACTTGGTACTGCAGCAGTAGGGTCATAGTTAAATGCCCATAAATCGTAAGTTCCTGGTGGTACTGGTGCGGTAAAATTACCTGTAGCGTTAAATTCTACGACATTACCTGCAGCATCAATAATGGCATAGGTTTGTACGTATGGTGCTGTGGCATTAAAATCAATACCAGACACCGTTACTTGGTCACTTAAATAGGTACAAGGACCCTCAAGGCCAGGGTTAGCCG
>ENA-ORXM01004912-ORXM01004912.1-marine-metagenome-genome-assembly--contig:-NODE-4912-length-11214-cov-2.893418_pt1 | contig 11214 bp, 11 predicted proteins | sample MGYA00237867_ERZ511480 | MGnify/ENA primary metagenome ERZ511480 (study PRJEB26309, sample SAMN06266103) | marine metagenome | isolation source: Algal blade | place: United Kingdom:Sidmouth, United... | reverse complement strand
TGCCGCCGCCACACCCCGCGATCGTCAGGGCGAGCACCAGGGGCGCCAGCGCGAGCCCGCCTGGAACGCGGCATCGTCCCGCGGAAGGTCTGGCTGACGAACGACCGATGTCGTGCTCGCGGCGGGAAGATGTCATCGTGGAGTCTCCTGTGGGGCTGACGCCCGGATCCAGACGTCTCGGGAATACCGGATCGCCATCTGCATGGGCGCATTGGAGCCGCCACACGAGTTCGAGGCAAGCCCTGCAGAGCGGTAATGGAACCCTCCGGCCGCCCACACGCGCTGGAATGCGGCATGGCGCACGCAACGTGGGGCGTTCTCGACACTTGCCGAGTCCAGCTCGGCCATCTCCAACGGAGACCGCTCGGCCGGCTCCGACCGCCCGGCCAGCTCGTCAGATCGGCCATCTCGGCCATCTCGGCAGCTCGGCGGCTCTGCTAGCTTCGCCGGCTCTGCCAGCTCTGCCGGCTCTGCCGGCTCTGCCGGCTCTGCCGGCTCTGCCGGCTCTGCCGGCTCTGCCGGCTCTGCCGGCTCGGCCAGCTCGGCCAGCTCGGCCAGCTCTGCCGGCTCTGCCAGCTCTGCCGGCTCGGCCATCTCCACCGGCTCGGCCGGCTCGTCGACGGAGCGATCGCCGTGCTCGTCATCCCGTCTTGCGGGTCAACAGACTGGGGAGGCGAGTATCGGATCGCTCGCGCCAAGGTCGGATCCGTCGCCCGCGCCGAGTATCGCCGGGAGACCCGCAGGGTGATAGTCGCCACTACCGGCGGCGCAGCGTCCATCCGCATAGGCGCTCTCGTCGACCAGCAGTCCGCCCGTGCCGAGCCCGGTCGCGCCGCAGGCGTCGGCATCCATGTCGGCATCGGTATCGCCAATCGGGTTCGTCACGTCGTCGTACGTGTCATCCGCCGCATCAGCGCCTGATGAAGCGTCGTCCGCCGAGTCGGCGTCCTCCGTGTCGGCAATTCCGACGGTGACGGTGCCGGTGGTCTCCTCTTCCCGCCAGGCGTCCGACTGCATCCTGACCGTCGCGACCGACGTCAGCGGCAGGCGGTTGGCGCTGTACCAGTGTCTGTTGTCCGGATCCACCAGCGCGAGCGCGCTCGTCAGGAAGCGCCCCACCAGTGGCACGCGCAGCTCGAGCCCGTGGGTCACCTCGATCTTCAGAAGGTTCGCGTCGCGAAGCGTCGTCCCCGACGCGCCTGCCGCTCGCTCGACGTGCCGATGCCGGAGATGACTGTTGGGAATCACGGTTCGACCGACGACCGGATCGACGACGCCCCACTCCTCGAACGCCGCCGGGGTGGGATTCAGGACATCGATGCGCGTGACGGGCTTGGGCTGGCCGTTCGATCCGATCGTCATGTCGATGTCGCCGATCGAACGAGCGATGGCGAACATCGCCGACACGTCCGAGCCGTCGCCCCCGACCAGCGGGGCAAGACGGATGGCGAGTTCGCGGCGCATCGGTTCCGGGAGGGCGTGGCGCGTGGCCCCGGTTCGCGCCGCCTCGAAGGTGGCGTAGTTCAGGATGGTGTTGCCGTGATAGATCAGCCCGGCCTGTACCGTACCAAGACCCAGGAACAGCAGGACCGGTGCGACCGCGAGAAATTCGGCCATGGATGCGCCGCCCTGGCGCTCGCTCGCATCCCCGCCGGCCACGCGACCGCTGGCGAGCCGACGCCTCGTCCCGGACCGACGAACAGAGCGAGCAGGATGCTGAAGAGCAGTCATGTCGAGATTCCTCACTGAAAACCGGGCCTCGCGCCAACACGGATGCCCGATACCCGAGCCGAAACCCGAGCCGAAACCCGAGCCGAGAACCTAGCCGAAACCCGAACCGAAACCCGAGCCGAGACCCGAGCCATGACCCGAGCCGAATTCCAGAACCGGATCCGAAACCAGAACCGGCGCCGAAGCGGAGGCCGACGCGGCGTCGTGGTCAGGGCGTTCAGCGGATTCCGGTCCGCGTCGGAACATCCTCGATCCGCGCATGCATCAGATCGCGAAGCCCGGCGATTCGCTGATCGATCATCTCGCGAGCCGGGTCGCCCGGACGCAAACGCTCCCGGGCCTTCGTCATCGCGACCTGCGCGCGGACCGAACGCTCGCGGCCTTGATCGCGATGACATTGCTGGCTTCCTGCGGGGACGGTGGGGGAGGTGTCAGCGTGTCGGGGCAGGCGTCCGCGCCGGACGAACCCGAGGGCGCAGGTCAGTTCGAGGTCGCCGGCGGCAGCCCTGACGGTGTGGGGAACGTCGCCGCCCCGTCGGGGAGTACCGCCGACTCCGGCGCGCCGGTGATTCGCACGGCGGTGTTGCTCGACGGCGTCGTCGAAGGCGCGCAGTACACCTCGGACGGCGGCCCGGCCGGCGTGACCGATGCCGACGGGTTGTTGCGCTATGTCGTCGGCCGACCGGTCAGCGTCTTCGTCGGCGGGATCGAGTTCGGCTCGGGCCTGCCGGCGGCAGTCACGCCCGAAATGGGCGCTCTCGCGGCCCCCATGGTGGTCACGCCGATCCAGCTTGCCGGCAACGAGGCGGCGCAGGACGACATCGGCGTCGTCAATCGCGTTCGCCTGCTGATGGCGCTCGACGCCGATGGCGATCCGACGAACGGCATTCAAATCGAGCCGGGCGTCAGTGCAGCGCTGGAGACGGCCGACACTCCGGACTTCGAAACTCCGACCTTCGAGATCGACGACGTGGCGGTGCGGGTCGAAGCCGCGGTCGGTCGGCGCCTGGCCCTTCCGACGTCGGATGAGGCCACGGCGCACTTCTGCGATTCGCTGGGACGAGTCGACTGCACACGGCCGGGCACTGAACCTGCCGACGGCAATGCCGTGGTCGAGCCCGTGGCCGGGGCCGCGAACCCGGAGCCCGGCGTTCTCGATCCGGAGCCTGTGCCAGCGGTCCCTGTCCCGGAGCTCGCGCCGGTGGCAGCGCCCGCCACCGGGATGGAGATCGACCCGGATGTCTCTCCGGAAGTCGTCGCCGTGATCGAGCAGGCGCCTGTTCCGTTGGACGGGCCGGCAGTGGGGCCGGAGGTCACGCCGACAACCGATCTGGCACAGGAGGCGGTGCAGGAGGTCGAGCAGCTACCGGCAGCCGAACAGGCACAGGTGGCGGCTGCCGAGCAGGAACAGGAAGCCGAACGGGAACAGGAACCGGAAGCGGCTGCCGAGCAGGAACAGGAAGCCGAACGGGAACAGGAACCGGAAGCGGCTGCCGAGCAGGAACAGACCGCCGGACAGGAACAGCAAGAAGCGTTCGAAGAGGGAGAGGCCGAGGAGGTCGAGCAGGAGCAGACGTTCGAGGAAGAGGTCGACGAAGAGTTCGACCCGGAGCCGACGGAGGAGGAGACCGGATCGGGCCCGATCACGATCAACGTGGCGCCGCTCATCGGCGGTGTGCCGCCCGCGCGCGCGGCGATCGGTCAGGTCTGGCAGTTCGTGCCACTCGTCACCGACGCGGAGGGTGATGCGGTCGTGGCCGCCCTGGAGAACGCACCGACCTGGATGAGCATCGATCCGTCGAGCGGCATCGTGTCCGGGACCCCGAGCGCGGACGACCTCGGCACGGTCGAGGGCGTCGTGATCGTCGTCGACGACGGGCAGGACGACAGCCGCCTCGCCCCGTTCTCGGTCGAGGTCTACCAGCCCAACCGACTGCCTGCCATCAGCGGTCTGCCGTCGCTGAACGTGCTCGTCGGCGAGCCCTGGAACTTCGAACCGGAGTCGATCGATGCCGACGGCGACGCGCTCGTGTTCGCGGCCGAGAACCTGCCGGACTGGATGACGCTCGACACCGTGACCGGCGCGCTGTCCGGCAGGCCTCCGACCGCCGGTGCGAGCACGGACCTCGTGTTGTCGGCGAGTGACGGCGAACTCGTGGCGAGTCTGGCCCCATTTACCCTGAACGTGCTCGAGGGCATCGATCTCGCCGCGTCGGGCACCGCGGTCCAGGGCAGTACCCACGATGCCTCGACCCTGGCCGGGGCGGCCATCGACGGCGACATGCTGTCGTACACCCACACGAGCTGCAACGCCGGTCAGGACTGGTGGCAGCTCGATCTCGGGCAGACGGCGCTGCTGTCTCGACTCGTGATCGACAATCGACTGTCCGACGCCCTCCAGCTGCTGGGCTCCAGTGTCCGGCTCGGCAGCGAGCCGCGCGTCTCCGCCGAGCTCACCGTCGGGGCGAGCCTCGACGAGGTGACGCGGTGCCGTCCCCGACCGAGACGTTGTCGCGCTCGGCCAGCCAGTCTCCCGGGGCGGCGATGGCGTTGCCGGAGCGCGACACGCGCGCGCCGACGGTCACTCGCGGGAAGTCGGCGAGACTCATCGCCGGCATCATCGCCATGCTCTCGTCCAGCGTCACCTCGACGGGAAGATCCGCGACCGTGTACCGGGCCACGGCCAGCGGCATCGGTGGGCCGTCGCTCGCCCGCGCGTAGACGAACACCACATCGTCGGGCGAGACATCTGCGCGCGCCTCGTCCGAGAGATCGACGAGCAACGAGACACGGATGCCGTCCGATTCGGACGCCACCCCCGGCGTGGCGGCGTCGGATGGCGAGACGGTCGGGCTCGATTCGGACGGCGCGACGGCCGTGCCCGACTCGGACGGTTCGCGCGGGCTTTCGCCCAGTTCCGTGCGTGACCGCGCCATCATGTCGTCGATCGTCGCGACCGCCTCGGTGTCGGCCGCCACGGCCGTGCGCAGTCGCTCGAAGAGCTGCAGCGCACGGGCATGCTCCCCGGCCTGTTGCCGTGCGATGGCGAGGAGCCAGAGCCCCTGTGGTGCCGCCGGATCGAGTTCGACGGCGCGTTCCAGCAGCGTCACCGGCTCACCGGCGAGATCGCCGCCCTGTTCCATCGCCACCGCCTCGGCGAGCTGACCGAGCGTGGCCGCGTCCTCGTCCAGCTCGAGCGCACGACGCAGGGCCGACGCCGCCCGTCCGAAGGCCTCGATCCCGAGGTAGCTGCGGCCGAGCAGGCGCCAGCCATCGATGTCGTCGGGTTCGCGCGCGAGCCGCTCCTCGAGTCGCGGCAGCAGTTCGGCGAGGGCGGGTGCCTGTGTGGAAGCCTGCGCGGCCGGCCCCGCAGCCTGATCCTCGGCCGGAGTTGCAGCCTGATCGGCAGCTTGAGTTGCAGCCTGACCGGCAGCTTGGCCGGCGGCCTGTCCCCCCGCGGCCCGATCCGCCGGCTGACCCGCGCGTTGGCCCCCCCCGTTGCCGACGGGACCGAGCAGCGATCCGCTGACGCCGGCAGCGGACGCCTGGCCACCGGCGTCGGCCGCCCGGGTGACCGCACCCGGGTCACCGAGGTGCAGATAGAGCGCGCCGGCGGCGATCGGGACGAGTACCGCCACCAGCACCATCGCTGGAATTCCGCCGTCGCGGGCCGTGCGTTCCGGCATGGCCGCCAGCTCGGCGGCGAGCTCCTGCTCGACCCTGGCCAGCTCGAAGGCGTGGGTCGACTCGTCGATCGCCCCGTCGGCCAGTGCGGCGGCCAGCTCCCGGCGGCGCTCCCGGGCCAGCGACACGTTCGTCGCGCGCTGGTCCGATTCGCGTTCGGCACTTGCACGAGCGCGCATCGGGCCGATCAGCAGAAGCGCGAGAGCGACGACGACCAGTAGGGCGGCGGATACGAAGAAGAGAGTCATGCCGGGCAGGGCGCCTCGCAGGGCGCTCGATTATACGGCCCGAACGTGTTCGCCCTGAAGTCTCGCGAATTTCCGCCGCTATTCGTGAACACGGGCGGGAGCACAGGAAATCGCGATCGACAGCGATGGGCTGCCCGCCGTTCCGTCAGGCCGCCGAACGAGACGATCCATGCCCCATCCGACCGCTCGTGGACCGCTGCCGGGCCGACTCTTCACCGCCGTGCTGCTCCTCGCGAGCGTCGTGCTCGGCGGCTGCGGTACCGTGACCTCGACCGGTCGCGTACCGGCCGATCCCGGCGCCTCCTGGGCCTTGTTGCCGATCGACAATCTGTCGAGCACCCCCTTGGCCGGGCGCAAGGCCGCCACGTTGGTGGAGACGCGGCTGCGAGCGCGCGGCGTGACCCGCGTCTCGCACGTGGAGGCGCGGAGCGACGGCGGCGATGCCGGACTCGCGCTGGTGGCCCTGATCGACGATGGCGCCAACCGGGACGCCGCGCTCGTTCGAGCGCGCGCGAACGGTCATCGGTATGCGATGACCGGCACGGTGCACGAGTGGCACTACAAGAGCGCGCCCGATCGGGAGCCGGTCGTCGGTCTCAATCTGAGCCTGATCGACGTGTCCGACGGCCAGGTCATGTGGCAGGGCAGCGCGTCGCGAAGCGGCTGGGGCAATGCCAGCCTGTCGGCGGTTGCCGACCGCGTCGTCGGAGAGCTGCTCGGGGACGTCGCGCTGCAGCTGGACGCCGCACCCGCGGACCGCTGAGTCGACGGTGAACCTCCCCCGTCTGCCTGCCGTCGTGCGCCTGAAGGCGCTGCTGCCCGTGAACCCGGTCGCGCGCGGTCGCGGCGTGGGGAGAATCGTCGAGTTGCTGGTGTTCGCGCTTGCCGTTCCGTTGGTCGGACGGGCATTGTTCCCGACCGATCCACTGGGCATCGACGGCGGCTTTCCCTGGGCGGCCATCGGACCGGTCGTGTTCGCCGCCCGCTACGGACTGGCCGCGGGTCTGGCTTGCGCGCTACTCGCCGCGCTGGCTTTCATGCTGCCGTCCGCCGCCTACGCGGGACGCGGGGCGGACGTGGTCGCGCTCGCGATCGGCACGGCCCTGCTGACGCTGCTGATCGGCGACTCGGCCAGTGCCTGGCGGCGGCGGAGTCTGCGCGCCGAAGCCGAGAACGTCTATCTCCGGCACCGCCTGAAGGAATTCTCGAACGACTACCACGTGCTGAAGGTCTCTCATGGGCAGCTGGAGGAGTTCCTGGCCGGCCAGCGGCTCAGCCTTCGCGAGGCGCTCGAGCAGATCCGGCCATCGCACGGCCAGGGCGGGAGCGATGCGCTGGGTGGCGGCGAGGCGCTGATGGCGGTGTTCGCGCATTTCTGCTCGGTGCAGGTCGCGGGGCTCTACGTGATGAAGAGCGACACGCTGATCGATCCCGTACCGGTCGCCCTGCACGGGGGGATGGGGGAGCTGCCGATGTTCGACCCACTCCTGCGACTGGCGCTCGCCGAACGGCGCCTGGTGAGCGTGCGCCACGAATCCGCGGCGAGCAATCAGCACGCGGCCGGTCTGCTGGCGGTCGTGCCGATCGTGGACTCGCGCGATCGCCTGCACGGACTGCTCGCAGTTCGGGACATGCACTTCATGGCCTTTCAGCAGCGCAATCTGGACACGCTGGCCCTGCTCGCGGGCTACGTCGCCGATCTGATCGCCCGCTCGGGCGGACTCGGCGATGCGCCGGCCGAGCGTTTCGTGGCCGAGCTCGACACGGCGCTGCGCTTCGTGCGAACGCACGCGGTCGACTCCTCGCTGGTGCGGCTGCGCATCGCGCCGCACACGCAGCGCGACGAGATCGTCGCCTTCCTGGCCGAAGGCATACGCAGTCTCGACTGCGCCTGGGTGCCGACGGCGCGGGTGCGCGACTCGGTCACGCTGGCCGTGCTCCTGCCGCTGGTCGGCGAACCGGGCGCCGGCGCGTGGCTCGCCCGCGCCTCGGCGGCGGTGGAGCGGCGATTCGGCGTCGCGCTCGCACCGCTGCTGGTGTCCTCGAGCATCCTGCCGCTCGAGCGGATCCACACGCGGCGCGAGTGCCTGCTCTTCCTCGGCACGGACGAAGCCGCCGACGGTTCGGTCGGCGAGATCGGGCGCGCGCTGAGCCCCGATGGCGACGACCGGCGCATCGACCATGTGGCGTGATGATCGCCATGTCTTCCTCGGCGCGTCGACAGGACTCGTCCTCGCGCTGTGCGTCGAAGCCGTGTTGCTGGCGACGCTCGTCGTCGATGGCCCCGGGCGGTCGACAGGTCTCGCGAACGTGCTCGACACACCCTGGGTCTGGGGAATGGTGCACGTGGCGGCGAGCCTGCTCGCGGCCGCTGCCACGGCTGCCATGCTCGCGCGACTCTCGCCCGACCGGACGCTGCGCGTGTTCGGGCTCTGCGCACTGCTCGGCCTGAGCATGCCCTGCGTGGGCGCGCTCGGGGCGGCCTTCGCACTCGTGCTCGGCTTCCGCCGCGCGATCGGACGCCATCGGGAGACGGTGTATTGGGCGTTCACCGACAATCCGGTGCTGCCGTTCACGATCCCGACGGGACGCGCGGCCGCGCCGATCGACGGACGCGGCGTCGTCGAGCGGCTTCGCCACGACGCCGATGCCGACGCCCTGTACCGCCAGGTGCTTGCCGTGGGTCGCATGCGTCATTCGCTGTCCATCGATGCGCTGAGCAGTGCCGTCGGCCACCACGACGAGCGCATCCGGCTCACGGCCTACCAGACGCTCGACCGAAAGGTGTCCGGCCTGAACGCGGCGATTCAGCGCCTCGAATCCGCGGCGGCGGACCACGACGGGCACGAGCAGTCGGATACCTGGTTGCAGATCGCCAGCAACTACTGGGAGCTCCTGACGATCGAGCAGGGCGAACCTGTCGCCCGGGAGCAGCTCCTCGGCAAGGCCGCCGCCGCGGCACTGCGGGCCATCGTGGTGCGTCCCGACAATCGCAACGCGCACTTCACCTTCGGCCGCATCTGTCTGCGGCGCGGCGAGCCCGTCAAGGCACGGGTCGCCTTCGAACGTGCGACGGCGCTGGGCATGCCGGGCGAAACCACCTTGCCCTACCTCGCCGAAGCGGCGTTCGACGCGCGCGAGCTTCATCGGGTGCGTCCCTTGCTCGACGGCATCGACGAGGCCTTCCTCGGCTACCCACCGCTTCGCGAGGTGGCCGCGCAATGGCGATGAAACGCACGGCAAGCACGGTCCGTCCCTCACCGCGACTCGCGACGGACGACGAACTGCCTCATGCGCCGGACCGGCGCGCCGACGTCTGCCTGATTCTCGAGGGCGGCCTTCCGCGCTCGCGCCGTTGGCACAGCGGGTCCACGCCCATGAAGTGACGGCGGGCGATGTTGGCCGAGAGCCCGTAGAAGAGCGTCGCGAGGATACCGACGGCGAAGGGGAAGAGCCGCTCCGCGAGCCCCGTCGCGACCCGACTGCCGTCGGGCGTCACGCCACCGGGCAGGCCACCCGATGCGAGGTCCGTCCCACCGCCCATGAGAACCACCACGCCGATCACGCCGAGGGCGAGCCCGAGCATCTGCGCCCGGGTCAAGCGATCGCCGAGCCAGGCGAACGCGATCAGTGCCGAGAAGAGCGGCGCCAACGAATTCAGGATCGACGTCACCCCGGCGGTGAGCGAGAGCGTCGCGTAGCCGAGCAGCACGAAGGGAATGGCGGAGTTGATCACGCCGATCGCGAGCAGCGGACCGGCACGGGCGGTGAGCGTCCGGACCTTGCCCTGATGGACCAGCACGATCAGCAAGGTCAGCGCGCCGATTGCGCAGCGCACCAGCATGAGCGGCATCGGGCCGAATGCGGGAGCGGCGACGCGCATGAACAGGAACGAGGCGCCCCATATCGCCGCGAGGGCGAGAAATTCGGCGACGTCTCGCTTGGACATGAGGGCTTCCTGGCCGTGGTGTCGGAGGGCGCATCATGAACCCGGGCGCTCCCGGAACGTGCCCGTGTCGATGAAGCGCGCGACATGCCCCGCGCAGAGTCGGGAGAAGATCATCGAGGAGTGACTGCGCGGCACGCTGATCCGCTCGGTGACGTTCTCGAGAAGGGTCTCGCTCTCGGCGACGACGCCATCGCTGACCCCCTCGGCCGGGAACAGGATCGCCGAGAGTCCGAACTTGCCGTTTCCGGTGATGACGCCGATTTCCACGCGCCCGTCGTGGCCGGGCGCCCCGCCGAGCAGGCCCCGCTCGATGCTGCGGCCGAGCAACGGTCGCAGGAGGGTGTGCTCGTGAATGCGGCGGGCGACATCGCTGCCACGCACCGGCGAGCCGAGCAGCACCACGCGCCCGACCTCGAGGTCGGGATGGGCATGGAGAAGGTGCAGCACGACGATGCCGCCGAGGCTGTGTGCGACGAGATGCACGCGCTGCTCGCCCAGGCCTCGGATCTCCTCCCGCAACCCGGCGGCGTTCTCCGCGGGAGAGGCGCCGAGAAAGTCGTAGCTGACGCGGTGCGTGCGGTAGCCGCGCCGCTCCAGCAATCGCGATAGCACCTGCATCGCGAAGCCGTGCATCCAGATCCCGTGCACCAGAACCACGAGGCCGCTGCCGCCACGCCCGCGCCGCACCGACTCGAGGCTGCCGCTCACGAGCGCCGACGCTCGTCGGTGGCGAGCGCCTGACTGTCGTCGGCGGCGACCGTCGCGCCTGCGGTCGAGACATCCCCCTCGATCACGACATTCCGGATCGCACGGGCATTGCTGGCCGAAGCGGTCAGTGCCAGCGCCTCGGGCGCCGCCATCCATCGCCAGGCAAGGTGCTCGTCGGGCGCGAGCGTCACGTCGCACGGCGCCTCGAGCCGTACGGTGAACACGTGCTCGAGGTTGTGCGTCACCCCGGGCGCGTAACGCGGTCGCCAGAGGCCACGGATCTCGAAGCGCGACGACTCACCGCGGTCGTGCGGCTCGCACGCGAGACCGGTCTCCTCGAGAAGCTCGCGGCGAGCGGTATCGAGCGGCGTCTCTCCCGTCTCGAGACTGCCGGTGATCGACTGCCAGAAGGCCGGGTCGTCCGCGCGCTGCAGGAGCAGCACCTCGCCGCTCGCCGCATAGACGAGCACGAGTACGGACTCGGGGCGCTTCCAGCGTTCCGTCGAGTCCGTGTTCATCGTCGCTCTCAGGCGTTCGGCGCGCCCGCGTTCCCGTCCGCTGCGGCGGGCTTCGCGCGCGTGCGTACCCGCAGGTGCAGATCCTTCAGCTGCGTCTCGGACACCGCCGACGGCGCCCTCGTCAGCAGACAGCTTGCGCTCTGCGTCTTGGGGAAGGCCATGACGTCTCGAATGCTCTCGGCACCGGTCATCAGCATGACGAGCCGGTCGAGACCGAAGGCGATGCCGCCGTGCGGGGGCGCGCCGAACTTCAGCGCGTCGAGCAGGAAGCCGAACTTCTCGTTCGCCTCGGCCTCGTCGATGCCGAGCACGTCGAGCGCGCGTTGCTGCATCTCGCTCGAATGGATGCGGATCGAACCGCCGCCCACCTCGCTGC
>ENA-ORXM01004911-ORXM01004911.1-marine-metagenome-genome-assembly--contig:-NODE-4911-length-11214-cov-4.360330_pt1 | contig 11214 bp, 11 predicted proteins | sample MGYA00237867_ERZ511480 | MGnify/ENA primary metagenome ERZ511480 (study PRJEB26309, sample SAMN06266103) | marine metagenome | isolation source: Algal blade | place: United Kingdom:Sidmouth, United... | reverse complement strand
ATGGAAATGTTCCGAAAATTTGCAACATTAGAAATCAAAACTATTTTTCATGAGGACTAAATTTCAGGTTTAAAAATCGAGTTTTAGGAGAATTTGAACTTAAAACTTAAAATTGAGTAATTAACCCTCAAACATTTACCCTTTCACTCCCTATGCGCTGGACCATTAAACCCAAACCTGAACAAGATGCTATTGACCAATTGGCTAATGCGCTCAAGGTTGATGATTTAGTGGCTCAACTCTTATTGCAAAGGGGTATATCTACTTATGAAGCGGCTAAGAACTTTTTTCGCCCAGAGTTGACGCATTTGCATGATCCTTTTTTAATGAAGGACATGAACATTGCGGTAGAACGCATTGAAGAAGCTATTGCCAATAATGAAAATATTTTGGTTTATGGCGATTATGATGTGGATGGTACCACCTCAGTAGCTTTGGTTTCTTCCTATTTGCTAAGCTATTACCCCAACGTTGCCACTTATATTCCAGACAGATATACCGAAGGGTATGGAGTTTCATTTAAGGGTGTCGACTTCGCCGAAGACAATGATTTCTCGCTTATTATAGCGCTAGATTGTGGTGTAAAGGCAATCGACAAAGTAGCATATGCCAAGGAAAAAGGAATAGATTTTATTATTTGTGATCATCACAGACCCGGTAATTTGCTACCAGATGCTGTGGCAGTTCTTGACCCTAAACGCGATGATTGCAATTATCCATACGATGAACTTTGCGGTTGTGGCGTTGGTTTTAAACTGATTCAGGCGCTAGGCTCCCGACAAGGGGAAACTGTTGAGGACCTGATTCCGTATCTTGATTTAGTTGCTACAGCCATTGGTGCAGATATTGTTCCTATGACTGGTGAGAATAGGGTATTGGCTTATTTTGGGCTCCAAGTAATTAATACCAATCCCAGAATTGGCTTTAAGGCCATTATCAATCAAATAAAAAAATCGGTACTTACTATTACAGATGTAGTGTTCATTATCGCTCCGCGGATAAATGCCGCTGGCCGAATGGAACATGGGCAACATGCTGTAAACCTGTTGACCGAAACCAATTTCACCCAAGCCGAAACCTTTGCTGCCCAGATTGAAAAATTCAATCAAGACAGGCGTGGACTCGACAAAGAAATCACTGTAGAGGCCCTTGAACAGATTCTTCATAATAAAGAAGAAGAACGTTTTACTTCTGTAGTTTATAAAGACTCGTGGCACAAAGGGGTAATTGGTATTGTGGCTTCTCGACTTACCGAAACCTATTACCGTCCAACATTGGTCTTTACTAAAAGTGGCGATAAGTTGGCAGCTTCCGCACGTTCCGTAAAAGGTTTTGATGTGTATAACGCCTTACAGGGCTGTGCAGATTGCATTGAACAGTTTGGAGGACATAAATATGCTGCCGGACTCACATTACTAGAAAATCAGTTCGAAAACTTTAAAGCACAATTCGAGAAAGTAGTCTCCGAAACTATAGACCCAAAATTGTTGATTCCTGAAATTTCCATAGATGCTCAATTAGATTTTAAGGATATTTCACCAAAACTGATGCGTATCCTAAAACAGTTCGCTCCTTTTGGGCCTGGTAACATGACTCCAACATTCATGTCCGAAAATCTAATAGATACAGGCTATGCAAAAGGTGTAGGTGAAGATGGGGCACATCTTAAGTTAGCTGCTACGCAAAACGGAATTGGTCCTATTGGAGGCATTGGTTTTAATATGGGTGACAAACTCCCTACAGTAGCCAACAAGAAACCTTTTAGTGCGGTCTTTTCTCTAGATGAAAATGAATGGCAAGGAAATATAAGCTTGCAGATGAAATTAAAAGACATACAATGAAGATAGAACACCTCGCCATATGGGTATCTGACCTTGAAGCTACACGTCATTTTTACGAACATTATTTTGGTGCTGTTTGCGGAGAACGGTATCACAATCCAAATAAAAACTTCACGTCTCACTTTTTAAGTTTTGATGAAGGCTCGCGATTGGAGCTTATGCACAAACCGGAAATTACTAAAGCATCAGATTCTACAGAAGAACATTTGGGCTTTATTCATTTTGCACTCTCCGTAGGTTCAAAAGAAAAAGTAGATGCCATTACCGAGCAACTAAGAACTGACGGATTTCAGATTCCTGGTGAACCAAGAACTACGGGAGACGGTTATTATGAAAGCGTTATCCAAGACCCAGAAGGCAACCGAATTGAAATTACCATTTAGCGGATTTCTTACTATGTAGTCCATCGATAAGCCCTATATAAATTAGGCTTATTAATGCTTTTGCTCGGTTACTCTAAATAAAATTACAAACTACTTGGTTGGTTTTGATTTCTACAGTGCTTTACAAGCATATAATTATCACATTTCGCGATTAAAAAATAACCGTTCGTCGATGAAGTGCCCTTACACAGTGAATTCAAGGCTTTAAAAAACTGACTACTCAGTCGGTTTTAGGAAACAGTAATCGAAACGCCCTTTTATATTTTAAGCGTACCGTTCATCGGATTATAATAATATCTTTGCGCCTTATTTCTATCGAAAAAGCGCGTTTATGGATCCTTATGCAGCCTTACGTTATAAAGAATTCAACATCTTTTTGTTGGTTCGTTTTGCTATGGTATTTGCATGGTCTATGCAGTTCATTGTAATTGAGTGGCAAGTATATTCCATGACAAAAGACCCTCTTTCTTTGGGTATCATCGGACTTATGGAAGTGATTCCTGCAGTATCCATGGCTCTTTTTGCAGGGCATATTGTAGACCAAAAAGAGAAACGTAATCTTTTAATAAAATGCATTTTGGGTTTCTCTGTAATCAGTTTTGGGCTCTTTATGCTCAGTTGGCCTTCTATGGAAGATAAGCTAGAAACTAAAACCATTTTATACGGTATTTACTTTTTGGTTTTCCTAGGTGGTATTGTTCGTTCGTTTCTTGGGCCAACCATATTCTCTTTAATAGCCTTAATCGTTCCTAAGAAAATATATCCCAATGCTGCAACATGGAGCAGTACTACTTGGCAATTGGCTTCCGTTTTAGGACCTGCTTTAGCTGGGTTTTCTATTAGCTGGATTGGCGTTCATTGGTCTATGTGCCTCATTTTTGGTTTCTCAATACTGGCATTGATATCCTTATTTCAAATTTCAACAAAACCCATTCTTAACCCTAAGATTGGTGAACCGGTCTTTGAAAGTTTACGAGAAGGACTTCGATTTGTATTCAGTACCAAAGCTGTTTTTGGAGCATTAACGTTAGATATGATTGCAGTACTTTTTGGTGGCGCGGTAGCGCTTTTACCCATCTTTGCACAAGATATTCTGCACGTAGGTTCAGAAGGCTTTGGTGTTTTACGAGCCGCACCAGCGGTTGGCGCAGCACTTACTATGTTGGGGTCTACGCGATTTCCGTTACATAAAAATGCCGGTAAGAAATTACTGTTCGCGGTATTTGGTTTTGGCCTCTGTATGATTGTTTTTGGTCTTTCTACCTATTTCTGGCTTTCAGTAATCGCCTTGTTCTTGAGTGGTGCCGTAGACGGCGTTTCTATGATTATTCGTCAAACCATTTTGCAACTTAAAACTCCGGATAACATGCGAGGACGTGTTGCATCCGTTAACTCTATGTTTGTTGGGTCTTCTAATGAACTAGGAGCTTTTGAAAGCGGAGTAACAGCAAAACTGATGGGTACGGTAACCGCAGTGGTTTTTGGTGGTGCTATGACCTTAATTACGGTGGGTGCCACAGCTATTGTTTCGCCTTCATTTAGAAAACTGGATTTACAGAAAGATATTGATGAGCACGAAGCTAATGAGTAGGCTCATATTTTTCAAGGCTTAGCTTTTCCCCATCAAAAACAGCATAAGTATAATAATGAATCCAATCGCCTAAATTGGTGTATTTTGAATTCTCACCTACCTTTATTTCCATAGGCAAGTGGCGGTGACCAAAAATAAAATGGTCATAATGCTCTGTTTCTAGCTTACGCTTGGCATACTGCACCAACCATTCATTGTCTTCGCCTAAAAACTTGGCATCGTCATCTCCTGAAATCAATTTATTTTTAACGGATAGGTGTTTTGCCAATCTTACACCTATATCTGGATGAAGCCATCTAAACAACCATTTAGCCAAAGGGTTGGTAAACACTTTCTTCATGCGTTTAAAACCAATATCATTAGGCCCTAGCCCATCTCCATGGCCAACAAAAAAGGAAACTCCGTTTATAGTATACTGCTGTGGTTTATGAAAAACAGGAATATTAAGTTCTTCTTCAAAATAACCATCCATCCATAAATCATGATTCCCTACGAAAAAATATATGGGAATTCCAGAATCGGATATTTCGGCTAGTTTTCCCATTGTACGGGTAAAACCTTTGGGTACTACGGTTTTGTACTCCGCCCAAAAATCAAAAAGATCACCCATTAAAAAAATGGCCGCGGCATCTTCTTTGATTTCATCTAACCACGCAACAAATTTCTTTTCACGCGGACGGCTTTCCGCCATAGTTGGTGCCCCTAGGTGATTATCACTAGAAAAATAGACTTTTTTGCCTTGAGGAACGGTAATGGTTTTCATCTGATGCCAAATATAACGAATACCCTTTTTAGAAAGGTGCTACTGATTATCGGATGCATACCACTCAGCAAACGAGGTATCAGTTTCTTGAAGTTTTAAGGAATGTAAATCAATATTCTCAGGCAGTCTAGCGCGAATCTTTTTCGAAAAATCAATAACCATATTCTCACTGGTAGGCTGATAATCGGCCAAAATAACACTGTGACCCCTATCCATCAATTCTTTGGCCAACTCTATATGCGGCGTATTTTTGTTGAAAACCGTGGCATGATCAAATTGATCTACAATTTCTTCTTTGACAATTTTTTTTAAATCACCAAAATCTATGACCATTCCCAATTTTACGTGAGAGGTATCTGTAATGGGCGTACCGATTACCGTTACCGATAATTTATAGCTGTGCCCATGCACATTTCTGCACTTGCCGTCATATCCGTAAAGGGCATGACCGGTCTCAAAATTAAACTGTTTGGTGATTCTAATATTACTCATGAAATACGATTGTTCTGCAAAGGTATTCAATTTGTAAAACCAATTTGTTTTTAGACAACATTTGCTAGCTTTTTTATTTCTAAAGCCGAGATGTAAAGTAGAACACGAAAGATATAAAACTCATACTACTGCAATCACCAATTACCTAAACCCTTGTTATTGATAATAGATAGGAAGTTATCTTTTAAACTTTCTTTTTGTACGTACACGGTTAACAAAATAAATTACAACTACAAAAAGTGCTAGAATGGGAAAAACAAGGTCACCATTCAGGAAATTTAAAATATTCATACTTGAGATTTGAAAAAGTAAAACGTAGACAACAGATGGTTATTGTTATTTTTTAAATTTAGAAAGTGCATTTCTAGTAAATTGGGACAGAACCAATCTGCCTGTTATAGCTGCACGATCGATTAAAAGCGCATTCCAATGGTCGGTACCTTGCCATAAAACGCTTTTCCATTCTTCAAGTGCTTCGGGATTATAATCAGCAAGTTTCTGAGCATGAAAATCCAGCTCTTTATCCAACTCATTCATATCATCGAACACTTTAGAGAAAAGCCCTTTTTCCTTTGCCCAATACGCGTTTTTCCATTCCGTTGGAGCTAATGAAAGTTCCGAAATAGCAGCAGTTCCAATTTTTCGTTCTACGGCTGGAGCAATGACCAATGGAGCAATACCAATAGTGAGTTCTGATAATCGTATTGAAGCTGCTTCAGAAGCATACACATAGTCACACGCAGCTGCAAGACCCACACCACCACCAACAGTTTTACCTTGAACACGGCCAATGATTACTTTTTTACATTTACGCATAGCGTTGATGACATTGGCGAAACCGCTAAAAAACACTTTGCCCTCATCTAGATTGGACACCGCCATAAGTTCATCAAAAGAAGCACCAGCGCAGAAAGCACGGTCTCCTTCGGATTTTAAAACGATAACGGACACCTGGGTGTTCTCCGAAAGCTTATCAAATTCTGCGGTTAAACGATCTAGTAGTTCCGCTACAAAAGAATTACTTGCCGGATGGCCAAATTCTATTGTTGCAATCTTGTTGGCTATATTCGTGTAAAGACTTCCGTTTTCCCGGGTGGTTCCCATAATTGTGGTTTAGGTGTTTAACAAATGTACTTTCAAAATTAGGTGTTTTGCAATAGAGGCCGAAACTTTCTAATAAACTTAACGACCAAAGCGCCACCACGAATAGCCATCCAGACAGTGAAAGCTATCCATATTCCATAAAGACCCCAACTCATATATTTTCCCAAGAAAAGAACAGGCACAAAACCCAAAAAGGTAGCTACCAGCAGGGTGTTTCTTAAGTATTTCATCTGGCCCATCCCTTTAAACAACCCATCAAAAATAAAAGCAATAGTATTCATAGGCAATGCTAAAATCACTATAAAAAATATAGCATAAAAAGCATTCAACACTTCTGTTTCCTTTGAAAAAAGCAATCCAATAGGCTTATAGAACAGGAAGCCTGCTGCCATCAAAATAACACTTACGATTAAGCCGTAGGTCAATATTTTTTTCATCAATTCCCATAGTCCGTTATAATCTTTCGCACCAAGGAGCCTACCCCCCATTATATTGCCCGCACCAGCATAACCATCTATAAAAAAAGCAGAGAACAACCATATATTGATGGCAATAGTGTGCGCACCTATATATCTAGGCCCCAAAGCGGTTGCTTCTCTTACCGCTAAGATCAAAGCCGTATTTAAAGCCAATGCCCGCACGAATAAGTTTAAACTCATGACAACCAATCTGCCCAATTCATTATGTACAGGTAGTTTTAAACGAAGGCTAATGTCCGTTTTAGTTACTAAAAGCAAAAACGCCATAACAGCCATAATACCTTGCGCTAAAAGGCTTGCATAGGCCGCGCCTTCTAAATACATTGGTTCAATGACATTTTCTATTCCATATACGAAGGCGAAATCCAGACCTACGTTGAGAACAGCCCCTACAATAGCTATCAACATAGGGTAATACGTATTCTGCAAACCACGAAAAATACCCATAACGGCAAATACGAAAAGGGTTAACGGAAAACCCCAAACTCTAATGGAATAATAAGAAATGCAATACTCTAGAATTTTACCGGTGGCATTCAGTAATTGAAAAATATCCTGTACTATAAAAATTGTGGACAACAGAACAACCACACTTAAACCAATATTAAGAAATATAGCTTGTGCCGGCAAAGTTTTTACTTCTTCTATTCTTCCAGCACCTAAGTATTGCGACATTATTGCAGATATAGCGCTTCTAGTTTGCCCTAAAATCCAGATTAACATGGAGAGAAACGAACCCACAATACCTGCTGCTGCCAGAGATTCTAATCCGTCTACTGGAATATTCCCCACAATAGCCGTGTCAGTAATAGATAATAGTGGCTCTGCAATACCTGCTACAGTTGCTGGTATGGCTAATTTATTGATGGACTTAAAACCGATTTCCGTCTTCAAGAGGACGAAATTACAATACTAATTCATAACAATGAAAGGGATGCTCACTCTGTTTTGGAAAGAAAATATCACCCAAACGCTGAAACCCTCTAGTCTCATAAAATCTCTGGTTTCGCTTATTTTGACTAAAAGTATCTAACCGAACGGAAGCAAAGGCATGATTGCGGGCATGATCCTCACCATAAGCCATTAGCTGCTGCGCATATCCCTGTCCTTGAAAGTCTGGATGTACGGCTACCCTGTGTATATAAATATTCTTATGGTTGGGCGTCAACCATTTAATTGATTCATATTCCTTATCCATAATTCTAGAAAGCACAATTGTGCCTATGATTCTACCATTTTCCTGTAACGTATACAGTTCACCTCGCTCAATATCCAACTCAAAAGCTTTTTGTGACGGGTACTCATCATTCCATTGATAAATACCATTTTTAATCATTGTGGCAGCACATGCTTTAGTAATGTTGAGAATCTGAGGTATTTCCGATAACTTTGCAAGCTTAACCATTTTTAGAATCTTATTTTAATTGTAAATTTAAACGATAAATTCAAAAACACATGAAACATATACTCGTACCCATAGGTATTTCTCCCGATGCTCACAAAACTTTACAATACGCTGTTGATTTTGCGGAGAAATTCGGTTCACAAGTTTATGTCATGGAAGTTTTTAATGCTTCTGTGGGAGCAGGAAAGAGCCTAGCCAATGTTACCCAAAAATTGGCGGAAAGCGGAAAAGAACGTTTAAAGGAAGTAATTGATAAGATTGAATCCAAAGGTGTTCATATTAAAATTGCCACTTACAATGGCGGCATTGCAGACGGCTTAAAAAGTATTGACAAGGAGTTAGGGATAGACCTTATTATAATTGCACCAAGAAGCAACGATGTTACCGAAGAATCTTATCTTGGTAATACTTCCGGGAAAATCATTAAACAGACCGATATTCCTACTTTGGTGGTGCCAAAAGGCAGTTTGTTCTCTCCTCCAAAAACTATTTTAACTGCTTTTAAATCGGGAATTTTAAAACGAAATAGAATTTTAAATCCTCTACTGGATATAAAGAAAAAATTTGGCTCAACTATAAACCTACTTCTGGTAAAAACGCCGGGGTACTCTGATGATGATTTGCGCATCAATACTGCATTGATGGATATAAGTTCGCAAATAACTATGACCGAGGCACCTACAACCTACCTTGGTGTTTTAGAACGTTTTGAATCTCAACATCCGGACATGTTATGCGTTTTTAGACGCAAAAGAGGTTTTTTTAAGAAGCTTTGGGAGAAAAATACGATTTCCAAATCAGAGTTTTCATCACGAATTCCTTTACTTGTTCTAAGCGTAAAAAAGGATTAAACAAGCCTCAGTAATTACTTGGCCCGTAATTTTGATACTTAGTATAAAAGTATTTTCTTTACGCCAGCCTAAATGGGGGATTAGCTCAGCTGGCTAGAGCGCTTGCCTGGCAGGCAAGAGGTCACCGGTTCGACTCCGGTATTCTCCACAAACAGTAAAAAGCTTTGAAAGTATGACTTTCAAAGCTTTTTTATTTTTCACGCAAAACAGGTTTTTTTATAAGTTGAGCAAATCTAAAATGCTTTAGCAACTACAATCCTTCCTGTATTTTTCTTCTCGCAGTAGTGTATTCAATTTAAGCTAGTCCCATGCAGAAAGGCCAATAATTTCTCCATTGGGTCCTACAAAAAAAGTGTATTTGTCTTGAGCATAGTTTTCATTTTCCAATTCGTAACCTTCTTTTTTCAACTTATCGCCAATAGGTACAATATCGTTTACCTTTAACATAAAATGATTGTGGTTAGTATTTCCTATAGGACCTATTGTATCTATAAATTCGGGAGCCGTGAGCGATAATCCAATGGTTAGGTCATCAGCTTTTAACTTCATTACCAGCATTCCTTCAAGTCCTGGTCCGTGCAGTACTTCGGCATCTGCCATTTTAAAACCTAGAATTTCGCGATATAATTTTAGAGTCTTCTCAAGTTCTAATACGTGAACACTTATATATTTAAGACCTGTAACCCTAGCCTCCTCTGTACTCACTTTATCAATTTCACCAGGAGATGAATTAGAAGTTTGTGCAAAACCATAGTTTATGCTTGCTAGTATAACAACCACAAGTAAGCAGGTTCTACAAATTGAACTAGGTAAGTTTTGGTTTTTTTTTGTTCTGTATCTCGTATTAGTCTTCATAATAAATATCATTTTGTTAAAACTATGACATTATATGATAATCTTAAGCTGAACATGGCTTAACAAAAACTGAACATTGGTGATGTTCAAAACCAGCAACCCCTAACATTTTGCAGGTAGCTTCAATAAAAACTGAACAAACAGGTTTTGCTCATTCAATAGTAACTTTTAATAAATATTTCTTTGTAAACTTACAATGCTCACATTCTTTGAGTAGTCCAAAAAAAATCGATTCTTAAACTCTCATCAATCTTCTAGATCGGTTAATAAATTACAGGGCTAACAGCTTTAACCAACAATACTTAATATGAAACATTGTAAATTTTATTTACCTCTTTTCTTTCTTGTAATTTCTTGTTCCCAAGTGAAAAAAGAAGAGCAAAAAAATCTTGAAGAAACCTATGAATGGGAAGAATTAATAGATAAAGATTTAACCCAGTGGGACACTTATCTAAGTTACCAACATCAACCCGGTTACGACGGTTCCGTACCATTGGATGAAAACGGAGAAGAAATTGCGCCCATTGGTTTAAATAATAGTGAGTATACCGTTTTTTCGACGATACAAGATGGTGAAGAAACAATTATTAAGAATACCGGAGAATATTATGGTTGTCTTATTACCAAGAACGACTATAGAAATTACCACTTTCAGTTAAAGTACAAGTGGGGAGACAAAACGTATGCTTACCGTAAGGAATTATTAAAAGATTCAGGTATACTCTATCATTCAGTAGGGCCAATGGCTGTTGAATACTGGCGCTCATGGATGCTTTCTCAAGAATTTCAGATTATGGAAGGACATACGGGAGATTTTTGGAGCCAGGCCAACTCTGCAATAGATATCAGGGCATATAAACCGGAGTCTGTCTTGGACCCACTTGCTCATGAGTCTCAGGAGTATTTACCTATTGGCATGGGCAGCCCATATAACAATTATTGTTTGAGAAGTGGCAACTATGAAAAACCCGATGATGAATGGAATACGCTTGATTTGATTTGTTATGAAGGCAAAAGCTTACACATAGTAAACGGAGAGGTGGTTATGATTTTAAAAGATTCAAGATATATAGATGAAAACGGTAAAGAAGTGCCACTTATCCAAGGAAAAATTCAGTTGCAGAGTGAAGCCGCAGAAGTATTCTTTAAGGATATTAAGATAAGACAGATTGATTCGCTTACACAGCAGCAAAAATTACTTTTTTAAATCAGTTTAAACTATAAAGGCAGTATCATATGAAATTTAACGTATTTCTAATTTTGAGTATTTTTAGTGTATTTATTGCATGTTCATCTAATTCTGGCGATGATGGGGAAATGGAGAAAGTTTCTGAAGATCCTGAACAAATAGATGATAAGGAGGAAGACAAGGAAGATGAAATTGAACCCTTTGAATTTTCGGATTTAGACCCCAATCTACCATCGTTTGTATCTGTAGTTAACGATACCC
>ENA-ORXM01004910-ORXM01004910.1-marine-metagenome-genome-assembly--contig:-NODE-4910-length-11220-cov-7.102665_pt1 | contig 11220 bp, 10 predicted proteins | sample MGYA00237867_ERZ511480 | MGnify/ENA primary metagenome ERZ511480 (study PRJEB26309, sample SAMN06266103) | marine metagenome | isolation source: Algal blade | place: United Kingdom:Sidmouth, United... | reverse complement strand
GCTTTGAATTCGGCGGTGCCGGAGCGTTTGTCCCAGGCGTCGCTGGTCATGACATTGACGTCGACGAGTTCAGGGAAGTGGAAGGTGGTGAAGGTCAGGCCTTCGGGGATGTCGGGTTGGTAGCGCACGGCCATTTCGACGGTGCCGCGAGCCGATGAGACCTGCACGGTTTCGCCGTCTTGGATTCCCATACTGGTGGCGTCGACCGGGTTCATGTCGAGCGCATCGCCGTATCGGATCGGCGAGTTGAAGCCGCCCGACTGCACGCCGGTGTTGTACGAGTCGAGCGCTCGGCCAGTCGTGAGTCGCAGGGGGAACTGCTCGGACAGTTCTTCCTTGGGTCCTTGGTGCACGACCGGGCTGAAAGGCGCCGGGTCACGGCCATCGAGATCGTCGGCCCACAACCAGGCGTGCAGAAACGGCGAGCCCGGGTGTTCCAACGAGGGACACGGCCACTGCAAGCCGCCTTCGGACTCGAGACGGTCCCAGCTCATGCCAGCGTGCATGGGCGACAGCGAACGCAGTTCGTCCCACAGACCCTCGGGGTCGGGGGCGCCCCAATCGACGCCCATGCGAGCAGCGATATCGAAGATGATCTGGAGGTCGTCGCGGGCTTCGCCCGGAGGTGTGACCGCAGCGCGCACCCGTTGCACTCGCCGCTCCGAAGAAGTGACCGTGCCATTGGACTCGGCCCAGGCAATCGATGCCGGCAATACCACGTCGGCCATTTCGGCGGTGCGGGTCAAGAAGATGTCTTGCACCACCAACATGTCGAGGCCTTCGAGCATCTTGCGGGCGTGGTGGATGTCGGCTTCGCTGTCGGCTGGGTTCTCGCCGATCACGTAGACGGTCTTCATCTCGCCGCGTTCCATGGCCTCGAACATCAGGGTCAGATGGATTCCGGGATTCGGATTGAGCTCGACGCCGTACACCGCTTCGAACTTGGCTCGGGCCGCGGGATCGTTGACGTTCTGGAAGCCGGGCAACTTGTCGGGCAGCGAGCCCATGTCGCCGCCACCTTGCACATTGTTCTGGCCACGCAACGGCACCAGGCCGCTACCCCATTTGCCGACATGTCCGGTCAGCAGCGCCAGGTTGCACAGCGCCAGCACATTGTCGACGGCGTTGTGGTGTTCGGTGATGCCGAGAGTCCACAGGATCTGCGCCGACTCGGCGGTGGCGTAGGCGTGGGCCATCTCGCGGATTGCTTCGGCGGGCACGCCGGTGAGTTCGCTTCCACGCTCGAGCGTGTAGGGCTCGACGGAGGCCTTCAGTTCTTCGAAGCCTTGAGTCGAGTGCGCGACAAAATCCTTGTTGTGTAGGTCAGCAGCGATGATCTCGCGGGCGACCGTGTTGGCCATGGCGACATCGCTGCCGACCTCGAGGCCGAGCCAGATGTCGGCGAACTTGGCCGACGAAGTGCGCCGCGGGTCGACGGCATACATGGTGGCGCCGTTGTCGATGCCCTTGAGCAGGTGATGGAAGAAGATCGGGTGCGCCTCGCGGGCGTTGGAGCCCCACAACAAGATGACGTCGGTCTCTTCGATTTCTGCGTACGACGACGTGCCGCCGCCTGCTCCGAGAACTGTGGCCAGACCGACCACCGAGGGAGCGTGTCAAGTTCGGTTGCAGGAATCGATGTCGTTCGACCCCATCACCACCCGGGAGAATTTCTGCGCGACGTAGTTCATTTCGTTGGTGGACTTGGAGCAGCTGAACATGCCGAAGCTGTGCGTGCCGTCGGCGCCTTGTTCACGGGCGGCGCTGAATCCCTGGGCCACTCGGTCGAGCGCTTCGTCCCACGTCGCCGGCACCAGCTCGCCGTTGACCCGCACCAGCGGCGTGGTCAGGCGAGGCCGTGGCAGGTGCTGTTTTGTCTTGTGCTTTCTCACGAAGCGGTCCCCTTGTTAGAGGCTCTAACTCTACACTGTGCCTTCGTGACTGTCTCGCCGTACCGACGCCACCGGTGGACAATTGGTCAGTGCGACATGTCGCGCTCAGATCACCTGTTGCAACACCACTCGGGGTGGTGACCCGGCGGCGTCGCTGAAGATCGAGACGTCCTTGATGATCGCCTTCTTGGCGTCGTCGTCGTTGAAGAACTTCTCGCTGAGATCGCTGCGGTTGCCGAAGGCACACATGGCGATGCCATCGAGCTCTTGACCGTGAATGGTGTCGACCACGGCAAGCTGTGAGTAGTCGCACATGGCCAGATGCATCTGCAACGCCAGCGGGCCATGATTGTCACGCCAGTGATCATCACACTCACGATGTGTCATCGCCGGATTCCTGACCAGGCCGAACGTGGCGATCGACCGCTCATCGGTCGGCTCGGTGACCGGCGCTTTGATCACGCGACTGAAGCACACATACATGCCCACGTCGCTCACGGCGCGGACGGCTTCGACCTCGTCGGTGGCCACCCGGATCATCGACGAGTACAGCCGAGTGTCACGTTCGCTGGCGTGATTGCGATACGCCATGCCTCCGAGCTGGCTCGCTACCTGCGCAGCGGCATCAGCGTCTGTTCCAAATCCAACCAGTTCGAGCATCTCGTCATCTTGGCACGAACACGTTTGTGAGGGTTTTACCGCGCATAGCGCGGCCTGCGCCTCACAAAGTCGACAAGCCCACGTCTGTGACAATCTCACCGCGCATGGCGCGGCCTGAGCCTCACAGAGTTGAGGTGCGGGCGTCGAGCAGGCTGTGGACGAAGCGGATCGTTGATGTGTCGATGCCGAGTTGGTCAGCACGTCGGAGGGCGGCGCCGTGGATGGCGTCGTGTTCGGTCGGACGTCCGGCCAGGGTGTCGTACAGCATCGAGGTGCCGCCGTCTCGGCCGCTGGTCGCGATCCTGTCGACGATGGTCTCGGCTTGATCAGGATCGAGGTCGGCGCCTTCGGCCTGGGCGAGCTGCCAACACTCTCGCACGAGCGCAACGGCGATCTCTCGGATGCCGGGCTCGGCGATCACACTCATTCGTCGGCCCGTAAGTGCGGTCAGCCCGTTGGCCATCACGTTCATACTGAGCTTGCGCCACTGGTGGGTGGCGAAGTTGTCGGACGGCGCCAACTCGGCCTGCGAGTTCTCGAACAGGTCGGCGAGTTCGGCGCCGAAGGGCTCCGATGGCACGATCAGCCGTCCCGACGAGGAGTGCGCAATGCGGCCCGGCTCGACCAGCTCGGCTCCGCAGTAGACCACCGCCGGTACCGACGGCGCACCGTTGATGAACGGGTCGACACGATCGTGTTCGATGCCGTTCTGCACCACCAGCACACGAGTATCCGGACCGCACAATGCGGTGAACCACTCGGCCGCGCCCTCGGTTTGATGGGCTTTCACCGCCACCAGCACCCAGTCGACCGGCGACACGTCGGCCGGTTCGGTGACCACGTTGGCCTCGATGTCGAGTGGAAACTCGTCTGACTCGATCACATAGCGATCGAACGGACGACGAGCACACGACACCACATCATGACCGGCCGCCGCCAAGTGCCCGGCAAAGAACAGCCCAACCGACCCAGGACCAACAACCGCAATTCGTGCCATATACCTACGTTAGGCGGCCGCCTCGGTCGGGTGCATCCCACACGCGCACCGGCCATCGCAAGGAAGAACCAAATGCCACCCAGGCAACCTTGCCTCTCCCGGATCCGCCGAGACTCTCGCGCGGCTTGTCGAAGAACGACATGGTCACCGGCCACTTGGCATGTCAGGACACGCTCAGATCGGCTATCGGGGCGTGCCGGAATCGATCCGAAAGCACCAAGCCAGCTTCCTTTCCGCTTGAGCATGACGGTCGACGTTGGCCAGACATCTGCCACATAGATCGACCCGGTATCGATCCCGAGCTCGGCATCATCACCAAGTGTCAGCGCAGGCCCGTGGTGGGCATAAAGCTGGAATTTGGCGAGCACCATGGCTGAATATCTCAACATCTTCATGGGACTACAATTAGGGTATGGCCGCTCACGTTGACGTTTCTGATATCAAGACCTACGCCGATTTTGAGAGACGTTTTGATGAACTCATCGAACAGATTGCCGCGGTTCTCACCGAGGATCACACCTGGCAAGACTTCCAAGTCAAAGAGAATCCTTACGGACTGATGCTTCCAGACGGCACGCGCGTTGTTTCAAACGAGGATCGATCCAACTATGGGTCAGTCAGCGTCGTCGTGAACGACGATGGCACAGCTTTGGTTAGCGGCCCTGAACGCGGGGAGCCTGCGGCGTGGGGTAGCCAACGCACCATCCACGGGGCATTGGGCACCACAGTAGTTAAGGCTCTCCTTGGCCCGGCGACGAACTTCGCGAATAGGCGAAGCGCAGAGCCGGAACTTGTAGCCGACCTCAAGTCTGCAGAACTCGTCAGGCTATTGCGCATCCTTGATGATGAGTGGGCAGATCGCATTGAGAAGCACAACGTCGTCTAAGGATCGACGTATCCGAACCAAAACTCGTAGTTGACCCACTTGCCGTCCGGCGACACCATGTCTTTGAAGCGAAGATCCGGAGTAAATCCACCAGGTCCGTAGTGTTGCCTCACGAGGTCTGCGTCGAGTCGGTATTGGGTAAGCCCACCCAAATCGTCAAACCACGGTGCGATGATGCCCTCGTGAACAGGCAACGGAACATCAGCAATCACTCCGTATTGATAGCGAGTAGTTCGAGTAGCCGGAATGGCACGTCCCTGATGCGGTGATCCCGCTGGCGACATGAAGTCGCCTCTTGGACTGCCAACGTCACCGAACCGGTCGATCTGCGTATTCTGTGGCAGCAGTGAGGTTTGTTCGCCGAACAGCGTGCCAGGCTTTCTTATCCACCGGATTCCTCCACTCGCATCGACCCATCGTGGGTCTACCCCCAGACGCGCTGCGGCTATCTGTTGGAGGGCAGTAGGCGTATCGACGAGGCCTGGGATTAACGCGCCGTCGGTGTCGATGTAAGGCATTCCATTGTCGGCCAGGTGAACATTTTCGTAGAGGAAGCCGTCAGGGCCCAGGTAGTCAGTCGACCCATCGATATTTGGTCTTACGAACGCATTCGGTCGACCACCGTTTGTATCGAGCACGGCCAGGGCTTCGTCTATCTTGTTTGTGATAGGTGCGTCGAGTGGGGTCGGGATCTTGAGTTCTGGGATTCGTATCGGATCGCGGGAGAGGGTCGGCCTGATCGCAGCGATCTCGGCGACTTCGTCGACGAGCTGCGAGATGTCGGTCACTACCGGGGATACTGCGTCGGCCGTTTTGATCCCGCGGCGAGCGGCGAGTGCTGCTGCGCCGCCGACGGTGAGGACTTCCAATGCGACTTCTCCGGCAACGGAACCGGCCCATCTGATCGGGTCCTCTTTGAGTCCTTCCCAGTCGATGAGCATTCCTGCGAATGCGGCGGGGTCATCGGCGGCCAGCTCGGCGGCGCCAAGTAACGCGCCCGAGATGGTGTCCTGAACGTTGGTGCCCGTGGCTTCTTCGTACAGCTTGTTGGATAGCGGGTTCGATGCAATCGCTAGGCCACCAACGAGCTGACCGAGACCGACGGCAAAGTCGCCGACGCCTTTGGCGAACGTGAGTTGGTTGTCGACGAGCTGACCGGGGTCGGTAACCAGCAGTTGCAGGCCCTGGGGTGTGAATGGGGTGAGTTTGCCGATTTCGTAGGCGGCGTCGCCGACCGTGGTGATGACGTCAGCCACACCCGCAACAGCACCTCGCGGATCTGCAACGAAGTTGGAAACCATGCCGGTTGCGGACAAATTGAAGATTGCTTGGTTGACGTCGCCTGCGAAGTCAGGGTCTGAGATCAGGTCGATGCCGACATTGGTGGCCAGGTAGGCGGCCGGTCCAGCAACTACGAAAGCTGCGAGCGCAATCGTGTCCTTGTTGGCTTCGAGCCAGTGCATGTCGTAGAAGTCGCCAGCAATGACATTTTCGATCGCCCAGATCTCGCCCGCACTTAGACCGAGTTCTTCGGCGTTGTCGAGCGCCCGTTGGTAGTCGAGCTGTGAATAGAACACGTCGCCGGTGCCGCCCTTGCCCGCGGTGTCGATGATCTCGAGGGTTTCGGCCAGGTTGAAGTTGATGGCCTGCTTCAACTCAAAGCTCTGCAAGTCTTCTTGCGAGAACAGACCATCATCGAGGTCGAGGCTGCCAAAGCCATCGGTACCAATGACCTCGCTGTGATCTCTGGATGTATCGAGGCGAGCCATGAGTTGTTGTTGGCCAAGAATGGCTTTTGCATTGGCCACGGCAAGATCGCCGAACTCGCCAGGATTGTCGACGACATACTGAAGGTCTTCGACCGACGACTTGCCGTCAGACTCGCCCCCCTGCGCTGTATCGAATACTCGGAAGCTCTCGTTTAGTCCGTTGTATGCATCGAGTTCGCTAAGGGTCATGTCTCGACGGGTCGCATCGAAGAGCCGCAGGCCCGCCGAGCCCACATCGATGCCCTCGGCTTCGGTCAACGCCACGACATCCTCGGCGTCGAGGTCGTAGGCATAGGCATTCACCACCGCACCTGCGGCCACCCCGAAATCAACACCCTCGTCGAGAAGATCATCTATGTCGTTCGAGAAGCCGACATAATCCTGAAGGGAGGCTTCCTCGCCAAACACCGTGCTGAGGGAGTCCGCAGCAGTGATCGGGGTGCCGTTCGCGACCATCGCCATGATGCGACTCACTTGGACATCCAGATCGACCGCATTTGCTCGCTCTGCGTACAGGTTGGATTCCTCACCCGCACGATCAGGTGCTGCGCTGATGCTGTCCAGCGACGCTTGGAAGAGCGCCTCGTTGCGTGCCTCCACCACTTCGGTCATCTGCTCACGAATGGCAGCAAGCTGCATGCCTTGCGCCGCAAGCGGCCCGTCGACCTCTCTGAGATCCTGCTCCAACAACGCAAGCTGCACATCGGTAAAGGGCGCTCCGAAGCGATCGGAAATGCGCACCGCCTCGAGATCGGTGCGCGCATAGATTTCGCCGCTGATTGCTTGGGCGCGTTCGTTGAGTTCGCGCAGTACGGCGTCCCGCGCGTAGCGATTGGTGCCGTTGCTACCCTCTAGTACGGCCAAATCGGCTTCGAGTTCGGCAAAGGTCTTGGCCCCAAGACCGGTCGTTGGTCCATTGGCGACATGGTCGAGCGCAACACCCTCGGTGTAGCCCTGGCCGATGACCTCGAGCACCCGCATTGGATCGCCGGAGTCCATGACGGCTTGAGCGCCGTCGTCGGTGAATTGCGAGTACTCGATAACCGCAGCGGTGTCTACCGGAGAAAGGCGCCCGCCCACCTGATCGAGAACATTCCTGGATTCCGACGTCAAGAACATCTCGACCATCAACTGGTCCGAATCGTAACGCATCTGGTCGATCTCGAGAGCGAAACCCGGCGACCTGGCTTCGAGATTCTCTGCCGTTTCATGTAGCCGCTGAGCATGACCCAACTGGACACCGTTGGCGATAGCGCGATCCGTCGCGTCGGTATGGACGATGGCGCCAAGGATCAACCCAGGATCGCCAGGTAGGTCGTTCACCTGCTCCCACGCCTGCTGGCGAAGTTCGTCTGCTTGCTGCTGTGTGGACTCTCGCGCGTAGGCCATCGAGTCGGGAATCGTTGCAGCCGCATCCGCGAGATGATCAGCTTGCGCCCAAAGATCGCGGATCTCGCCGATTTCGGCGGTGCGCACGTCGACTTCGCGCACTGGTGGCAGTGGTGCAGTGAATTGGTTGGACACCGCTGCGATTGCGGCGTTGAGGTCGATGGTCGGGTTGGGGTTTGGTCCGGGGTTGGCGATGCCGTCGAATTCGCCGCCTGGTAGTTGGGCGTAGCCGGCCCAGCCGGTTGGTGGGGTTGGGGTGGGGCTGAGTGTGGTGTTGAGATCCGCGAGTCGCCGGGCGCTGGCGGTGGCGGCGAGCGAGGCGGTAATGGCGGGCGAGGGACCACGGCCGAACAGGTTGTTGTCTGCGGCGGTGACTCTGCTGGTGTCGGTGGTCGTGGTGGGGGTGTAGTCGATTTCGGTGTTGAGCTCGTACAGGCGTTGGCTGGTAGCGGCTTTGTTGGTTTGTTTGAGCTTCCCCCCGTGTGCCGGTCACGTGGTTTAGGCGGCTTTGTTGGCCTGGGTTTGACGGTACTGGTTTTCCCAGTCGGTTGGGGTTTGGTAGTTCAGGCTTGAGTGAAGCCTGCGGGTGTTGTAGCGATTGATCCACACGAACACTGCCCGGCGGGCGGTTGCGTGATCGTCGAGTCTGTAGCGGTCGATGAGTTCGCGTTTGAGCGAACCAAAGAATGCTTCGGCGACCGCGTTGTCCCAGCACACCCCAGTGCGGCCTGCTGATTGACGCATGCCCAAATCAGTGACGCGTTGGGCGTACTCGTGGGACATGTATTGGCTACCGCGATCGGAATGAAAGATGGTCCCGCCGACTCGGCCACCGCGAGCAGCAACGGCCATGTTGAGTGCATCAAGCACCAGCTCGGTGCGCATATGGTTCGCCATGGCGTAGCCGATCAGCCGGCGCGAGCCCAGATCGATCACCGTGGCAAGATACAGCCACCCAATCGGGGTTCGAATGTAGGTGATATCGCCAACCCAGGCGACATCGGGTTCGCCCGGGGCAAAACAACGCCCGATCAGATCCGGTAACGGCGGGTCGTACTCGGCCGGGATCGTGGTGCGGACCTTGGCCGGCTTGTACACACCAACAATCCCATGGAGTTTCATCAGTCGCGCTACCCGTTTCGGGTTCACCTGGTAGCCGCGGTTAGCGAGCTCCACGGTCATACGCGGTTCGCCATAGGTGCCATCAAACTCGACGTCGATGTCGTGCATGATCTTCACGAGCTGAGCCTCCGCCAACGCAGCGTCACAAGGTTCGTCATCGCGGTGTGCGTTCCAGTCATAGAAAGCCTGCCGGCTCACACCCGCAACCTCACACGCGACCGTCACCGGGTAGCTGTCGGCCTTTTGGGCAGCGATCCACTCATAGCGGTTCACTGTTGTGACTCCTTCACCCAAAAGGCCGTCGCTCGTTTTAAGAGCTCACGCTCCACCTTCAGCTGTGCGACCTCACGACGTAACGCGGCCAGCTCGGCCTTCTCATCGGTCGTGAGCCCTTCACGGTCGCCGCGATCGATTCGGGCCTGGCGAACCCAGTTACCCAGATTCCCATCGCCGATACCAAGCGACCTGGCCACATCGGCCAACGTTCGACCGTCATCCAAAACCAACGACACCGCGTCGGCCTTGTACTCATCGGTAAACGAACGCCGCGGCCGCGACACCTTCTTCTTTTTCTCCATCACTGACATGATTACCTCTCAATCGAGGTGACCGGTCAACAGGGGGAAGCGCAGTTTGTCGGTGGGGAGTTGGCCGGTGCCGCCTTGGACCCGATCGCTGGAGCCCGCTCGCGCGGCGTGGTTGAGCAGATTGCGGTCGGCGCCGGTGAGGTTGGTGAGCGACCCTGTGGTGGGTGAGCTGAGTGGCCCGGTGCCCAGATTGTTGACGCGCGGGTTGACGTTGTGGTTGTCGAGTGCACTAACTCGGCCAAGGATCTGGGCGCCTGCGGAAAAAGCTTGATCTCCCAGTCGACTGATCCCAACAGTGTCGATGGTCAGTTGGGCAAGAGCCTGACCTTGTTGGGCAAGTCTGACGACGTCGTCGTATGCGGTGCGGGTGCGTTTGAGGAGGTTGCCGAGTGCACCGGCCAGTCCGAGATCCATGCCCATCGCGCCGCCCGTGCGAGTGGATACCACCGGAGTGTATGAGCTCGCGGTGACAGCGAACGACGACACACCCGATGACTCGCCCGGGCGCTGCTGTCGAGACGCCGCCCTGATTGGGGTTCGCGGAGCAACAAAGGCCGTCCTCGGCGAGTAGGAATACCCCGGCGTGTAGGAATACCCCGGTAAGAATGACCCAAGCGCAACCGGCCGGGACTGGGATGTGGGTGCGGTGTAGCGGCGAGACGTGAACCCGCCGCTCGTAGAGCGAGCAGACTGGGTCGACGACGTCGATGTGCCCGCGCGTTCCGCAGCAAAAATCGCAAACACCGCTGCCACCTGCGACGACTGCCCTGACGATTGTCGCGATGAAACAAAGCCGGTACTCGACCCACCCGTTGTCGACCGCACTGAAGATGTTTTGAGTCTGCTGAGTTTGCTGAGCGTACTGGACTTGCTGAGCGTGGCCGGCTTGGCCAATTTAGACCGGATAACCGTGGACTTAGCAACCGGCTTCGTTAGCGGACTCTTGCCCCCGATCAGACTCATACCTGCTGTCCACGCCATAACCCTTCCCTTCAGATCCTGTGGTTACAGCTCAGCCCACACAGGCGAACTCGCCGGCTGCGACGGCGCTGTGGGCTCAACATCGCTATCACCGTTGTTGTACGCCTCGACCTGACGCTCATAAGACGCAAACTCGGCGTCATAAGAATCCCAAGCCGAGCTGGCCTGCTCGACCACTCCAGCACGCCGTCGACACTCCGCCGCCAACGACTCGAACCCCGCCGCATCAACACCAGACCGCGACCGCAACTCCGCCACGAAATCACCCACATCAGCAGAAAAACGCCCACCCCACATCACCCGAGAACCAAAAGACGCCTCCGGCCGACGCCCCGCCCGGCGCAACGCCTGAGCCGCCTCCTCATACCGCCGCGCCGCAGCCATGAACTCGCTGGCAGTAGGCACAACAAACGCTCCCTATGAATCCCGAATCGAACCGGGGCTCAGGCCCGGCTCATACCCGTGTTCATCGTGTCATCCAACTTGGTCTGCTGCGACACCACAGCCTGCTGCATGCTGTTCGACGACGCCTGCGCCTTCGTCATTGCCGAATTGAACGACGCCTGATACTGCTCCAACGCATCAGCCATCGACTGAATCGACGCCTCAAACGTCGAAAACGCCTCCGCAGTTGCAGCCTCCGCACGCTGCATCGCCCCATCGAACTCCACCGCCGACGAACGGAACGTATTCGCATTCGCACCCGTCCACTGCGTCGCATTCGCCTGCGCAACCGAACCCGACACCGACGCACGCAACTCCGTCATCTCACCACGAATCTGCTGCAACGCCGTACGAGCCTCAGTCGTCACCTCAGCAACCACACGACCCGTCGTCTGACCAGTCGAAACCTGACACTTCCCAATCGCCGCCGACGTCGACGAAATCCGCTTCGCCAAATCCGCCATCTGACCAATATCAGCACCCAACATCACAA
>ENA-ORXM01004908-ORXM01004908.1-marine-metagenome-genome-assembly--contig:-NODE-4908-length-11222-cov-4.146972_pt1 | contig 11222 bp, 6 predicted proteins | sample MGYA00237867_ERZ511480 | MGnify/ENA primary metagenome ERZ511480 (study PRJEB26309, sample SAMN06266103) | marine metagenome | isolation source: Algal blade | place: United Kingdom:Sidmouth, United... | reverse complement strand
CCTTAATTCTGACTTGAAAGAGAGTGATGTTATTTATTTTGAGTTAGTCGAGTAGATTTTTTAGTGCTGTAGTTCTTGGGGCTGTGGTTTCTTTTTTTATTTCGCTTTGCTCACTTCATCGTATTTTTTTTCTAAAGATAAGTAATCCTATTAGTAGTATCGGGATTATTATTAGCCATTTTTTGTTATTTCCTTTTTTGTTTGTGGATGTTTTTTGGGTTAGGGCTTGCATGTCACCAATGGGTATGAATGCTGACCAAAAGTATGGGAGGGATTCTGCGGAGGTGATGCTGGATTGGCTGAGGTATGCGAGTTTTGCGTTTCGGAGGGCTTCGTCTTTGGGTTGTCCTTTGGCTAATTCTTTGTAAAAGTGAATGATGACTTTCGAGGTTTCTACATCGGGGACGCTCCATAAACTTGTGATGATACTGGGACAGCCTGCGTAGGTAAAGGCTCTGGCTAAACTCATTATTCCCTCTCCTTTTTTAAGGACGCCTGTGGCGGTATTACACGCACTTAATACGGCTAATTCTGCATTTAAGTCCATATTGTATAGTTCGTAATTTAATAGGGGTTCGTCGGAAAAATAGATTCGGTTGAAGGCGGGTTCTGTGTCGTCAATGCATGCGTGGGTTGAAAGGTGAATGATTTGGTATTTTTGGGATTCTTCTATAAAGCGTTTTTTCGTGGCTGCTTCTTGCTGAAATATTTGTCCCCCTAAAAGTTTGTGAATCGTATCCACTTCTATTTTGGATGCGGCTAATGTTTGCAATGTTTCGTTGTTGCATCCTCTTGTAGTTGCCTGTAAGTTTGTGGGACTTTCTTCTGTTCCTGCAAAGGGCGCAAAGCCTAAATAAGATAAATTCGATTGGTTTTTTTGCTCAGTTTGTTCTAATAATAAGGAAGTAGAATAAGCATAATTTATTGTGTATTTTTCTATCAAATAATCTGCTTTATTGATGTGGTAGCAATTTTTTTCGCAAGTGGATTTTTTGGTAAGCAATGCTTCAAATGGAATGTAGGATAAAATTCCATCGGGAATGATGATTAGTTTATCAAGTGTATTTTCGTTGTTTTTTTCGTTTTCAACAAAGGGTTTTAAGAGTGCATTGTACAGTTCATAAGCGATGTCAAAGTATTTTTTATCGTCTTTGAGTTGATTGCTTAATAAGGCTCGAAGGGTGTGGATTTTTTCGACAAATTCGTTGTTTTTTTTAATAGATTTTAGTTGAACTGTTTGGTTGGTAATGGCAAATATGTAAATATGCTCCTCCCCTATGAAATATTCAAGGAGTCCTTCTTTTTCTGTTTTTAAGTATTCCTGAATTTGGGAAAGTGTAACAATGTTGTTGGCGAATTTAATATCTTTGTAATTGGGATATTCTTTCTCAACTTCTTGTATTTTTTTATCTAATTTTCGTTCTACCTTAAACAAAGAATCTTTATAAATATCTTGCAATGCAATTTCTTGTGCTTGAAAGATTTGTGTTTGTAAATTGGTTATGGCAGTTTTGTGGGTTTTTATTTCTTTTTTGATGCTGTCGGGAATCGCCACTAATTGTTGGGCGGCAGCTTCTTGGGAGACGGCTAATAATACAGAGGCTTTGCTGTCTTCTACCAAATAAAAAGCTTGTTCTGCATAGGTTTTATCTTGGGTAATTTCCCACAATTGAATGGCGGTTTGAATCGCTTTTTCGTAGACAATGTACTCATTTCCTGTAATCCAAACTTGATCGTTTTCTGTTCTAAAATTTTGTTTGAGTAGATTTAATTGTGTGATGGATAAATTGTAGGTTTCTAAAGCATTTTTCAGAGCTGTTATGTCTTTTGATTTTTTGTATTGTTGGACAAAAACATCTGCTTTTCCTGCCAATAATTCCATTGCTTTGGGATCATTCCGCAGCATTTTTTTTGTTGGATTTTTTGTTATATCCAATGAATCTTGAAACTCAGGAAATAAAGCTATGAGTGATTTTTGATAGGTTTTCAAAGCTTTTTCTTCCTTCCCTTGTTTTGCAAAAGTCGCTCCTAAACTTCGATAGGTTTCGGCTGTTCCTCTTCCTTGCCCTCCAAATACAGCAGGGTTTTTATTGATTTCTAAGGCTTTTTGCAGGTATATTTCTGCCTTCTCTAATTTTCCCATCAATAAATAAATATCAGCTATTGACTCGTAAATGCTTGAAATTTCTCTGTGGTTGTTAGAGGAAAATTCTTGTTGTCCCAATGCCAATAAACTTTGTGCTTTGGCAAGGGCTTCGTCGTATTTTTTCTCTTTAGACAATATCGAAATCAAACTTTGTTCAATAGCCAATTTATATCTAAATGTAAGGCTTGGATTTTGTAGTACTCTGTTATAAATCCTGGTGGCTTCGTTGTGTTTCCCTTTATCCTCATAGATTTGGGCAATACTAATTTCCATACTTGCCACTCGTTTCCAATTCTCTAATTTTTCGTATAGTTTTGCGGCTTTTTGGTAATAGTCAATGGTTTTTTCATAAGCAGCTTTTCGTCTATAAACGCTTCCTAATCGCCGATAAACAGTAGCGAGATGTTTGTCGTTATTTTCTCCATTATTTTCAAAAACATCAAGGCTTTTTTGGAGCATTTTTTCGGCTTCGTCAAAATTTTCTTCGAGCAAATATATGTATCCCATATAGTTGTAAACACGCCCTGTCCACTCGTGATTTTTGCCTAATTTAATAAAAGAAGTATCTTTTGCTTTTTGTAGATAATTTAAAGCAATTTTCGGATTGCTTTTTCGGGCATTTTGCCCCATTTGATAGTAGCAATTAACCCAGTTATCATAGTCTTTTTCGGCTTCAAAAAGAAGGGCAGCTTTTTGCAAACAAACATTGGCAGAATCGACTTTTCGATCAATTTTGTATTGTTTTGCTTGCGTTAATAATTTGGTGGCTTCTGGATTGGAAGCGATGAGGATATTGCACATACTTATTAAGAGTATGAGGCATGTATTTCTTGGCATTGGTATTACTTTTTCATTCAGTGAATGGAATCGTAAACATACGCATTTAGTTTTTTATCATCAACACAAATTAATATATAAATAACGACATTAAATCATTATTCTTTTCGTTCAGACTGTGCAAAATAGACTTGATGGTAGTGGTATGGCTTCCTTTGGTGCTGTAGTTCTTGGTGCTGTAGTGCTGTGGTTCGGTTCTGACGTGATTTCTGTTTTTGGGAAGCCATAAGAGCGGACAGCGAGACCCTGCTTTGCGATGAAAGACGAACCGTTCTCTCCTTATTGAATAAAGGGATGAGTAATTAATGTGTCCCCGTATTTATATTTTTTTGGAGACGATGGTGGATTACTTCGTTGTGATGGAAAGTCCTGCTATTCGCTATTATGATGGCTCGTCAAGTTAGGAAAATCACAAGAAACAAATCCCAATCAACGCCATCATACCGCTACTATCAGGTCTATTTTGGACTGCCTTGACGATGATAGATTCTGTATTATTCTGTGATGACAATCATTTTATTTGAGTGGTTTTCTTTTGTCGTTAGGAGGTTGCAAAAGTAAGTGCCTGGTGGTAGGTTTTGGGGTTTGAATAAGATTTTGTTTTGTCCTGCGTTTGTTACTTTTCCATTGATAAGCGTTTCAATTATTTTGCCGTTGATGTCTGTAATGTTTAGGCTTATTTTTTCTTTTTTGGCTAAATTAAAATGAATGTAGGTATGGTCGATGATGGGATTGGGGTAGTTTGTCAAAATACTTTGGATTGGTATATCTTCTCTATAGTTTTGTATTTTTCCGCTATTGTTACCACCGCTTGTACAAGGCTGTACCCGCATCAAAACATCGCTACCTTCTTCGCCTAAAAACCCATCAACAACCGTAATATTCGTACCACTATAAGTAGCGGCTGTTTGATCTGAAATAATATTGGAAGCGGTGATGTTGTTGCTCGTTTCTACATTTAAAATATTGTCTGCATTGGTGGACGTAGAATTCGTGATGTCTAAAGTAATATTAGTAGGACACATTTCTTGGGGGTAATCGACTTGTGTATGGGCGGCTTCTGTGGAAATGACCTCGTTGTCATCGAAAAATACTTGGGCAGGTGTTCCAAAAATTGTGTGATTCCATACTTCGATTTGGTTGTTATTGGGCAATTCTTCTACAAAGTCTTTCGTATCTATGGAGTAATAAATATGACCGATTGTCCATTCTGCCGCACAATCAAATGCGCCTGTTAATTCTGCGTTTTCATCACAATCATTAGGATTTTCCAAACCTCTTAAACCTTGTAAAAAAGCACTTTCCATTAAGAACGTAACAGTGCGTTCATCGGTATCCGTAGACATCGTAAAATTGCTATTGGGCTGTGTCGGTGTGTGGTAAATATCCCCACCAATTTCGATAGAATCTAAGACAAACGTACTCATATCTAATACATCAGAAAAGCGATCTATAACTTTGATAGAATCTGTTTCACCGCACCCCTCATTTTGAAATTCTATGGTGTAGGATAGATTGGTCTGTCCCGAAATATAATCGTAATTGACCGTTTTTATATTGGGATCATAGGAGCGCAATATGGCTGTTTGAATATCCTTAAAACTTGCATCATAAGCCGTAGAATTATTTAAATTTATTAAAAAATGAGACAAGTCTAATTTTGTTCCTTTAGCTACATCAGGTTTCACTTCAAATGTAATAAAATAATTTTGAGGAGAATCTGTCACAAGAAATTCAGGATTTATAGACTGGCTGGAAGCCCAAGAAATGTATTTTGATTCATATAATGTTCCTGTATTATTATGTGGTGGATAAGTATCCTTTATTGTCAAATATTCATCTGGGTATCTAAAGAAAAAACCTCTATCAGCATCATTCCAATTGTTATATCCAGTAACCACCGTAAAGTATTGTTTTTGACTATTCGGATCAGAAGAATTGACGATGGGTGGACGACTATAATTGAGAGCGACTTTGTCTTGGGGAACATCTCTGGTAGGATTGGCGTGGCGATATGACCAATTTGTATTGTTGGCATTGGGTTGTTGTACGGTTAAGTTTTTTTCATCTACTAAAATTCTTTTTTCTCTTCCGCTTCCATTGTTGCCACCTGTATCAATTACACCTTCGTCGTCTTCGTCCTCATCAACATCTACTTTGATTCTGGTTACTTCTAAAGTTACATCATAATTTCCTGCTGTTGTATATTGATAGGTAGGGTTTTTAATGTCTATGGCATAGCCGCCTTTGTCATCGCCAAAACGCCAAAAATATTTAAAGAAATTTTGGTTGGCAAATCGTTCAGAGCATTTGCATTTGACGGCAGGTAATCCGATTACATCAAATTGCACTAAATTTTCGTAACCCTCTACTTTTTTGGTTATGATTTGGATGCAATCATCGGTAGCATCTACGCTTAAACAGTTTTGAGCGAGCGCAATGGCAGGTAGCCAAATTGCAAGCGATAAAATAATTATCAGTTTCTTTGTATTTTTCATGGTATTAGTTTTTACAAATTAGATAATCGTATTTTAGAGAATTAAAAAGGAGGATAGCCAATAAAATATTGACTATCCATCCTAGTTGTTATATGCTATTGCATTTACAACTGTATTTAATACCAATAAAATACATTCGTTGTGTGTCGCTTCATAATTCAAATAGATTTATTCAACGATTAATTTTTGTGTGATGGCATTTTCACCAAAGCGCATTTGGCATAAATACATTCCAGTAGTTAGGTTCTCAATTCTATATTGTACTTGGTGTTTTCCTTCTGTAAGGATGTCTGTTTCAATAATGTCTACCAATTGTCCTTGAATATTGTAGACTTCGATGGTTGCTTCGTCTGTTAAATCTTCCATTAATTCAAAGTCAATATTGACTTGGCTACCGTTTTCGACGTGGTTTGGATACAACTTCATGGTGGTGTTGTCAATTTCAGTTAGAGCGTATTCGTTTAGGGTATTGTCAGATTTTCCGCTACCGCCAGTAATGTTAATTACATAGTCTTCCACCTCTCCATGATTAAATGTTCCACAAGCATTCGGTATAGCATTGTATCTCATAGCAATTCTCATACGAGTTGCTCCATTTTGAGCATTTGAAGGAATCGTAAAACCATTGGTAATGGTTGTTTCTCCATATGTTGTATGAAGAAATAACTCTTCATTGCTTTCAAAATCACCATCTCTATCATAATCAATCCAAACTCTGTAATAAACATGATAGTTGATATTATTGTAAGTTCCTGCTGTTAAATTCATTGTATGATATCCTGTACCCAAAGTATACAAGGATGTATATCCTGGTCCGTAAAAGTATTTATATCCACCATTATTGCCAGAAACAGAATACCAATCTCCATCTACAACCATTTTGTCTAACCACATATAATTGGCGTTATTTCCCGATGCAGAACAATAGTTCGTAGGTGGATTGACAGGTGGTGTATTATTGCCTGTGACAGTAATTTGTTTATAAACCACATTGTTATTTTCGTTACTCTCATTAACCTGACCATATGTATCAGCTTTGTAGAGAATATACCAAGTACCTGGTGCTGTAGTTGTTGGAATAGTCAATGTTTGGGTTTCATAACTATTAGCATTTGTATTCAATCCACCAACATAATCATATCCATATGGAGTAAATATCATATCATCTTGGCTGTAGGTTGGATTGTTGGATAAATAGTAGCCTAAATAGCTGCTTCCTGCATATCCTGTACCAATGTTTTTAACTCTTGATGTTACACTCACACTATTACCAGGTGCAACACTTGTTGTATTTATAGTTTGGTTGTAAACAATCAAATCAGGTTCGCTACAACTTGCTCCTGTACTTCCGACACCGACAGCATGCCAAGCGTTTTTGACTTGTAGTACTTCATTAGAACAAGCTCCATATAAATCTGTTGCGGCAGCAATTGAAGCAGTTCTGGCATCTTGAAAATCAGAGAATTGATCCGTTAGTTTGATGGTTAATGTACGATAGGCAATGGCTGCTGCTTTATCTAATCCAATAGAACTAACACCATAGTTTTGTCCTTGATCATTAACACCATTACCACCTTGTACTAAAAGATAAAACCAAAAATTTTGAACACCACTATTGATATGTACACCTCCATTGTCGTAACTTGAAGAGGGATTTATCCAATAAGTACCGTTATAAGTATTGGGTTGCTTATATGGTACATTAGCATCTTTGGGATTTGCCATATTGCGTAAATAAGGATAAACTGTTGTACCAATACGTAGGTTGTTGATTTCTTCTCCTATTAACCAATCTCCTGTTACGGTTGACTCTGTATTTGCTAACCAAAATTCAAAAGTAGCTCCAAAAATATCGCTAAAAGATTCATTTAATGCTCCTGATTCTCCAGAGTAATCAAGATTCGCTTCTTCTCCTGTAATGGCGTGAACAAACTCATGTCCTATTAAATCAATTGAATTCCAATCATCATATCCATTACTTACATTGTAGCCTCTCCCTAAAAACATATTACCAGTTCCTATTTCCATAAACGCATTTTCTGGATCTGGAAATTCATTAAAAATCTGGACTGCTCCTCCATTATCATCATAGCTATCTCTGTTAAATTCATCATCAAAATAATCCATCACTTGATCAATAATCCAGTAAGATTGGTAAGCAGAGCGATGACGAGAATTAGTTGGCCAACCATTATTGGAATCTGTATAATCCACAATAGTATTTGAACTTTGCGTACTTTCGCTATTCCAATCAAAAACAGTTATAGGCACCTCGTTAGAACAACTAAAATTTCTTAAAACATAATTGCTTCCTATTTTACTAGTATTGATACCATTTTGATAGCCGTACTTAGTCGTATAACCTGTTGCGCCAAAACACTTTAATTGTAAATCATCCTTTTTGACAATTTCTGTGGTATGTGCATCCACATAGAATCGAAAATACCCTTCAGTTGTTCTCACGTCAAATTTCCAACATAAATAATCTTGATTATCTTTTTTCAAAATCACCAATTCTCCTGTTGCATGTTCGTGATTGTCGTGGTTGTGATGTTTGTGATGATCATCCGAACCAACCAATGTTGCTAATTCATATTCTTCTTTAATGTATTCCATTGCTTTTTCAGCATCAAAATCAGGTGTAGTATTGATTTCAGCATTTTGATATAAACGCCCCATAACACTTTCTGCTTTTCCTTTCTTTACTTGTGCTCTAATCAAAGCAGATTCAATAGGCACTCCATTGTAGTATTGTTGATATTTTACTTGCTGAAATCCTAAGTTATCTACCTTATCCTCAACAACTTTGAGGCTCAAACCATTGATAGACTTCGTATTGTTTTGACTCAATGTTTCATTGAGAACAGCAGGCAAATTTTCTAAATTGGGTTGTTGGTTTTTTTCAAATTGAATGTTTTTTAAGATTTGTTCTTCTTCTAAAACTCTTACTTTTTCGATTGAAGTGTGAATTTCTTTTGCATTTTCACCTTCATACGTTTGTGCGTTGCTTGCTTGCATGGAGAAGAACGCTACAAATAGTAGGGCGAATAATTGACAAAGTTGTTTATTCTTTTTCATTGTATAAATCAGCGCATTACTTTGAGTCAGTATTAGGGATTTCCGTTATTTGCGCAACTGACTATTAAAAAATGTGTTGTTAAAAAAAATGTGTTATAAAGATGTGTTGTTAAAAAATGTGCTGTTGTTAAAGCTCATTATTTGTGTTGTTGTTTGTTCTATTGTTGTTTTATTTTTTTGGAGAGAAAGGTTTATCTTTCATCGTAACGGAAAGTCCTGCTGTGCCATCAGGTCTATTTTGGATGGTCTGTACTGCTATTGACAGGACATAGGTATGGCTTTTTTCCAAAATTCGATCTAAGATGCTTCTATGTGTTCTAGACATAGCAATCATCTTTAGATTATACATTTCTGCATATTCAATTAAGACAGCTTCAATATCTACAGAAACTTCTGTTTTAAAAATTGTTTGAATCGAATTTGTTTTGGAAGAAATAAAATTTGCAAATTCTTCCAGCTTGCTATCATCCCTTTCAACTTCATTGGCAGCAACATGGACACATCTTACAACAACTGAAATTGGATTTAAAAAATCGACGATTTTCCATAGCACCATTGGGTCCGAGGCACTTAAATTAGTTGGAAACAATATACTATCGATTGGAATGTATTTATAATTTCTGGGGATAAGTACAACAGGACAACCAGCTCCTGTATTGCCCTCAATTAAATGTGGACACTAAAAAAGTTTAATATTTTTTTAGAAAACACATAACTTACATTAATGAAACAGAATAAGAAGACTCGAATGAGTCTTAATCGGAAGACAGAAGCTGTTCTTCGTTTATTGCGTGGAGAAAGCATCGATGAGCTTTGTAGAGAATATGGAATTGCTGCGCACGAGTTGAGTATAATGCGTGAACGGTTTATAGAAAGTGGGAAGGATGGTTTTAGAAAATCACCTGAGGATAAAAAGCTAAAAGATGCTCAGCGGGTTATTGGGAAGCAGGCCATTGAGCTTGAACTGTATAAAAAAAAGATGCAGCTGATCCGTCAGATAAAAGGTCGATAACCAATATGCTGATGAACCAATATCCAAATATTAATAAGCGACTGATTTTACGGGTCACAGGCTTAAGTTCAAGTACCTATTACGATAATCGTCAGAAAGTGATCCATAAGCGACGTCCAGGTCCAAAATCTAAGTATTGTGACCACCAAGTTTTACAAGAAGTGTTGGACTATTTGAAGGCTCCAGTATTCTACCTTGAAGGATACAAGAAGATCCATAAACGCTTGGCAAAACGAGGCATTAAAGTAGCTAAAGAACGATTGAGGGTAATTATGAATAAGGCGGATCTGTTGTGCCATCAAAACAAGAGAGGTCATGTCAAAATAGGTGAGCATAAAGGTACAATAACAACTAATAGATCGAATGAGCTATGGGGAATGGATATTAAAGAATTTAGAACATCCATAGGTAAGGTATATTTTATGGGAGTAATTGATCACTACAATAGCGAAATAAAAGGCTGGCATATGGATATCAAACACACCCGAATAGAAGTAATGCATGCACTACGTAATGCAGTACGAAATGAGTTTGATGCTATTGGAAAAGAAGTGTGCAAAGACGCTCAACTAAGCATTAGAGTGGATCATGGTAGTGAATTTGATTGCAAGGAATATGATAGAGAACTTCTATTCTTAGGAATCCATAAAAGTTCAGCATACGTCCGTAGTCCACAGTGCAATGGTGTGATCGAAAGATTTCATAGAACTTTAAAAGAACAATTAATTGATATCTATTCTATAGATGATATCAACAAAGCTAGAGAAATAGTAAAAGCATTTGTTGAACGATATAACCAACATTGGATGTTACATCGATTAGGATTACAATCACCTTTAGAATACAAAAGTAATGATGTACCTTCGGGTAATCCAGAACCCGAGGGAGTCTGTCATTGATTCGTAGAATCAAAATTATGATAGTCAGGCCTGAGCTATCTACCTTCGGTACAATTCGTCACCGTCGGTCGTCTGTCAAAGCAAAGATTAAACGTAATCTTTATATTTCAAAATAGGCTAAGTAACATATGCCTTAATTGGTGTCCGATTAATTAGGGGCAAAACAAAGAACCAGAGTACCTAGCCAAAACAAAATGCAGATAGGGATTCCAATCACATAGACTAGTTCCTTGATTAGTGCAGCCATGTTCCAGTTACACCATAAGCGGGGGTGAGCACCGCATTTGCATTCGAAGTAAAAAGCCAATTAAATTCATGCTCGAAAAATAGGACACCGACGAGTGTATAAACGACATGCCCCACCAACAGCAATGGTAAATATTTCCAACCTTGCTTCTTGAATAAAAAATACACCAATGCTATGGCAAGAAAGAAAAACCCTTCAGGCCTAGCAAAAGGTAAAAAGGAAATAATTAGAGCTCCTAAAACACTTCTATTGTGAGCTAAACTCAAAATAGCCCCAACAACCATGATTGAGAACAAAGGTTCGGTTAAGCCTGACAAACTTAATTTTAAATAATCAGGCATGAACATTAGTAAGGGCATGGCCAATTCTGGAGCAGAGAGATTTATTTTTTGTGCCAACTTATATACAAGGTAGGCTGCCCCAATAGCCATTAATGAATTGAACAACTTCATCCCTATAAAACCTAATTGAGCAAATACACAAGAAGCTAAAACAAAAAACGGTC
>ENA-ORXM01004907-ORXM01004907.1-marine-metagenome-genome-assembly--contig:-NODE-4907-length-11226-cov-3.934164_pt1 | contig 11226 bp, 9 predicted proteins | sample MGYA00237867_ERZ511480 | MGnify/ENA primary metagenome ERZ511480 (study PRJEB26309, sample SAMN06266103) | marine metagenome | isolation source: Algal blade | place: United Kingdom:Sidmouth, United... | reverse complement strand
GAACCCAAGGATGACGATCTGCTCGATGCCTCGGCGCTGCGACGGCGGATGGCGGCGTTGAAGGCGGCGCTGGACGATCTGCCTGCACAGGCGTTGCGACTGGCCCGCTGGCTGGCGCGGAACGAGCGGGCGCGGAAGAGCGGGGCGCGGCGACGGCTCTATGCGATCCGCTCGGGGCGTGCTCCGGGGCATCGGCAAGGAGGCAAGCGTCCCGTGGACGAGGTGCTGGCTGCCTGTCATGAGCTTGCGCTGCGGTGTCGGGATATGGTGGAGCGGGAGAAGCGGGCGGCGGGCGGGTAAGGGGGATTCTGCGGGCTATTTGTCCGTATGCGGATATTTTTCTGTGTTGCAGACATCGCTTGCGCCCTGCAGGCGCCCCCACCCCTGCCCCTCCCCGCAAGCGGGGAGGGGTTCTAATCGCTCTGGCCCGCAAGCGGGGAGGGGTTCTAATCGCTCTGGCTTCGCTACCCCACCGGCACCTGCTGTTTTGCGAAATCGCCGACGCGCATGGTGGCGTTTTCCAGCCATTCCTGCGTGGTCTCGTCCACCAGGGGGTAGAGGGCGTCGTAGACCCGCTCGTGATAGGTATCGAGCCAGTCGATCTCGTCGGGGCGCATAAGGGCGGCGTCCACGAGGCGCAGGTCGATGGGGGCCAGCGTCAGGGTCTCGAAGCCCATCATCTCGCGCTCGCCGCCCTCGGGGATGGCGGGGGGCGTGACGAGGAGCAGGTTCTCGATGCGGATGCCGAAATCGCCCTCGCTGTAATAGCCCGGCTCGTTGGAGAGGATCATGCCCGGCTCCAGCGCCACGGTGCCGCGTTTCGACAGGCTCGCGGGGCCTTCGTGGACGCCGAGATACGAACCGACGCCGTGGCCCGTGCCATGGTCGAAGTCGAGACCCTCGGCCCAGAGGGGCATCCGGGCCATGGTGTCGAGCTGGATGCCGGTCGAGCCTGCCGGAAAGCGCGCGCGGGAAACGGCGATCATGCCGCGCAGGACCAAGGTGAAGGCGCGGCGATGGCGGGGGGCCGGGTCGCCGATGGCGATGACGCGGGTGATGTCGGTGGTGCCATCCGGGTACTGACCACCGGAATCGATGAGATAGAGCGAGCCGCCGGAAAGCGGCAGGTTCGTCTCGCGGCTGACCCGGTAATGGGGCTGCGCGCCGTTGGGGCCGTAGGCGGAGATGGTATCGAAGCTGATATCGCGGAGATGGCCGGTCTCGTGGCGGTATTGCTCCAGCCGCTTGGCGACCTTGATCTCCATGAGGTCGCCCTCGCCGGACTTGCCGTCGAGCCAAGAGAGGAACCGCGCCATGGCCGCTCCGTCGCGCAGATGGGCCGCGCGGGTGCCGGCCTGCTCCGCCGGGTTCTTGCGCGCCTTCGGCATGGTGCAGGGGTCGCGCATCCAGACGATCCCGGCCCCCGCCTCGCGCAGGGTGGTCTCGACGATGACCGGGATGCTGGCCTGCTCCAGCCCGACCCGTTCGAGGCCACCGTCGCGCAGGGCGGCGATGAGGGTGCCCGGCTCGTGGATCGTCACGCCGGTGCCGAGATGGGCGCGGACGGTCTCGTCCATCTTGTCGGGGTCGGCGAAGAGGTCGACCCGGCCATCGGCGTGGAGGATGGCGTCGGCCAGCATGACGGGGGTGTGGCTGAGGTCGCTGCCCCGGATATTGAGGAGCCAGTTGATCGAGTCGGGCAGGGTGAGGACGACGGCGTCGAGGTTTCGCCCGGTGAGGATTTCGGCGATGCTCTCGCGCTTTTCTTCCGAGGCGACGCCCGCGAATTTGGCGGGGTGCACCTCCGCCGCGCCCATGGGGGCGGGGGGCTGGTCGGGCCAGACGGCGTCGATGGGGTTGTCGGGTTCCGCGCGCAGGGTTGCGCCTCTGGGGGCCAGGGCCTTTTCGAAGGCGTCGCGCTGGCGGGGGGTGACGAGCCACGGGTCGAAGCCGATGACGTCGCCTTCCCGTACCGCATCGCGCAGCCACTCGCCGGGTTCGGTCTCGGCGATGGCGACGGTCTCGAAGGCCGTGGCGTCGAGCTGGGTCGCGGCCTGTATGGTGTAGCGCCCGTCCACGAAGACGCCCGCGCGGTCCTGCAGGGCGATGGCCTGCCCCGCCGAGCCGGTGAAGCCCGTCAGCCAGCGCAGGCGTTCGTCGCGCGCGGCGACGTATTCGCCCTGATGCGCGTCGGCGCGGGGGACGATGAACCCGGCCAGGCCGCGACGGGCAAGCTCGGCGCGCAGGTCGGCGAGACGCGCGGCGCCCCGGTCGTGGGACGGGGTCTCGAAGGACTGGTACATCGTGTGGCCCTGATGATTGTTTCGTACTGCCGGTTATGCCCGGTCGAAGCGGCCCGTGGCAAACGGTGTCATGTCGATATTGGGTGTGCGGCCCCCGATCATGTCCGCGACGAGACGACCCGTCTTGGGACCGGAGGTCAGACCCACATGCTGCGCGCCGAAGGCGAACCAGACGCCCTTCGCCTTCTCGCTCTCGCCGATGAGGGGCAGGCTGTCGGGGGTCGAGGGACGACGGCCCATCCATGTCCGGGTGCCGGTCCATTCCAATGCGGGGTAGAGGCGGCGGATGCGGCGCTCGAAGACCCTGGTGCGTTCGAGTTTGGCCGGGGCGTCGATGCCGCCGAACTCGACCATGCCCGCACAGCGGATACTCCCGTCCATGGGAGTGATCGCGAATTTGCCGTCGGCGATCATGTAGGGGATGGGCGGCTTGTGGCTCGGCTGTTCGAGGACGAGATGATAGCCGCGCTCGGCCTCCATCGGAACATTGTGGCCGAGACGTTCGGCCATGCGCCGGGACCAGACGCCCGAGGCGATGACGATGCGGTCGAACCGCTCGGCCTCGCCCTGCACCGTGACGGTCACGCCCTGCTCGCCGGGGGCGATATCGCTGACGTCGCCCTTGCGGAAGAGACCGCCGCTGGCGCGGAAGGCGTCGAAAAGGGCGGCCACGTAGGCCCCCGGATCGCGGATCCAGCCGTGGTTCCTGAGGGCCGCCGCGAATCCGACCGCATCGGAGAGGTGAGGATCGCGGTCGCGGATCTGCGCGCGGTCCCACTCCTCCCATTCCGCGCCGAGTTCTCGGCGGATGGCGAAGCCGAAAGCGTCCTTCTCGAAGCCTGCGCGGTCCTTGTAGAGATAGGCATATTCGCCGGTCTCGATGAAGCGCGCGGCGTTGGTGCCCTCGGTCAGCGCGATATGCTGGTCCACCGAATCGCCGAGGATGGTGTCGAGGGCCGCCGCGATCTCGCGCACGCGCCCCTCCCGGCCATTCCTCAGGAAGGGGATCAGCCACGGTACCAGACGCGGGAGGTAGGACCAGCGCAGGAAGAGCGGGCCGTCGGGATCGAGCAGCATGGACGGAACGTGGCGCAGGAGACCGGGGACCGAGACGGGGACGACCGCCGTACAGGCAAGAAGCCCGGCATTGCCGTAGCTGGTCTGCTCCGGCGTTCCCGGCTCGATGCGATCGAAGAGCGTGACGCCGTGGCCATCCCGCCGCAACCACTCCGCCGTGGAGACCCCGACGATCCCCGCGCCGACCACGGCGATCTTCAGGGCAGCACTCATTCGGCAATCCGTTCCTCTGACGCTCCTCGACGAAAGATAAAGAATTGCGCTCCGGAGGCCCGGAAAGCAACGATTTTCAGAGATTGCGCCCGAAACCGCCGACAAATCTTTCGCCCGACAGTTGACACGCGCACGGGTCATAGTGAGGCTCCATCCACCAGAGAGCCCTCAATAGAGTTCGGGAGATACCTATGAAGACGATGCTCGGAATGGCCGCAGCCATGACGCTTTCGGCAGGCGTAGCGATCGCCGCCGAAAAATGGGATATGCCGATGGCCTATTCCGACAGCAACTTCCATACCCAGAACGGCAAGGCCTTCGCCAGTTGCGTGCGCACCGGAACCGGCGGAGACCTCGATATCACGGTCCATGGCGGCGGCTCGCTGTTCAAGGGCGGCGAGATCAAGCGCGCGGTCCAGACCGGGCAGGTGCAGATCGGCGAACGCCTGCTCTCCGCTCACCAGAACGAGGAGCCGATCTTCGGGATCGACAGCATCCCGTTCCTCGCCTCGTCCTTCGACGCCTCCGAAAGCCTGTTCGCCGCGACGCGCGAGACGCTCGAAGAGACGCTCGAAGAGCAGAACCTGAAGCTTCTCTACTCGGTTCCATGGCCGCCGCAGGGCTTCTATTTCAAAAAGGAAGTCAACAACGTCGCGGATATGGAGGGGATCAAGTTCCGCTCCTACAACTCCGCAACGGCCCGTCTGGCGGAACTGACCGGCATGGTGCCCGTGCAGATCGAAGCGGCTGAAATCTCTCAGGCCTTCGCGACGGGCGTGGCCGAATCCATGATCTCCTCCGGCGCGACCGGCTATGACCGCAAGGTCTGGGAGAGCCTGACCCATTTCTACGAGGTCGACGGCTGGCTGCCCCGCAACGCGGTGATGGTCAATATGGACGCCTGGGACGACCTCGACGAGGAGGATCAGAACGTCGTGATGGGCTGTGCCGAACTGGCCGCCTATTCCGGCCTGTGGCGCTCCAAGCAGTATACCGATTTCACCATGAAGGGCCTCGCCGAGAATGGCATGTCGGTCGGTCCCGCAAGCGACGGGCTGGTCGGTGAACTGAAGGAGATCGGCGAGACGATGACGACCGAATGGCTGAACGCTGCCGGTGAATCCGGTGAGGCGGTCGTGAAAGCCTACAGGGAGGCCACGAAGTAACGACCCGATCGTCCTGTCCCGGACATATCCGGGGCAGGCCATCAGCGCAGAATGCGCTTCTCCGGTGCTGCCGCCGGAATCACCCTGACAACGGGATCGTGGAAGCACCATGAAGGCAATCGCCAAGGGCGTCTGTGACGCCATCGAGATTCTCGGGGTCGATTGCGACTGGCGCGCGACGCAGGCAGTGCTGATTGCGGTTCCCGCCATCCTGCTCGTGCTGCTGCTGTCATGGCTGTCCACCCGAAAGCCCATCGTGCGCAAGGCGCTGGACGGCCTGTACACGTCGGGTGGGATCATCTCGGCCCTGTTCCTGCTGGCCATGCTCGGGATCATCGTCGCGCAGATGATGTCCCGCTGGTCCGGGATCGCCTTTCCCGGCTCCTCGAACTACGCGGGCTACTGCATGGCCGCGTCCAGCTTCTTCGCCCTCGCCTATGCCCTCAATGCAGGCGCGCATATCCGCGTGAACCTGATGCTGACCGCGCTGGGCCGTCACCGCCGCTGGGGCGAGATATGGTGTTTCGGGATCGGGGCGCTGCTCGCCACCTATTTCGCGCGCTATGCCATCAAGGCGACGATGGAATCGGTGCGGTGGAACGATATCAGTCAGGGCCAGGACGCGACGCCCATCTGGATACCGCAGATCGCCATGTGCATCGGCACGGTGCTGCTGGCCATCGCCGTCTGGGACAATTTCTTCCGCATCCTCTTCCTCGGCACGTCGAACATCGAAGCGGAAACGGTCGAGGATGACCCGCACCTCCCGCCCACAGAGGCCGTCTGATGGAAGAACTGTACCTCACGATCATCTTCGTCTTCGTCCTGTTCCTGCTGCTCGGAACCGGCGTGTGGGTCGCGCTCGCCCTGCTCGGGGTGGCCGTGGTCGGGATGGAGATGTTCACGACCCGGCCCGCCGGCGACACGATGATAACGACGATCTGGTCGTCCTCGTCGAGCTGGACGCTGACGGCGCTGCCGCTCTTCATCTGGATGGGCGAGATCCTGTTCCGGACCCGCCTGTCGGAAGACATGTTCAAGGGCCTGGCACCGTGGATGGCACGGCTGCCCGGCGGATTGCTGCATACCAATATCGTCGGCTGCACGATCTTCGCCGCCGTTTCCGGCTCGTCGGCGGCGACACTGACCACTGTGGGCAAGATGTCGATCCCCGAGTTGCGCAAGCGCGGATACCCGGAATTCATGACCGTCGGCACGCTGGCGGGGGCCGCGACGCTCGGCCTGATGATTCCGCCCTCGCTGGCGCTGATCGTCTATGGCGTCACGATCAACGAATCCATCTCGAAACTGTTCATGGCAGGCGTCCTGCCCGGTCTGACGCTGGCCGCGATGTTCATGGCCTATGTGGTCGCGTGGTACTACCTGTTCCCCAGCCAGCGCCCCAAGCCCGAGGCCGCCGTGTCGCTGCGGGATCGCATCTATGCCTCGCGCTTCCTCGTGCCGGTGCTGGCTCTCATCATGCTGGTGATCGGCTCGATGTATCTGGGCTATGCCACGGCGACGGAAGCCGCCGCGTTCGGCGTGCTCGGCTCGCTGTTCATGGCGCTGCTGCAACGCTCGCTGACGCCCGCGACCTTCGCCGCCTCGCTCATGGGGGCCGTGCGGACCTCGACGATGGTGGCGTTCATCCTGATGGGGGCGGCCTTCCTCGCGCTGGCCATGGGGTTCACCGGCCTGCCCCGCGCGCTGGCCGAATTCATCGCCGAAAAGGATTACTCGCCCTTCGCGCTGATCGCGGCGCTCACGATCTTCTACGTCATCATCGGGTGCTTCCTCGACGGCATCTCCTCGATCGTCCTGACCATGGCGGTGGTCGAGCCGATGGTGAACGTCCCTGCCTTCCGCGAGCTGGGCTTCGACATGATCTGGTTCGGCATCTTCGTCGTCGTGGTCGTGGAGATGGCGCAGATCACGCCGCCCATCGGGTTCAACCTGTTCGTCATGCAGGGCCTGACGAAGCACGAGATAGGCTATGTCGCCAAGACCGCCGCCCCCATGTTTCTCATCATGGTCGTGATGGTCGCCGTTCTGGTCATGGTGCCCGAACTGGCCACATGGCTGCCGGAGAGTATGCGGAACTCTCCGTAATGCCCGCATTGCGGGCCGGTTTGCCCTTCCTCGAATGGATGGGCCGCAATGCACGCTGGACGCTGGTCGGCGGGATATTCGGCGCGCTGCTGTTCCAGGATATCGGCGCGGCCCTGCGACCGGTCCTGCCCTTCTTCGTCGGGATGATCTTCGCGCTGGCGATGATGCGGATCGACCTGCCCACCATGGTCCGCAAGGCATTGTCACCCAAGCGCGCCCTGCGGACGCTGGGCCTGTCGTTCGCGATCATCGTCGTGACGCCCATCGTGCTCTATGGATTGGCCGATCTGCTGGGATTGCCGCAGGAGTGGCGCATGGCGCTGGTCTATGCCCATGCCGCGCCGCCCATCGCCTCGGCGGCGGGGCTGTGCCTGATGATGGGGCTGGATGCGGTGGTCGCGCTGGAGGTGTGCGTCGTCGCAAGCCTGCTGACGCCCTTCGTGGGGCCGGTGGTGGTGCTGGTCCTGCTCGGGGATACCGTGGCGCTCGACGGATTGCGGCTCGCGGGGCAACTCGGGCTGATCATTCTGGGCGGGACACTTGCGGCGCTGGCGATCCGTCGGGGCTTCGGCGCGGCGCGGATCGAGCGGCACCGGGTCGCCTTCGACGGGGTGACGGCCATCGGGATGCTGTTCTTCCTGCTGCCGGTCTTCGATGGCGTAGTCGGGCGGGTGACGGGCGAGCCGCTGCTGGCCCTTGCGATCCTCGGCCTCGTGGTGGTCGTGAATTTCGGGATGCAGGTGCTCGCCCATCGCGCCGCGCGGCGGGTGACGAGCGACGCGGTGGCCGGGGCGACGGGTATCCTGTGGGGCAACCGCAACGTCACGCTGTTCCTCGCCGCCGCGCCCGAGAGCGCGCTCTTCTCGCTCTATGTCGCGCTCTACCAGTTTCCGATGTATTTCACGCCGCTGGTGATGCGGCCCTTCTTTCGCAGGCGCGGATTTACGCGGTCTTGAGGAAAGACCTGTAGGGTTCGATCATTCCGGCATCGATCGCGCCGTTCATCCGAGGAAAGAACATATGCCGGGACTCGCCCTCAAACTCGCACCGCGCGAACAGGTGTTGATAAACGGTGTCATCGTGGAAAATGGTCCGCGCCGTACGCAGATCGTCATCCGGTCCGAGGATGCCGCCGTCCTGCGTCTGCGCGAGGCACTCGGTGAGTCGGACGTGATCGGTCCGGCCACCCGTGCGTATTATGCGGCGCAGAAAGCACTGGAAGGCGAGATCGCGAAAGCAGGGGGACCGCTGGATATGGGCCTCGCCCTCGATGCGCTGGCCGCGCAATGCGCCGACGATGCGCGGCAACGCATGGTGGGCGAGGCGCGGCGAGCCTGTGTGGAAGGCAATTTCTACCGGGCGATGCGCTGCCTCAAACCCTGCGTCGAGGATGAGCGGGCACGCAGGGGAATCGAAGCATAGCCGGATGGAGTCGGGCATCGAACTGGCCCTGTACGTGGCCCGTCGCGAGCGGGTATTTCGCTGCGGCTTCCGACCCGGACGGGTCGGGTCTCACTTTATCTGACCAGCATCGGGCTGCAGGCGCATGAAACGCTTGCATCCCGCGCGAAGGGCTATAAAAGCCTTGCCTCGGAGGAGAGGTGCCGGAGTGGTCGAACGGGGCGGTCTCGAAAACCGTTGTGGGTGCAAGCCTACCCAGGGTTCGAATCCCTGTCTCTCCGCCACCGCATTTCCGCATAGCGGATAATGCGGGAAGATTTTCGAAGGCGGCGTCGAGCGGCAATCGTTTCGTCGATACGACGAGAGCGTCCCCTACCCCTTTTCGATGCCCTACATCCCCTCCGGTCCCCGGCTGATCGCGGCGACGCCCGTGCGGCTGACGTCGACGAGGCCGAGGGGGCGCATGAGATCGACGAAGGCGTCGATCTTGGAGGGAGAACCGGTGACTTCGAAGACGAAGCTCTCCAGCGAGGCATCGACCACCTGCGCGCGGAAGGCATCCTTCACGCGCAGGGATTCGACGCGGTGGTCGCCGGTATTGGCGACCTTGACCAGAGCCAACTCGCGCTCGACGCTGGGGCCTTCGCTGGTCAGATCGCGGACGCGGTGGACGGGGACGATGCGGTCGAGTTGCGCCTTGATCTGCTCGAGCACCATGGGGGTGCCCGTCGTCACCACGGTGATGCGCGAGCGGTGGCCGGTATGGTCGGTCTCGGCGACCGTCAGGCTCTCGATATTGTAGCCGCGCCCGGAAAAGAGACCGATGACGCGCGCGAGGACACCTGCCTCGTTATCCACCAGTACCGAGAGCGTGCGGCGTTCCTCGCCTTCCTTGAGAGCGGGACGCAGGTGATAGGCGCTGTGGCTGGAGCTGCCGCGTTTGAGTTCCATGGGCATCATTCCTCGAAAAGGTCGGCATCGGCGCAGGCGGGCAGCGCGGCGAGGGGGAAGAAGACCGCGATATCGTTACCGCAAGCCCCGGATGCCTGCACACGCGGCGGGGCGACACGACCCATCAGGCCGTCCAGCGTTTCGGGAGCTTTCTCGGAGAGGGGCAGCAATGCGGAGCCGGGCAGGCCGACGCCTCTTACGGGCAGCATCTTCATGGACATGATCTTGGAGACGAAGAAGGTTTCTTCCTCCCACACGCCGTTGGGATCGATCATATTCGGGCGGAAGAGGCCCTTTCCGGGCTGGTAGGATACGCCCACGGGGGTCTCGTCGCCGCAGACATAGGCCCCCTCGAAGAGGTCGGGGAGCGGAGTGGGAGCCATGCCGCCGACGCAATCGCTGGCGCGCAGGCCCGTGATGCCGATCCGGGTGCGCACGGCACGGATGGCATAGCCGTCCTCGGATTTCTGGAAGAACCCGAAATCGGTGGCCGTCTCGATCTCCTCGCCGCCGACGAGAGCCTCGAAGGGCACGAGGTCGGTGACGGGACCGCCCTCCCCCGGCTGTACGATGAGGATGGTACTGGCCTCGGAGTCGGCGGCTCCGGCCTGCCCCGTCGTGACGAGGCAGGCCAGTGCGGCAACGAGGAGCGTTCTCACACCAGCACCGCGCCGTCGCTCTCGATGGCCTTCGAGATGTCGCCGCCGCCCGCGCGGCTGCCCAGCAGCATCTCGTTATGCGCCTTTCCGCTCGGGATCATGGGGAAGCAGTTCTCGTGCTTCTCGACCAGGCAGTCGAAGATCACCGGGCCGTCATAGGCGATCATCTCCGCGATGGCGTCGTCCAGTTCGCCCGGCTTGTCGCAGCGCATCCCGCCACAGCCGAACGCCTCGCCCATCTTCACGAAGTCAGGCAGGGCTTCGGAATAGCTGCTCGAATACCGTTCGCCATGGAGGAGTTGCTGCCACTGGCGGACCATGCCGAGACGCTCGTTGTTGAGAATGAAGATCTTGATCGGCAGCTTGTACTGCACCGCCGTCGACATCTCCTGCATCGTCATCATGAAGCTGGCCTCGCCCGCGACGTCGACCACGAGGCTGTCACGATGCGCCATCTGCACGCCGACCGCCGCCGGAACGCCGTAGCCCATGGTGCCGAGGCCGCCGGAGGTCATCCAGCGGTTCGGGGCATCGAAGGGGATGTACTGCGCCGCCCACATCTGATGCTGGCCGACCTCGGTGGTGACGTAGTAATCGCCGTGCTTCTTCATGGCCTCGGCCAGACGCTCGACCGCGTATTGCGGTTTGATGAGGTCGGTCGAGCCTTCGTACTCGAAACATTTGACCGCCTGCCATTCGGCGATCTTGTCCCACCATTTAGCGACAGCCGCCTTGTTCGTCTTGGCCCCGCGCGAGCGGAAGATGCGGGTCATGTCTTCGAGGACATGGCCCACATCGCCGACGATGGGCACATCGGCCCGGACGTTCTTGTTGATGGAGGACGGGTCGATATCGATGTGGATCTTCTTGGATTTCGGCGCAAACGCATCGAGCCGCCCGGTGATCCGGTCGTCGAAGCGCGCGCCGACGCAGATCATCACGTCGCAATCGTGCATCGCCCAGTTGGCCTCGTAGGACCCGTGCATCCCCAGCATCCCGAGCCATTTGTCGCCGGAGGCGGGATATGCACCGAGACCCATGAGCGTCGACGTGATCGGAAACCCGGTCGCCTCGACCAGATCGCGCAGCAGTTGCGATGCGTGGGGGCCGGAATTGATGACGCCACCGCCGGTGTAGAACAGCGGACGCTTGGCCCCCTCGATCATCTCGACTGCCGCCTGGATCGCCGCCGTGTCGCCCTTGACCTTGGGCTGATAGGCGTTGGGCTTGATATTGCGCGGGCCGACGTATTTGCCGGACGCGAACTGCACGTCCTTGGGGATATCGACCAGGACCGGGCCGGGGCGCCCGTTGGTGGCGACGTAGAATGCCTGGTGCATCGTTTCG